>OCZU010001480.1_pt1 | contig 15435 bp, 16 predicted proteins | sample 1539001 | NCBI WGS metagenome assembly OCZU01 (sample SAMEA3539306, study PRJEB22396) | soil metagenome | biome: tundra; feature: field; material: soil | place: USA | collected 2010-05 | depth 0.15 m | reverse complement strand
TGTGCTCGCTGAGCGCGGCGCGGATCGCGGTCACCGTGTCCGGGTCCAGCTCAAGGGAGGGGCTGACGCCGGTGACCTCGGCGCCGATCCGCGCGGTGATCTTGCGGAGGCCGAGCTTCGTACCGATCGATGTCGTGGTCATAGCCTAAAAATACTAAACCGATCTGTTATATAGAATATGAGCTGGGTCATATCACTGGGATGGGCTACTTGACCCGGAACGCGGTGAGTCCCTCTGGGGGTTCGGATTGAACGGCGATGTCGTTCACTCCGGCCAGGCGGGGGCCGCGGTGCGCCCAGTCCACCAGGTGGCGGACATCGTCATCTTGCCCCTCGAAGACCGCTTCGACCCGGCCGTCGGGGAGGTTGCGTACCCATCCGGCCACGCCGTTCTGCTCGGCCAGCCGCCGGCAGGCGTCGCGGAACAAGACACCCTGGACCCGGCCGGAGATCAGCACCCGATAGCGAAGCACATGCAGACGGTACGCCGCGACGGGGCATTCCGGCCCGGCGGCGCGCGGGCGAAGACGGCGGCGTGGAGGTGGAACCACGGATCGTTCGGTAAAAATGAGAATTTTGCCTGGGGCGCCGTTGAACACGGCCGGCCGGCCGGGGCGGGGGCATGCCCGATGGGTCCGCTATGTCCTGGCTAAGATGTGACCTGCCAGCCACACTAAGCTCACGTGACATGCGTTCATGAAGTGCGAGCCGCCGCGTCGGCGGCTCTTGATCCACTAACGGCCTGGGTAAGCAAATGTCACGATTTGGTGTAATTTCGGATAGCGACGGTGTCTCGGCCCCCGTCCGGCCAGATCCGGCAGGCCCGGGTCGGCGCTGGGCTCGTCCGGCACTACCGCGGCTCCCGCTGCCGCTGATCGGCATGCTGATCTACGCGGGTATCCGGGTGGCCGGCGTGGCGCTCACGGCCGTGGCGTTGCGGCACGGCAACTTCCGCATCGTGCACTGGTCGCTGATGCGCTGGCTCGGATCGGCTGACGGCGGCCACTACCTGGCTATCGCCGCCCACGGCTACACCTATCCGGCCGGCCAGCTGGCGCATGCCTCGGTATTTTCCTGGTTTCCCGGGTACCCGGCGCTCATCGACGCCATCGCCTGGCTGCCCGGCGTCAGCCTGATCGCGGCAGGCCTGGTCGTGACGGCCCTGGCCGGACTGGCGGCGGCCTGGGGCCTGAGCACCCTGGGCCTGAAAATCACCGCCGATCCGCGCGTCAGCCTGCTCATGGTCGCGATCTGGGCGGTGGCGCCCGGCTCGGCGGCCTTGTCCATGGTGTACGCGGAGGCGCTGTTCTGCGCCCTGGCCGTCTGGGCCCTGGTCGCGCTCGTCGACCGGCGCTGGCTGACCGCCGCGGGGCTGACCGCGCTGGCCGGGACCGTGCGCAGCACCGCGGCCGCGCTCGTCGTGGCGGTCGCGGTCGCGGCGCTGATCGCCCTGATCCAGGCCGCGCGGACGGGCCAGCGGTTCGGCATGTGGTGGCGCCCCCTGGTTGCGGCGGTGCTGGCTCCACTGGGGCTGGTGGGTTATCTGGGGTACGTGGCCGTGGCGACGCATCGGCTCAACGGCTGGTTCTGGATCGAAAATCACACCTGTCACATGGTGTTCGACTGGGGTGTGAGCACCTTCCGGGTGGTTCAGGGCACGTTCCTCGACGCGCCTTCTGTGGCGGATGTCCTCGTCGTGCTCACCATCATCGCGGCCGCGGGGCTCGCGCTGTGGAGCCTGACCGAGCGCATCCCGGTGTACCTGAACGTGTACACGCTCGTGGTAGTGGTCATGGCCCTGACCACCAGCGCCAACTGGATCGGCTCCAAGCCGCGCTTCCTGCTGCCCGCCATCCTGCTGGCGCTGCCGGTGGGCCGCCTGCTCGCCCCGCTGCGAACCTCCGTGCTGGTCGGCCTCATCGTCATACTGACCGGCATGTCGACATGGTTCGGCCTCTATCTCCATCTGATCGCCCGATGGGCGCCGTGAGGAAGCGACTTATCCGGGCGCGGCGAATTTTATCCCCGAAACGCCATAATACTTCCTTAATGTCCGATAGAGCCAAAACGTTACCGAATATTTTTTGCAGCCGACCCATCCGTACGGCCGACCGTCGCGAAACAACCGCGTGACAGGAGATCCAGAGGCCGACGAGGACCGCGGGGCCCGAGTCGCCATGGGCCCATCCTGCCTCGGTTCGGGCAGGTCAGGGGGGTTCGCGGCCATGTCGGCAGGCAAAACTCGGCAGCATCACCCTGGGACGCTATGCCCAGCCTCGAATACTCTAAGTAGTTACCCTGATCACATTCCGTCAAACATGTCCGGCGTGGCCTTCGCCGTCGGCGACGCGCATGCCAACCAGCCATGGAAAGGATTGTCATGCCCAGTCAGGATGCAAAGCGTGCGTCAGAGGCGGGACGCAGCCTGTCGCGCCGTTCCCTGCTCCAGGGAGCAGCGACGGTCGGTGCCGCCGGTCTCGCCGTCACCGCCATCGGAACGGCCGCGAGCCCGGCCTTTGCCGCTACCAGCCGGCCGGCCGCGGCGGAGAGTCATACCGAGGCGCAGACGCACGCCGGGCCGATCATGGTGCACGTGCGCGATGCCAAGTCTGGCGACATCGAGGTGTTCTCCGGGACGAGCAAGACCCGGCTGCGCGACAAGGACCTAGCCGCCCGGATCGCCCGGGCAATCGGTTAACACCTGCCATCTGCCCATTCGAGCCAGTTTCGATCCAGTGAGGGAATTGAATGTCATCGCATCGCGAGGCGCCGGAGATCTCCAAGGACCCGGTGGCCGACAGTACCGACGTGTACGCGTTTGTGAGCCCGGATAAGCCCGACACGGTCACGCTGATCGCCAACTACATCCCGCTGCAGGAGCCGGCCGGCGGCCCGAACTTCTACGAGTTCGGCGACGACGTCCTCTACGCGATCCACATCGACAACACCGGCAACGGCGAGGCGGACCTCTCCTTCGAGTTCCGGTTCCGCACCGAGGTGGCCGACGAGAACACCTTCCTGTACAACACGGGCCCGATCACGTCGATTCACAGCCCGAGCTTCAACCGCCGCCAGTTCTACGACGTCACCATGGTGACCGGCTCGTCGCAGAAGGCCCTCGGCAGCAACCTGGCCTGCCCGCCGTGCAACATCGGGCCGCTGTCCACGCCGAACTACCCGGCGCTGGCCGCTGAGGCCATCCACCACCTGGGCAGCGGGATAACCGTGTTCGCCGGGCAGCGGGCCGAGGGCTTCTACGTCGACCTGGGCGCGATCTTCGACCTGGGCGACCTGCGGCCCTTCGAGCAGCTGCATACCACCTTCGGGCTCCCTGTCACGCTGACCGCGGCTCCCGGCGTGAACGACACCAATGACCTGAACGTGCACTCCATCGCGATCCAGGTGCCGATCTCCGCGGTAACCACGCACGGCCACCCGACCATCGGCGTGTGGACCTCGGCGTACCGCCAGTCGGCCACGATGTGGGACGCCGACCAGGGCAAGAACGTGTCCAGCGGGCCGTGGCGGCAGGTGTCGAGGCTCGGCAACCCGCTGTTCAACGAGGTCATCAACCCGATGGGCCAGAAGGACCTGTGGAACTCGCTGCCGCCTTCGGCTGACAAGCAGTTCGCGCAGTACGTCGCCCATCCCGAACTGGCGGGGCTGCTGCCGGTCCTGTACCCCGGTGTGTTCCCCGAGCTGGCCGCGCTGGACAAGGCCGGTACGGCCCGCGCCGACCTGGAGGCGATCCTGCTCACCGGCATCCCCACCGGCATCGTCACCGGATTCACCAACTACACCGGGCCGGTGCTCGCCGACATGCTGCGGCTGAACACCTCCATCAAGCCGACCAGCAGTCCGAACATCCTCGGCCTGATCGGCGGCGATGCGGCGGGCTTCCCGAACGGGCGCCGGGTGTTTGACGACGTCGTCACGGTCGAAATCCGGGCGATCGCCGGAGCTACCTACGCACTGGTCGACAAGAGCTACACGCCCGACGCTGCCGCGGGCGCGGTCACTGACGGGCTCACCCCCGCCGACGTCAGCTCCCCCTATCTCGACGTGTTCCCTTACCTCGGGGTTCCGTACAGCGGCTACTACACCCCGGATGCCACCCCGCCGACCCCGCCGGCGGGCTTGTAGATCGCATCGGCGCCCCGGCGAGGCCATCGGTCTGGTGTCCCTCGCCGGGGTGTCCTGATTTGCGTGGTGCTTATGGTTCTTGTGCAGCGAAGGAGTGCAGCATGACCGAGAGAGCGGCCGGTCCTACCGGCCCCGGCACCGTCGTCCTAGATCTCGGCGCTGACGTCGGCGCCCTGATCCTGTACACGCCGGCCGAGCTGGACGGCGTGGAGATCGAGATCAGCCGGGACGATGAGCCCGGTGCGCATCGGACGCACTCCCAGGTTCGGCAGCGGCCGATGGCGAACGCGACCACGTACGCGGCGGTCTACCCGAGCCTGACCGCGGGGCAGTACACGATCTGGCGCGACGAGCACCATGCCGCCGCCACCGCCGTGATCACCGGCGGTCAGGTCACCAGCTGCCGCTGGCCGGGGTAGGCCGAGGGCAGCGATCCGGATCCGGGCTTGGTGGTGGATCCAGTGCACCGGGGACCGGCGGGGCCAATCAGTCTGCGGCTGTGACCAGGTGCGTCCCCGCGCCGGTGAGTTGCGTTCCTGTCCGGCGCAGGGGGCCACGGAGCGATTCCCACAACCTGTCGTCCCCGACCTTGGGGACGCTGGGACCGCACGTTATCGCCTGGGCGGAGGTGATGCCTTCCTGTAGGGCGGAGAACCGGTCCGCCACCGCTAGCGCGAGGTCAGAGGCCTGGACCGGGCCCGCGTCGGCGAGCGCCCGGACGTCGGCGGCAAGCTGGCTGGCCGTGTCATGGAGCTGTTCTGGAAGGATGAGCGGGAGTTCGGGCCGGTAGAGCTTGGCCCGTCTCCAGACAGTGGTGATCTCGCTGAGAGTCCCGGAGATACTGGCCAAATCCCAGAGCAGCTGGGCATCGTCATAGCAGGCCGTCAGCGGGTTGTGGGTGCTGGTCATCGGCGTTCCTCCCCTGTCTGGCTGCCCCGGCCGTCCCGGTGGCTGCGTCCCGCTCCTATACCTTAATACCTAAGGTGCTTAGGTGAAGGTTACCTAGCTGGGCGTTATGGTGATAGCAGGCGAAATGACGGGCGGCGTGCCGGACGCGGTCCGTGACGGACAGGAAGCGGATCGACGCAAGAACCGGCGTGACGCGCGGCCGGGGTTCCGGGGACTGGTTGTCGAGGGAGGCGGTATGGCCCGGTTCGGTGATCTGGAGGCGGCGATCATGGACGTGATCTGGGCGGCCGGGGCTCCGGTCCGGGTCCGGGAGGTGTGTGACCGGCTGAACCAAGACCGGGCGCTGGCGTTCAACACGGTGCAGACCGTGATGGAGAACTTGTACCGCAAGGGCTGGCTGGGCCGACGTAAAGACGGCCGGGCTTACTGGTATGAGTCGGTACGGTCCCGCGATGATTACGCGGACGGGTTGCTGGCCGAGGCGCTGTCGGCCGCCGGCGATCCGGCGGCGACGCTGGTGCGCCTGGTCGGGGACCTGGAACCCGGCGAGGCAGTCCGGCTGCGGGCGGCCCTGGATGCCGCCATTGACCGGGAGTCGTCACGGTGAGGCTCGCCGTCGCCGTGCTGCTGCTGCTTTACGGGGCGGTCGTGTCGGCAACCGGAGCGCGGTGGCTGCCGCGCTCGGCATGGCCGCTGCGGGCTCCCCGCGCGGGTATCGCGGCGTGGCTGGCCGGGGCGCTGTCGGTGGCAGGGTCCTGGGCCGGGGCCGGACTGATCCTGGCTGTTCCTTGTGCTCAGTTCAGCACCGACCCGGCGATGATGCGGGCCTGCCTGTCAGTGCTGCGGGCGCAGTACGCGTCCCCGGCGGGGGCTGCGGCCGGCTTCGGCGGCGTCGCGGTGGTGGTGACGGTACTGGGCCGCGTGGCGTGGTCTTACGGCTCGGCGCTGGCGGAAGCCAGGCGCTGCCGCGCCCTCCACGACGATGCCCTGGCCGTCCTGGCCAGGCCGGGACCCGCTGCGGATATCAGGATCATCGACAACGACCATCCCGCCGTGTACTGCGTGCCGGGCCGGCGCCGGATCGTGCTCACGACCGGGGCGCTGAGCTGTCTGGACAACGGCCAGCTTGATGCGGTCCTGGCCCATGAGCGGGCTCACCTGTCCGAACGGCACCATCTGGTGCTGAGACTCGCGGCCGCGCTGGAGAATGCGTTCCCGGCCGTCCCGTTCTTCGGGGTCGCCGCGCGGCAGATTGCGTACCTGGTTGAGGTGGCAGCTGACGATGCGGCCGCGCGCCGGGCTCCGCGGCTAACCGTCGCCGCAGCACTACTGGCAGTAGCCGCTGCGGGCGTTCCCGCCGGGGCGCTGGGCGCGGGCGGCAGTGCCGCTGCGCAGCGCATCAGGCGTCTCATCGACCCCCCGTTGCCGGGCAGCGCGGCGCGGCGAGCGTTGACCTCCGCGGCTCTGGCTGCGGCGGCGATCATGGCCGTCACGGTGCTTGCGGTCGCCGTCGTGACCATCCTCCGGTGCCCGCCGACGCCCTACGCCTGATGGGACACCCGGCTGGGGAGGCTCAGCCGCGGAGCCCGGATCCACCACAATCTTTGCGGGGAGAGCCGCACCACGGGACACTCGCAGTACCCAGGGGTACGACGCTCCGCGGATGCCTCCGGCTTAGGCGGGCAGGGCCAGGTCCAAGATGGGCGTGGTGGTGGGCTGGGTGCTTCCCGGGGCAGGCTCGACGGTGAGGCCGAGCTTGTCGCCGTGCACGAGCCCGGACGCCAGCACGGGCGCGGTCTGGCCGGAGGCGGCCGAGGGCAGCAGGCCCGCTGACACGATGTTCTTCGGGCCGATGAACCAGAGCTGGTAGACCTTCCCCGCAGGCAACGCAGGCAGCCCGCTCGTGGTGACCACCAGCTTATGCAGATCGGCGGCCAGGACCACGGTGGCCACGCCGCCCGCGGTCGTCGTGTGGGTAAGCAGCTTGACTTGCGGCGCCGACAAGACCAGCGCGATGGCCTGGTTCTGAGCTCGGGCCTGGTTCAGTTCCTGCTGGGTGTGGGCCTGCGCCAAGCCGAAAACCACCGCGACCGCGATTCCGGCGGTCGCGATAGCCCCGGAGAGCCACGGCACCCATGGCACCCAGACTCGGGCGCGGCGCGGCTGGGCGTAGGTCTTGACCTCGGGCGGAAGCTGACGGACGCCCGTGGCGGCCGTCAGCACCTGGGCGCGCAGCCCGGGCGGCGGATCGGTGGCGGTGGCGAAGGCCAGCGAGGTGGCCACTTCGCGGAACCCGCGGACCTCGCTGGCGCAGGACGGGCACCGGCTCAGGTGCCGGGTGAACCGCTCGAACTCGGCCCCTCCCTCGAGGGCGTCGAGCGCGTAGGCACCGGTCAGGGAGTGCAAGTCATGACGGAGGAGCCTCATTAGCTCACCCCCAGGCAATCGCGCATCCGGATCAGGCCGTCCCGGATCCTCGTTTTTATGGCGCCGAGCGTGACGTTAAGCAGCCCGGCCACCTGGCGGTAGCTGTGCCCGCCGTAATAGGCCAGGGTGATCGACTCGCGCTGGATATCGGTGAGTCCGGCCAGGCAGCGCCGTACTCGCTCGCGGTCCAGGCTCGCTTCCACCGCCTCGGCGACCTCATCATGTGGCGTCTCGACCTCGGCAATCTTGTGCTCTCGCCCGGTTGCCGCCGTCGTGGACCGGATCCGGTCGATGGCGCGACGGTGGGCGATGGTCATCACCCATGTCGCCGCGCCACCCATGGCCGGGTCGAACCTCGCGGCGGTCCGCCACACTTCGAGAAGCACCTCTTGGGCGACCTCCTCGGACTGAGACGGATCCCGAAGAACCCTGCGGATCACGCCGTATACGGGGCCGACCAGCCGGTCGTACACCGCCTCGAACGCTTCCTGGTCGCCACGTGCCACGTGGACGAGCAGGTCGTCTAGGTCCCGCTCTCCCCTCCTATCCGTGGGCGCAGATCTGGACCGGGACGCGTCCGAATCGCTCGGGTTCATATGACACCTTCGGAGCCAAGGGCAGATCGGATGGGTGGGGACAAAAGATATTTTAAGTTATTTAATCGGTAACGGCCGGGTGGCGCAGGAGAGCGGGGCACGAATGTCCTGCACATGACTCTCCCCCCTCGTTCACCGGGCCGGCTACGGCACGGCGGCACGGCACGTGAGCAGGCCAGCCTCCCGGGCGACGGCCTGCTCGATGCGCCGCGCCTATACCCGGAGGTGGCCATGCGCCTGATCTCGGTGCTGATCTTCATCTGGCCCAAGCTCATCTGTCACTAGCCTGAGCAGGCGGCTCGGGGGTCTCGGGCGGCCCTGGCGTATCGGGCGGCCCTGGGGTACCGGGCGGCCCGCTCTCGGGTGGCGGGGGCTCAGCGGAGCTGGTCCCGGGGGGTGGCGTCGAGGGTTGCTGGCCGTTGTGCGTCATCATGGTCGACACGGCGGCGCGCATGGCCTTCAGGCCCGCGCCTCGCGGCACCTTGAGGGAGATGTAGGCGGCGGCGCCGGCCGGGATCGGCAGCCAGAAGTTAACCAGCCGCCAGCCCAGGACACCGAGCGTCGCCACGCCCCGGGTGACGCCGAAGCTGACCAGCAGCAGCGGGGCCACCGAATCGATGACGCCCAGGCCGGCAGGCGTCACGGGCAGCGCGCCCGCCACGTTGGCGATCCCGTAGGCGGCGAACAGCTCAACCGGGTTGACGAAGCGGCCGAAGGCGGCCACGAAGCACCACAGCGACGCGGCATCCAGCAGCCAGTTGAGCGAGGCCCAGGTCAGCGACCAGAACATGGTGCGCCGGTCACGGGCCAGCGCCGACAGGGACGCCGCGGCCTCGCGCAAGGCCTGCTCCAGGCGGTCCCCGGTCAGGCCAGGAATCCGGTCGCCGATGGCGCGCAGGATGCGGGCAGCGCGTCCGACCTCGTGGGTGATGCCGAAGACCAGGGCCCCGACGGCGAGCAGGATCACCGCGCCGATGATGGCCACGGTCACGTAGATCAGGTGGAAGCCCGCCAGCGGGATGGAGACCACGAGGGACAGCCACAGCAGCACGTTCAGCACCACGGTGGATCCCAGGCCCTTGGTCGCCATCATCACCGCGGCGTCGTTGCCCTTGATGCCCTCCGCGGTGAACAGGCGGTAGCCAATCCCCGCGCTGCCTAGCGTCCCGGCCGGGATGACGTGCGCGATGGCGGCGGCGGCCAGGTCGATGCGGAACAGCCGGGACAGGCCCGGCCGAGGCGGATCGTCCGGCCCGGGCGGCGGCAGCACGGCCCTGGTCAGCAGGCCGTAACAGAACAGCGAGAGAGCCTCGGTGACCACGCCGGCGATCAGCCAGCCGACGTTCACCCGTCCGAGCAGGGACAGGTCCTTGCTGGCCCCGACCAGTTCCGGCACCACCAGGTACTCGATAACCAGGGCCACGATGAACAGGACGATGCCGCGGCGCAGGGGCTTGACCAGGAACGGCAGCCAGGTACGCCAGCGCCGCCACCAGCTGCGCCGCCCTCGGCTCGCCTCGATACCGGTGTCAGGCTTCCAGCCGGCTTTCGCCGGGTCAGTACCCATAACAAACCTCTTACCCGGCTTGTGGGCAAGAACGCCGCCCCACACGTAACAGCCTGCCCAGGGTTATCCTGCCCAGGACAAGCACCCTAGAGAATCCCTGAGCTTAGCGAAAGGGGCGGTCGTGGCGGACACGACGCATACGGCTCGGTCGATGTGGACCCTGTTCGAGCCCATCCACGCGGTGACCTACTTCGCCCCCGCGGCACGGTCGGCTTACGAGCAGGCAGGCTTGCGCGGGTTCTGGCGAGGTTACTACGCCGGACGGGCCGCTCCGCTTGGCGCCGCGGGCGCGGCGGTGGTCACCGCCTCCTTCTACACCTTCGCGCCTGCTTTCGTGGCCCGCGCGATCCCCGCGGTCTGGGAGCTGATCACCCCGGAACAGGCCCTGCGGGCTCGCATGTCGGGCGCGGTCGAAGCGCTCGGCGGCCTGCTCGACGGGCGGGAGTCCGAGGTGATGGCGGCCGCTGACCTGCTCTGGCAAGCGGTCGGGCAGCTGGACTGCGCGGGCCGGGTGCTGGCCGCAGCCAATGCCGCGCTGCCGGTTCCCGACCGCGGATCCTCGGATCTGGCCCGGCTCTGGCAGGCAGCCACCGTGCTGCGTGAGCACCGCGGTGACGGGCATTTCGCCGCCTTGACGGCGGCGGACATCGACGGCTGTGAGGCAGTGGCCCTACGGTGCTGCCTGGACCTGCCGCGGGAGGACCTGCAGCCGGTGCGGGGCTGGACCGACCAGGAGTGGCACGGCGCGCTCGGCAGGCTGGCCGACCGCGGCTGGATCAGCGCGGACGGCGAACTGACCAGCGCCGGCCGGGACGCGCACGCGGCGGTCGAGAACGCCACGGACCACGCCGCGGCCCGGCCCTGGACTCGCCTGGGCCCCAAGGCCACCGCGGACGTCGTGAAGGTGCTCACGCCGCTCGCGCTGGCGTGCGCGAGCGTGCTGCCGTACCCCAGTCCGGTCGGCGTGCCCGCTCCAGGAAACGCGAGCTGAGCGCGCCTCGGCCGGCCAGCCGCCGGGTTTCGGCATCGACGTGCTGCCTGCGGGCCTCGGGCGGGAGCTCCCGCCCGCCGCTGGCGTGAACGTCGATGTGCAGCCGGTTCTTGACCGCCTTGCGTTCGGGAACGACCTGGAACCAGATCCGGGGGCTGCGGCCGTCCGGATCGACGATGGAATCAGTACCGGGTCCGAGCTCGTCTTCTGGCACCCCGACGTCGCGCCAGTACTCGTCCCAGCTGGCGAAGCCGACCGGGGGCGGCTCGAGCACATACCCCAGGGCGGCGGCCAAGAACCGGGCCAGCGGCTCGGGATCGGCGCAGTCGATCACTAGCTGGAACTTAGCAGCCACCATGGCCTCCGGGAGCGGTGCGACATGTCATCCTCGACATGATGCACCGCCCCGGTGACAAAACCGGTCGGCCGGCTAGACGAGGCTGACGGTTAAGCGGAGCGACCGCAGGCCCTCAGGACCCCATGACCCGGCCTGGGCCAGCGACTCCGCCCGGTTGATCAGCTCAAGCTCCAGCAGGTCATGCAGGTCGGCCCGGCCCAGGCCGCCGGCGCCGGGAAAGGCGAGCAGCCGCTCGCCCCAGATCATCAGCGCACTCGTGTCGGCCGGGCAGGCCAGCAGGCGCTGCCGGTCGCGCAGCGCCAGGACGAGATACCGCGCCGTCCGCTCGTCGGCCTCGGCGCTCGGCGCGGCCCGCAGCAGCAGGTCACACGCGGCGTCGAGATCGTCCGGGTCGGGTGCTTCGGCATCCGGCCAGGCATCGCTGTAGCGGTCATAGCTGAGCCTGCCGACCGTCATCGCCACGTCCGGCCAGGCCGGATCATCGGCCGGCAGCCAGTAGAGCAGCGCGGCGTGCACGGCGATGGCCTCATTGCGGTCGGTCCGGACCGCCGCGATCGCGGCCAGGTCCCGCTCGCCGGTCCGCCCCGCCGCCGCCAGCGCCAGCGCCAGCCGATGCTCGAGCAGCGCCAGCCGATGCTCGAGCAGGGCCCCCAGCAGTGCGCGCGCCTCGGCGATCATCTTCAGGTAGCTGATCCCGGCGCCCCAGTCACCAGGCCCGTGACCGGGGTAGCTGCCCCCGGCGCCCCAGTCGCCGGGGGCAGGGCCCGGGTAGGCGGCCCCGTCGCCGCCGACCGGAACTCGGAGCAGGGCGGCCAGCGCCGCGCGTGCGTGCTCGATCGCCGTATCCAGGCCTTGCCCGTTAAGTACCGGGCGATTAGCGATGTCTGTCATCCCCACCCTCTCTGCGGTTTAGCCAGGTGACGGCCGGCTCCGTCAGGGCCATGGCAGCCGCCACCTGGAGTCCTCGACGTCACGGACAACCCGGCCGTGACAAGGCGAGAGAGGATGCGGCTGACTGGTGAGATCGGCTCACCGCGGCCAGCCGCGAGTCGCTATGGGAATAACTCCATCCGACCGACGAAATCATATGCCCCCCAAAGGCTAGATTCGCGGCCGGTCATCGCCCGTCTCGGGCAGGCGAGGTGACTGCCAGTCGCCCGAGGCGATGACTGCCTTCCCCAGCGCCAAACGAGCACGAATGGCTGGCGATCCGACCGCGCGCCTTGCCACTCCTACGTTGTCTGCATTCCTTGCGACCCTTCCGCCAGCCCAAGCGTTCACCGTACGGTGGTCGCCGCACGAACGCACGCTCAGACCCTGCGGTTCCTCCCCTCATCCGCCCCTTGGGCTCAGGCTAGGGCGTTGTTCATACCGAATCCGTGAGCACCAGGACCGAGTTTAATGTAGCTAGATAAACCATGTCCATCTATACATGATTTACATCGCTAAAGTTTTTCTTTCAGGCCAGGAAGAGTCAGCAGGCAGCAGCGGTCACCCGGGCCGCGTCGTGGGCGCCAGAGGGCGGCGTGCGTTAGGGGCACGGCGGGCCCGCCGACCGGGCGATCAGGGCCGCGGCGGCGGATCCGAACGTGGCGGCGGGAGGGTAGGCCGCGCACGCGGCACGCCAGCGATCGCGCAGCGGCTCGATGATCTCGTCCGGCAGAGCCTCCCCGGCCGCGCCGCCGACCAGGACCTCGAGCGGCCCGAGCAGGTAGACCTCGGCCAGGGTGGGCAGGTCGGCGAACTCAGCCGCCGGGTGGGCGCCACCGGGCAGCCGGGTGGCCCGCTCGATCAGCCCGGCGCCGAGCTGCCGGACCGCGTGCCCCTCTCCGGCCAGGATGCACTCCACCGCGGCGAGTATCTCCACCGCCATCGCGTAGGACTCGGCGACCAGCAGACCATCGCCGAACTCCCCGGGGCTGGGCGCTAGCGGCTGGCCGCCTCCTTGCCTGGCCAGCGAGGCGAGGTGGTCCAGGTGCGCTCCTTCATGGATGCCGCGCCAGATCTGCTGCTTGATCGGGGTGGCGGTGGACGGGACCTCGGCGATCACGGTGCCCGCGCCGGGCAGCCCGGGCAGGCACATCCAGGTCCGCCGGGCCAGCCGGCGGTTCACCGGCAGGCTCAGCGTGACGTGCGCATCGCTGGGTGTGGGCCGGTAGCGGACGCCCCAGGCCAGCTGCCGCGCGCTGATCAGCGGGCTGGGCGGAGGGTGCGGGAGCGTGGTCGCGCTGGTCAGCAGCAGCTCACCGAACCACGAGAGGAGCCTCGCGGCTCGCCACGCGATCACGCGGACACGGCGGACCGGCCCGCTGACGGGACGGGCGTCCGGATACCACGACGGCACAGGTCCGGCGAACCGCCGCAGCCGGCTGAGCCGGTCGGCGTGCTGACCGCCCGAGGCGATACGCAGGCCCCGCACGACTTCATCCAGGCCGCCGAAGGCACCCGCCTCGTCCGGTTTGGCCAGGCGACGCCCGAGGCCATCAAGGGCGAGGCAGCCGACCGCGACGTCGGCCCAGCCCCGGACGATCCACGCGTCAGCTTCCGCGTGGCTGGCCGGCACGCGGGCGGCCGCATGCCCCGCGGCCACCGCCCAGGTGCAGGCGGCTACCGCTGTGACCTGCATCGGCCCGGGAGCCTGAGCCCCCGGGCCGAGCACCTCACTACCCATCCGGCATTCACATGGCTCCGAAACGAACTGGGACAGACTCTCGTTTAACACCGGTAAGCCTGCGCGGGCGTACGCCCGCGCAGGCTTAGTTAATACCTGAATCAACCCAGAAAAATCATATTGCCTTTAGTGAGGAAAAATCTGGGCAGGCCTGGCCCAAGGTTCCGCCTATGATGACGATCTTGGTCCGGCGAAACGGACCAGGTCAGCCCAGCCTGGTGAGCAGAGAGAGGAGGCCCACGGTGGCAGCGCAGGAGGAGAGGCTGGCGGCCATCGCGGCGGCCGCCGCCGCCATACTCCGGCAGACGTCTTATCACGTCGTCCGGGCCGGCGACGTGGCCGCGGCCGTACAGTTGCCCGGCCAGACCGGGCGTTCCGCCGTATGGCTGTACAACGAGGTGCACAACCGCCGGGTGCTGGTCGCGCTGGCCGCGGCGCACGCCTGGCGTGAGTTCGCCGGCCAGGCGAACTGGTCACTGCCTGGGCCCATCGAGTCGGTGACCGCCGCCCGGTCGGCCTTGGTCGCCGCGCTGAGCACGATCGTCGCGTTCCACCGGACCGAGCACCAGCTGATGACCCAGGTCGGCTACGGGATCGGCGACATCTCCACCGCGGAGAAGCGGCAGCTCGCCGCGGGCACGGGCCTGGCTCCGCCCGACTGGCCGGACAGCCGGTGGGGCCGGGTCGCCGCGGCGGCGTGGCACAGCCGGTGCGACGTCTTCTCCGATTTCCTGCGCCCGGTGCTGCGGGCCTGCGCGGAATCGGTCACCTACCTGGCTGAGCCGAACGTCGCGGAGAGCGCCTCCCGGCTGTCCGACGTCACCTTCCGGACCTGCCTGGCCGATCGCGAAGGGCCCGTCGAGCTCGTCGCGCGGGGGCTGGCGGCGCTGTGGTTCGAGCGTGACCTGACCAGGGTCGCGGGGGCCTTGCCGCGGGACCTGGAAAGCGGCGAGACCGCGCTGGCCGCGGTGGCCAGGCGGCGTACCGATCCCCGGGCCGAGGCGAACGCCAGCGCCGTCGTGGTCCGGGTACTGCTCGAGGCAGGCACCCTGCACGCGCGGTGCGTCGAGGAGGCGCGGCGGACGGTGTCGCTCTGGCAGGCCCTCATCGCCGACCTGGACGTCCGGGCGGCGCCGGTTCCCGACGCCGCCGGCCATGACCTGCAGCGGCTCAGCGACGCCGCGAGCCATCTGGGGATGGCCGCGGCCAGGTACGGCGACCGGCGGTCGGCCGCGGCGGCGTGGGAATTGTCCCGGCGGGTCGCCGGGCAACCCCTGGGCCACGACCGGTCCAGGATCGCGCGGGCGGACAACAACCTGGCCGGGCTGGCCGCCGAGACCGGACACGGCGAGCACGCCGCGAACGTCATCACCGGCGTCCGGCACACCCGGCTGGGACTGCTGGAACGCCAGCCGCAGGACCCGGCCGCCTGGCGGCGCCTGACCGTCACCGAACGCACCAGGACGGACATCGCCCGGATCAACGGCAGCGTGATCGGCAGCGTCAAGCTGGCCTCGGACCTGCTGGCGGACCGGCGGGCCCGGCTCGGCCACCTCGCCCACGCCGATACCGCCGAGGCCCGCACCATCTTGGGCCAGGCCCTGCTGTCCGCCGGGCATCCCACTGTGGCCCGGCGTCACCTCGAAGAGGCCGCTGCCACGCGCCGCGGCCGGTTCCTGCCCACCTCCTACCGGGTTCAGGAGGATTCCATCTGAACCCGGTAGGAGAGATCGGAAGAGCACACGTCTGAACTCCAGTCACCTTGTAATCTCG
>OCZU010001479.1_pt1 | contig 15436 bp, 13 predicted proteins | sample 1539001 | NCBI WGS metagenome assembly OCZU01 (sample SAMEA3539306, study PRJEB22396) | soil metagenome | biome: tundra; feature: field; material: soil | place: USA | collected 2010-05 | depth 0.15 m | reverse complement strand
TCGTTTGGAACCCAATAGCCGACCACGTTCAGATTGTATTTGGTCTGCTGCTTGGCGACGTCGCGAAAGATCGATTCGAGGGCAGGCTCTTTGCCGGGTACGGTGTGATAGATCATGAGCTCGAAGACACGATCGCTGTCCGCTCTTACTTCTGTGAGGTGCGTCAGTCGTGCTGTGAACAGCGCCCCGGCAACGAAAGAAAGCACGGTAGTACCCAGCAGAGTGCAGCCTATGAATCTCCCGCGATGGTGGATGGACTGTGCTGCTCTGAGAGTCATCTTCACTGAAATCTTCCTCCTACGAATGACTTTGCGTCCGGGGTGGAGCGCCCTTGGCCCGGTGGAACCAAACGACGCGGTCGCGATACCCAGCCCGGTTCCTTTCCCGCCGGCTTGCTCCTCCCAACCCGATAGACGCTAATCGCTTGGCAGCGTTAGCGCAGCGCAATAATCCTGCCAGCAGCTGCCATAAGCTCCGATTCAAAGGACGATCAATTCTGACCAGCTTTCCGATACATAAAGTTAGATACTGGCATTCACAAGGTTCTGGCGACAAAGGGAGTCTAGCGAACAACCCTGGCTTTGTGGAGGTTTCAATGAGCTTAAGTCTGCTGGATCCAAGGAGGTTGAGATTGCGTGCCAGTGTGACCATGGAACTTGCCGGCTCACCGCATGAAGAACAGTAACCCCTGTCGCTGGACATGGACTGACCGACCAACCGAGGAGGTATCGACATGAAGATGGGCAGACTTGTGCTCTTGCCGTTGGCAATCGCGGGGCTCGCGGCCCTGCCAGTGCCGGCAAATGCGCAAGCGCTGACCGATTTAGGGGATTCCTCGGGTGCTGTTGCAAGCACAACCACAGCGGCCCCAGATCCGACGTACATGCGTCCGACAGAGAAGACGAAAATCCAGAATTACCTCTTCGACGCGTTCGGCCCGTATCCGGCCTCGGGCTCTGCGTTTGCAGCTGGCATTAGCCAAGCGTACAACACCCCGCCGGAGTGGAGGCAAGGCGCTGAAGGCTATGGCAAGCGATTTGGATCGGACTTTGGCATCGCTGCGATCACCACGACGATGCGATATGGGCTAGCGGAAGCGTTCAGGGAAGACACGTTGTACTACCGCTGCCAGTGCAAAGGCGTTTTTCCCCGGCTGCGCCATGCCCTGATCTCGACTTTGACGGCACGCCGCGGCCAAGATGGCCACAGCGTCTTCTCTTTCCCCGCGCTCGTCGCACCGTATGCGGGCACTATGACGGCCGTCTATGCGTGGTATCCCGATCGCTACGACGCCAAGGACGCACTCCGGATGGGCAATTACACCCTGCTGGGATATGTCGGCGGGAACATCGCCCTGGAATTCCTATACAGCGGACCCCATTCCTTGCTTCATCGCATGCACCTGAACAATGGGCACGGCGCGCCCGATCCGGGTTCAAATCCGTGATCGACCTGAAACTAAATGCGGTCGCAGATATCGACTCTCTGCAGCCGAGGCCACGGACCTCGCATGGGTCCCCTACTGCAAGCCTCGCCAAGGGCCTCATCATCCAGTTTCTCGAGTGGTTCGGCGATCTGGGGATATTTTTCTGGCGAGTTGTGCGGGCTGCTGTGACACCGCCATTTGAATTCAGCGAATTGTTTCGACAACTCGATGAGGTTGGATCCAAGTCGCTGCCGTTGGTCGCTTTGGCCGGCGCCGCCACCGGTATTGTTCTCTCTATGGAAGCCCGTTTCAGCCTGACTCGATTTGGGGCTAAGTCACTGCTTCCCGCCGCTATCGTGTTCTCCATTATCCACGAGACTGGCCCGATCATCACCGGTCTGGTGGTGAGCGGCCGAGCGGGCGCCGGCATCGGTGCGGAGTTGGCGTCGATGAAAGTGACCGAGCAGATCGATGCCATCGAAGCATCCGCGGTGAACCCTTACAGGCTGCTAGCTGCGCCCCGCATCCTGGCTTGCATCCTGATGCTGCCTTTGCTGACTCTCGCTGCCGACTTTTGCGGCTTAGTCATGGGTTGGGTTGCGCAGGCCCTGGTTGAGCCGGTCTCGTTCCACCAGTTCATCAATGCTGGTTTTAACGGCGCCGACTTCAACGATTTCCTGCCCCCCACGTTTAAGACCATGGTGTTTGGCTTGATCATTGGGCTGATCGCGTGTTTTCAGGGAATGCGGACCCAGGGAGGCGCCGCGGGCGTGGGCCGCGCAGCCACAAGCTCGGTAGTCTTGTCGTCGCTGTTCGTAATCCTGGCCGATGTCGTGCTGGTGAAACTCAATCTCATATTTTTCCCGTGAGCTTTTTATAGTGGACATTGATTAAACGCAACCAGTATGGACACCATCGATCAAATTGCGACGGAGCGAGCAGAAGCTGAGGAACACGGCGGTGCGCCAGTTGTCGCCGTCGAGGACCTGCATAAGTCCTTCGGAAATCAAAACGTCTTGAACGGGATCAGCCTGGGCGTGAGCCGCGGCGAGACCCTGGCGGTGTTGGGTCGAAGTGGGACCGGTAAGAGCGTATTGCTGCGGCTCATCATCGGCCTCGAGAAGGCTGACTCGGGATCGGTTCGCATCCACGGTCAAGACATCGCCGGCTTGGCTCTCGATCAGCTCGGCGAGATCAGAATAAAGATGGGTTTTGTGTTTCAGCAGGCCGCGCTCTACGACTCTTTAACCGTCGAGCAGAACGTGGGTTTTCCGCTGCAGCACCACAGGAAGCAGATGTCGAAGGCTGAGCGCAGCGACCGGGTCAGGGGACTACTGGCGGAAGTGGGCATGGAAGGCGACCTTGCAAAGATGCCCTCGGATATATCGGGTGGGATGCAGAAACGAGTCGGGCTGGCACGGGCGCTGGCTTTGGAGCCGGATATTCTCCTGCTCGACGAGCCCACCGCGGGCCTCGACCCCATCAGCGCAGCGGAGATTGATGATTTGGTTCTGAAGCTCCAGCAGGAACATCACATGGCATCCATCGTAGTGACTCACGATCTGCACAGCGCGAAGACAATTGCGGACCGTCTGGCCCTGCTCAATGAGGGACAAGTCGTGATCGAAGGCAACTTTGAAGAGCTGCAGGAGAGCGACATTGAGTTCGTCAAAGAATTCCTAAAGCATGCGTAGGAGGGTATATGTCCAGAGCGGCGCGGCTGGGAGCTTTCATCGTTGTGACACTGGCAATTCTAGTGGCCGGTGTTTTCATCATCGGGGGCAAGCAGTATCTTTTCAGTTCTACATACCAATTGAAGGCGCAATTCGACAATGTGGTGGGCCTGGATGCCGGCGGCGATGTGCGGGTGGGCGGCGTTCACAGTGGAACTGTGCGCAGTATCGTATTGCCCCACAAACCGGGCGAAAAAGTTACGGTGGTCATGGATCTGGGCAAATCGACGCACGAAATCATCAAGCAAGACTCGGTCGCCACGATCGAAACCGAGGGGTTGTTGGGCAACCAGTATCTGGCGATCTCGTTTGGATCCGCTGGCTCAGCCAACGTCGGGAATGGCGATACCATCGCCAGCCTGCCGCCCCTGGAAATGTCAGACCTTTTCCAGAAGACGAGCGACATTCTGGATTCCAGCCAGCAGGCCATCCACAACGCTACGCGAGCGACGGCGAATCTGGATTCGATCAGCGCCAAGATCGATGGAGGTAAGGGAACCGCGGGAGCGCTGGTGAATGACAAACAGCTTTACAACAACCTCGAACAAACCAGTGGCGCGATGCGTGACACGATGGTGCAGGCGCAAGCCGGCGCTACCGACTTCCAGGAGAATATGGAAGCCATGAAGCACAATTTCTTCCTGCGCGGGTATTTCAAGAGCCGCGGCTACGAAGATTCTGCCGAACTCGCAAGGAATGAGATCGAGCAGCTGCCGCAAGGCGCGCCGACAAAGCAGTTCACCTACTCAGCGAAGCAGCTTTTCGATAAGCAGGATTCGGCAAAGCTGAAGAACCAGAAATCTCTAAACGCTGGCGGCGAGTTCCTGGCGAATAACGAGTTCGCCTTTGCCGTGGTCGTGGCGTCGGCTGGCATGGAAGGCGACACTCAGAAAGACTTGGTGCTGACCGAAGCCCGGGCCATGGTTGTACGCGAGTATCTGGTCACAAACTTCGGATTTGATGATAGTCAGCTTAGAACTCTGGGAACGGGCAAGCAGGCGGACACGAATTCGGATGCGGGCTGGGGCGCGGTGCAGATTCTCATCTATCCAACCGGGACTGAAATTCCGCCTAACAAGCAAACGAAACCAGGCACCGCATCCAAAACAACCTCAGACCAACCAGTCCAGGCTTCTACAGCCGCAACGCCGAAGCCACAATAGAGGTTGAGGTGACTGGCGAAAACCGAGATGCTCCGCGCGAAAGGCTAATCGCTAGTCGTTCGCCTGTGGATGGGCGCCACGCATCCGGAACCAGAGGTCGGTGAACAAGAAAGGATTTCCCAGCTACTACCGACACGAACATCCTAAATGGTCGGCCTGCTTACTCATTGTTAAGGTTCCTCGGAAACCTCGCGCGTGTCCAATCCTTCTGGTGGGGACTGATTGCGGCAACTCTCGATCCCAATTCTCGGTGAAACATCGCGATAGGTGGGATGAGAAGGTCGATCCCCGATCACGGATGGCGTTAAGCTACCGGCGATCAACGCACTCTAACGCACCGACTTCCTGGTCGCCGTTCGCGAAGTTGATCAACAAAGATTGGTGAACCGGGGACCGCGAGCTGAGCCCGTTGCGTGTTTCTATTGACAGTGCATTCGGTCGATGAGAGACTTGCAGCTGCCGGTCGCGAAAGTGATTCGGCCCGTTCGGCCTCCAAGGCCCAATCTAGCAGTAAACCCCAGAATCCCCGGGTATGAGCACCGATTCCACCTTCGATCGCGAGTCTTTCCAAAACCTTTTAGCTAGCGTATTTGCGGTGCAGGAGAGTCAGATGGATAGTCAATCGCTCTCCGCCATTGTCGAAGTCCAACGGTTGATCACGAGGGAAGAGCTCGACGTGGATGGTTCAATGCATCTGATCGTTGACTCTGCTCGACACGTGGCCAACGCCACTGGAGTCGCCATCGGTCTATTAGAAGGAGATCATCTGGTTTACCGGGCCGGAAGCGGAAGTGCCGCGACTTATGTAGGGCGGCATGTAACAGCCTCACTGACTGTCTCAGCGGACACCAAGGCGAGCCGCGAAATTCTCCGTGTCGAGAATAGCCAGACAGACACACGGATTGAAGCGGCGATTTGTCGGCAGTTCGGAGCCAAGTCCCTCCTAATCTTGCCGATTTATCATGACCGTGCCGTGGCGGGAGTGCTGGAGGTGCTGTTCAGCGAAGCGCACGCCTTCCAGGATCGCGAGGTATGCACCTATCGATTGATGGCCGGACTGATCGGGGAGGCAATGTCCCGCGACGCCCAGCTTGAACAGAAAAGAAACCTGACAGCGGAACTGCCGACCATTCCGCGCGCCATAGAGCAGATTACTCCTGAAAGGGAGAGGTTACCCAACCATGGTGGATCTATGCCGGGCCCAGCAAACAAGCATCCGATCTACCAGCCTTGCTGGGCGCCCGTGGCAGGGGTCGGGGAGTTGCCGGTACTCAGGCGGCCCGCCGTGCTGGCGACAGTGATCATGCAGCGAGCGAAGGGCTTTACCTGGCACAAGCGCCGGTGGAGCGTGGCCCTAGCAGCAGTTGCCACCGTCCTCGTGCTGACTTGGCTCGCCTTAAGCGATCGCCGCCCGGCCTCGCCCTTGGGATCTTCCGTGCTACGGAGATCGGCTGCCATCGAGCAGCAGCTATCCTTTCCACCCGTGAAGGCGGTGCCCGCGAAGGGCACGTCCATGGTCCAGCCCGTACCAGTTCCAGTGAATGAGGCGAGGACTGCTAGGACCATGATTCAGCGGGCGCGGCTGGGGAAGAATCAGGTGGTTCATATTGGAGATGATGTGATAGTGCGCTATTTCACACCCAAACCTGCACCGCAGCGGGTGCGGGTGGGGGAGAGTCAGGTGGTTCACATCGGAGATGATGTGACAGTGCGCTATTTCACGCCCAAACCTGCACCGCGGCGGGTGCGGGTGGGGGAGAGTCGGGTGGTTCACATCGGAGATGATGTGACCGTGCGCTATTTCACGCCCAAACTTGCCTTAGTTTCTCCGAAACCGGCCCAGTAGCGACAGGGGGCTAAGACACTTGGGATCGGGGGCACCTTCAACAGTTCTTCGGCGGCCGTCAGGGGCAGCTTGCGCATCCCGAGATCGTCGATGAGTGGACTAGGGATACCATTACTACGCCTCCAAACCACGGGTGTTGCTCCAGTTTCTGGAATACGGAGCAGCACCCGCCCCAACCCACTTCCCACTTCGGACATATCGCCGGAAAGAACGTTGCAGTCAGGCGATGGCAAAACATCCCGTGGGAGCCAGGCGGTTCCTCGGGACGGAAACCAAAATCCAGCTAAGGGCGGAGGAATTGGAGACTCTGGAGCGCAGTGTCATGGCTGCGGTCGAACACAACAAGCTGTTGACCACCAAACGGCCCGTGGAATTCATCAAACGGAGCACGGCTTCCGCGTCCCCCCTTCCAGGGAAGTTCACCAGGTGGCAGGACAGAGTTAGCAAGAAGCTAGTTTCCTATGCAATTTTGCAGTCTCCGCTACTGAATCTGTGCTTGCTGTGCCGGCCCTGACTCCAGAGTCACGTTCTTCACGTTGTCATCGGGAATTCGGTCAATCAACAACGCGAACGGATCGATTCCTGCTTTCTCCGGCAGTTGGGCCGTTGTGAACATGAAAGTGGAATTGCGCTGCGTGATATGCATACGTTCGCGGTAGAGCGTATCACCGTACTTTCTCCCCGCTGCTGGCTTGGCAAATGCTCCGATGTCGATCCAGTCATCCACCGGCACTTCAGTTTCGTTGCCCTTGGCATCGGCCTTGAATTTGCGGGCTTCCACTTTGATGGTGACGTCATATTTTCCATACCCGCGCTTCACCGCCGTGGCTGCTAGAGCGCGATTCGAGAACAGGGTGATATCTTCAAACAAGTCTTTGATCAGGTATTGCAGGTTGGGTGGAGTCTCTTCCCGCAACGCATCCACCAGAGCATAGGACGTAGGATAGGGTGGAGGCGCATAAGCATACCGGTGGATCAGTTTGCGTAGTGCTCGATTGACTGCATCCTCGCCAATCATCTCCTTCATATAATAGAGCGCCACGGCTCCCTTGTTATAGAAAATGTAAAACTGGCGGTACTCGACCTTAAGCAGTGGACGTTCCTTCAGCCGCTCCTGGCCGCGGGTGCTCAGGTACAGATCCATTTCATATTTTAAAAACTTGCGCATCATATCCCGGCCATACTCCTTCTCCATGACCATGAGTGCGGAGTATTGCGCCAAGGTTTCAGAAAGCAGGGTTGCTCCCTCCATGTTGGCGCCAATCACCTGTTCGTCCCACCATTGGTGCGCCATTTCGTGAGCCACCACATAAAAAACAGTATCGATGTCGTCGGGATGGTTGAGATTGGCAATGAAACCGAAGGATTCGGAATAGGGCATGGTACCGGGCAATGACGCGGCAAAACCGGCCACTCGGGGAAACTCAACAATGCGGGCTTCCTTATGCTCATAAGGGCCAAAGTTCTTGAGGTAGTAATCCAGTGACTTCTTCATGGAGTTCATCATCCGCGGAACATTCCAGGGTTGTTCCTTGAGATAATAAACTTCCAACTTGATGCCGTTCCACTCCTCGCGGGCAACTTGATAGCGGGCGGAAGCAAAGCAGTAAAGGTTCATCGACGGATGGTCCAGTTTGTATTCGAAGTAGCGGCGGCCATCCTGCTGCCATTCGCGCACCAGCGATCCCGGAGCTACGGCAATTTGATCGGGCGTAGTGCTGATGATGGCGCTAATGTCTACCCAGTCTGAGTGCCCAGGGATGTAGGTGTCACGGCAATCGTCGGTGCAGTCCGGTTCCGGGGCAGGCATGAGGTCAACTTCCTGAAGGCCATATTTCTTGCGCTCCACCGAATCGGTTAGCTCGCTCCAGTAGTTGTACCCAATGATAGGGGCCAGATAATTGGCCCCGATGACAAGGGGCCCGAGGTTGCTGAGGAACGTACCATTTTGGACGATTTGCGGATTGCTCACATTATTTTCAAACCCCCGATTCTTGCTCTTCACGGTGAAGCGCAGGGTGCGCTCCTCGCCTGGCTGTAAGGGTGAGGTAAAGCGATACATGCGATAGGACAGCCGCGTGTCGTCTTTAGCAAGCGTAGCTCCCGAAATGTCAATCGAGGTATCGTAGCGTGGGTCGAGTGAGAAATGAATTTCGTCCAGGGGATGGGAGTAGGAATTGTAGATGATCTCATCGCCGCGTATGTTCACATTGCGGTTCGAGGGGAAAACATCAATCGCGTACTTCACGCTCCGCACGCGCGGCTGGGGCAGCTTGTCCAATGGCTTATAAGTCTTCTCATATTCCGCCTGGACACGCTCCACGTCTTTGGGTCCCACGAGAGGATTCAATACTTCGGTGTTGTTCCAAATCCAGCCTCCACAGCCGGCAAAGGCCAGCAGGCAGACCGCCGCGGCCGCCTTCCATCCAGGACGGAAACGGAGGGCGGCATCGCGGCCGCGCGCTTGCCATCGGTCCTGTTTCCCCCGTGGCCAAAACATTACTGTAGCGATGGCCAGCAAGGCGCAGAAAAGCAGCCAATAGAGCGTGAACCAGTCCCACGCCAAACGATAGGGAGCATCGCCAAAGAAATCCGAATAAATGACATTCGGCCTTCCCGCAAATTGAACGAGGTTTGTCGCCACGTTCAAAGCCTGCCAGAGATAAGTGTTCACGAAATAGAAGGTGATGAAAACGAAATACCCCACGTACTTGTTGGGCGCCAGCACATGGATGAAAAAAGCCAGAATCGCCAAAAAGAAGAACCCTGAACCGTCTCGCAACAGCAATTCGTGAACATAAAGACCGAACTGGAAGCGATGGTAGCCATGAACTGCCTGGGCGACGATACCGGCTGCCAGACCCACGGCCTGAACCAGCATCACCATGCCGACGAGCGTAAACAGCCGCGCCCCATAGGACACCCAGTCCGGCGTTGGCGTTGCGTCGACGATCTCGTCCATTCGCTCGTCGCGGTCCTTCCAAACCAGAGCGCCAGCGAAATAAATGATGATGATGATCAGAAAGAAATCAACCGTTCCTCGAATCAGATCAATCACCGCGTAGGTTACGGGAAATGTTTGATATGTTTCATTGCCCTGGAACTGAGTTCCGAGTTCTAGGACCAGAGCGGAAATGCACATCACAAAAGCGATCAAGACAACTACGACAAAAGCTGTGTTCCTGGCCATTCCATGGAAATGAGTTTTGAACGATCCGAGGAGTTGTGCCCATGGCGAATCTTTAAGCTGCGGATGAGCCGTAGGGACCACGACCGGAACCATCCCGGGTTGCTCGTCCAGTTCAGGCGTTTTGCTTTTAGTCCGCCGCTCGGCGAAGCTGAAGCGGGAGTATGCGACCGCAAAAGCTACGCACCCCACTCCAATCCAAAGCAAACGGTTCCCAAGAAGTAAGCCACTGAAGCTCGCAGAGAGGGTATTCTTGTCAGCCACAGTCCAGTATTTGGTGACCACGGCAAATGCCCTGGCGCCGAATGGGTCAAGCAGGGCCCTAATTTGCTCCCGCTGCACGTCCTGAAAAAGTTGACCGCTCACAGCGCGGCCTAGGAACAGGAGAATTGCGGCAATAAAGGAAGCGATGTCCCTGCGCCACACCACAGCTACAGCAAACAAAATGGCCGCCGTGAAAAAGGTGTCGGGCAGGGCGAACAGCAGAATACCTTTCCAATGCGCTGTCCAGCTCACCGCCTCCCAGCGTTCCGCATCCGCCCACGGCAAGTACTTGGCCAGCAGAATGCCGAAAGAGACCCCCAGCATGGGTATCGCCGAGATTACAGTGGCCCCGAAAAAGCGCCCCAACAGGAGGTCCCGGCGACGCAGGGGCATGGTGAACATTATCTGGTGGGTGTTGTAGCTGAAGTCGCGCAGAGCCGCAGAATTGACAAATATGGCGGTCATCAGCAAAGTGAGCACGCCCATGCCAGCGTAAAGGAATGCGATGGTGAACGGAGCATTACGGTAAATGTTGGAAAGGTTGAGCTCCGCCATGACCTCATCGGAACTGGTCGCGCCACAAATCAGCAGGCCAATGACAAAGAGGAAGATCCATAGCATCCAGGAGCGAAGCCAGAAGCGAATTTCAAACCACGCGATATGCCAGAACATCGATGCTCTTTAATTCCACGAACGGATTTTGGTGAAGAAAACGTCTTCCAGGTCGGGCGCGCTGGGAGCAAATCCATCGGAGAGGGGCGAGGCGCTATAAACATGAAGAAAAGGGCGTCCGCCGACCAGCTTGGTGGAAACTACCTGGTAACGCTGCTCGTAATCGGCCAGCTCGGTTTTGGCGATGGAGATTTGCCAGATTCGCCCTTTGAATTGAGCGATGGCGTCCTGCGGACGCCCCTGATATAGCACCTGGCCCTTGTGAATAATCGCCGTGTTGGTGCACAGATCCGTCACGTCTTCCACGATGTGCGTGGAAAGAATCACGATTACCTGCTCGCCAATCTCCGATAGCAGATTGTAGAAGCGGTTCCGTTCTCCGGGATCTAAACCCGCAGTAGGCTCATCCACAATCAACAGTTGCGGATTGCCAATCAGCGCCTGGGCAATACCGAAGCGCTGGCGCATGCCTCCGGAAAAACCGCTAAGGGCCTTCTTGCGGTCCTCGTACAGATTGCAGCGCTTCAGCATCCATCCGACCACATCTCTTCGTTCCTTGGCCTTGGTGACACCTTTGAGCAGGGCGATGTGGCTGAGCATGTCCTGCGCGGACGTGCGAGGATACACGCCAAACTCCTGGGGCAGGTAGCCCAGCCGTCGCCGCACTTCGTCCTTTTGCTTCAGTACATCGATGTCACCCAGCGTGGCCGAGCCACTGTCCGGCTCCTGCAAAGTTGCCAGCGTGCGCATGAGGGTGGATTTGCCGGCGCCATTCGGGCCGAGCAGCCCGTACATGCCTGCTGGAATGGTTAGGGAGACGTTATCCAGCGCCTTAACACCATTCTTGTATGTTTTCGAGAGGTTCCCTATTCGAAGCTCCACGCTCATGTCCTCACTCCTACGACCCAAGGGATTACCGCACTATCCCTCCAAGAAAATAAATCTCGCGACATCCCCGTACTGCTGCGAACGCCGGTAGCGATCAAAATAACCCGCAGCTACGGTTGCGGCGGCGGGGATCCTTTCGCTGCCGGTTCCTTCGGTTTGCCGATGGTGGCCAGAGTCTCGACGTTGAACCTCTTGTAGTCCGAATAACGCGTAACCTGGGTGAGCCTGAGGCCCTTTAGCATCAGTACGCGCGCGCCGACATGCGCCTCATCGTAGGTCGGAAGCCACACTTCGTTATTGATGAACGCCTGCTCGAGAGCGAGACTCGTGCCTTTCTGCACACTGGCCAGCACCCCGCCTGCTATTTTCATGTCGCCGACGAAGTACGCCTGTAACCGCGCCACGCTGAGGGCTTTCTCGTCAATCCACACGACCCCGGCAAGCGTCTGGGCTACCTTCTCTTCGAGTTTCTGCGGCTTGAACTGGGGATTCGGCTCGAAATCAAAAACCAGCACGTCCTGGCCGCGGAAGCGCTCACGGCGCGGATTCGCAAACTGGCAGGCTCGCAAGAAGACTTCGATCCCCGGATCATCATTCTTCTTCTCTTCCTTGCCCTGCTGCTTGTCTTTTTCTTCTTTAGCTTCTTTTTTCGCTTCGTGCTTTTGCAATTCCTCAATTCGTTTGTTTGTCTTCTCGTTTTCTTTTTTCTGCTCTTCTTCGCTCAGCGGCTTGCCATCCTTCTGCACCAGCGTCGAGACCTCCTCGCCGTCCAGATAAAAGAACGTGTACTGGCTCGTTTCGACCTTTTTTACTTTTCCGCTCCCGTCGTATTCCGTCCCTTCTTCTGTGCGTGTACCGGCATAGTTTTCCTTAATTTTCTGGATGGCTTTCTGATTCTCGCCAATCTTCTTAAAGAGCGCCTTCAAGTCCGGCAATTCCACTTGCGACTTCTTCGAAAAATCGAAGACGTGCTCCCCGATGACTCCATTGACTTGCGCGCGCGTTACCGCGATCTGGTAAGTGTCATCGCCGCGACGCAGTTCGATCTCATAGGGCAGCTTGACGCCGTCAACGGTGCGGTAGTCGGCGTAGAGCATCGCTACTTCAACTCCGCCGATGGCCGCTTTCTCTTCCGCGATCAAATGCGTAACCGCATCGAAATACACCTGCCGTTTGATTCCATTTGCAGCGGTTACTTCGATTTGCCACGCGTCCTTGCCGCGCACCTGCGCGTGACCCATAAGCGACAATGCCAGCTTGTTCTTCTTCAGATTGAGCAGCCGGACGTTGTAATACTGACCCGCAGCTTCCAATTGAGAACTTTCCTGCCCGAGAAGCGTCGCGATTTCCCCGTCGCCATTTTCGTGCCAAGCTGACTTGCCGCTGTACGCTTCGATCCAAGTCTTGTCGCCCGCGACGAGCTCCGAATAGTAGCGGTTCGGCAACTTGGCATCGAACGTAAATGTCCCGGCTTTTCGGTCCGAGGCGCTGGTGAACGTCCCTTCGATGGCCAGCGACTGAATTTTCGAGATACCCTTGGCGCCGCCAGCTGCGTTTATGTATTGGTTGACGATCTTAGAGGCGTCCTGCGCGCGCGCCGGAATTCCAAGGCCTGCGAAAAGGACCAGGGCGACGAGTATCGGAAGAAGCGTGCGCATGGGGGTGGATATGGGGACGCCATTAGGGCCGAGCAGCCCGCACACGCGTGCTGGAATAGTTTTATCAACCATTTTCGTATGCTTTCGAGAGGTTCTCGATTCGAAGTTCTACGCTCATGTCTTAATTCCTACGAACTAGGAGGTAAACGCATTACTCCTCCCAAAAGAGAACGCATGCAAGATGTTGCTAGTGCGAGTGCGGGGCGGTGCGATCAAAATAGGCGAGAGCCGTGATTGCGTCAAGTTCATAATATTCACTATAAAGTTGCTTTTTGTGCAATATCTGGGTAATCCTAAATACCCGTGAGGCCTAATCTTGTTTGCGGAACTCAAAGCTCTTGTTGCCTTAGCTGAGACCGGCTCGATGGAGCGAGCCGCCAACGATCTCTACCTTACGCCTTCAGCATTGACTCGAAGGATTCAGCGCTTAGAGGTTGAACTTGGTGTTGTTCTTCTCGACCGGCATTTCAAACCTCCAAAGCTGACGCAAGCGGGATTCGAGGTTCTACAGAAGAGCCGCGCCATTCTCTCGTCTCTGAGCGATTTGAAGGTTTCCACATCTGGGAACACACCCCCGTTTGGGCCTTTTCGGCTGGGCCTCTCTCATGCTCTGGCGCAACCAGACATATCTAAGGTCATTGTCGAACTGGGTAAGCAATTTCCTCTCCTTCAACCCAGCATTTGCAATGATATAAGCTCCCAGTTATTGGCACGCCTGCACGGTGGCGAGTTGGACGGGGCACTTGTCGTCTTGCCCATTGAGACGGCCCTGCCGCTCGACCTGGAGGGAGTAACGCTCGCGCATGAAACGATGCGACTGGTTCAAGCACGAAGCTCAGCTCAACTAAGGTCTCTAAACTCCCGAGAATTTTATCGGCGGAATTGGGTTCTTAATCCAGTGGGATGTTTGGTGCGAGAAGAGATCAAGAATCGGGTTGAACGGCTGGGCGCTCCACTCATGGTTGCCGCCGAGCTGCACAATCCGGGGTTACAACTGTCGCTGATTGCTGGAAATGTGGGTGTCGGGATGTCACGAGCCAGCTTTCTACGGACTCACCCTCTGCGCACTCGACTGAGTATCATTGAGCATCCGAATTTCAATATTTCAATCAGGATCGCTTTCTTTCGCGCCAGGTATCTTGGCACACGAGAGCAGGTAGCCCTCGAACTCCAGCGGATACTCGTGAAGCACTTCGAAGGTGCCAGTGAGAACCCTCCGAGTCATTCGTAAGATCTGATCGGTAGAGCAGCCGAACACCCTGGGGGAAGGTAAGTACCAGCGGCCGGCTCGGCACATACCGGCACCAACCGGCCGGACGAAGAAGCTGCTCTACTCTGCCTCTTCAAGCGTTGGCTCTTCAGATGCCGATTCAGCGTGCCGAAGCTCAAACCCCGACTCCGGCAGACCTCGCTGCGCCGCATGCCGCTGCTCATAAACTCGGTCACTAGCTGTTGAACTTCCGCACGGGTACGTCGCTTGGGTGCCGACAACCTGGTTTTTGCGGTCATCCGGGCACTTCAACTATAGACCACGCCCCTCGAACAGGTGTGTTGGTCAGTGTTGGTCAGACGCTTACGTGGAGCACAACAAGCTGTTGACCACCAAACGGCCCGTGGAATTCATCAAACCGAGCACGGCTTCCGCGTCTTTGCGGATTGCGTTGTGAGAGCATCTTGTGCATCAGTTGATAATGCGCGGCGGCCTTGAGACCAAAACCTACTTCGACGTTTGTTCAGGATGACGGCTCGATGGCAATCGAGCCGCCCTGACGCCTAAGCCTGCTTCTTCTGACCGTGTTTCTCTTGTTCCGACTGCGGACTCTTGGGCTGCCCGCTAGGATTCTCCTGTTTCTGCTGTACGGGCTGGTTCGGCTGGTTTCCAGATTTCTGCTCCGAACCGGGCTGCTGCTCATCGGTATGTTGCAATTTGCGGTTTTCTTGATCTGACATTATCTTCTCCTTGGATGGTCTTTAATGTTGTTGGAAGTTCGATGAGGGCCATGGCCGCTTCGCTCCCGACTGGTTCGTTGCGTGCGAAGTGGTTACCTGATCAATGTCCGCGCTATGCGGTCGTTGGCAACTTTAGCCACGCCAACGACGGTATCCCCAACCGCCGCCACCGAGCAAGAAAACTACCAACAGAACGATCAATATGGTTTCCATAACGTTGTGCCTCACTTGTAAAAGGTAAGGTAGTCTGACCTTAATATAATGGTCGTCTCACGTCTTCACTAGGTAACATGATAGAAGTGGCCAACACCGATGTCTGGTCAGATTAGACCATCTTTGGCGCTCGACTTACGCGGCGCGCCTTGAAGGATTGTGAGCAGATTCACGTTATGATTCGTAGGCGGTTTTCGCCCCAACTCTTTCGTGCCGACGTTTGCCCCAGCTCGATGGATGCGATTGCTGTTGAAGTCGCTTGGCCCCGGCGTTATCACCGGGGCTGCCGATGATGACCCATCGGGCATTGCAACATACTCTGTTGCGGGCGCACAGCTTGGAACCAAGCTGCTCTGGACCGCGCTCCTGACGTGGCCGCTGATGGCTGCGGTTCAAATGATGTGTGCCCGCATCGGCAAGGTGACGGGACAAGGCT
>OCZU010001478.1_pt1 | contig 15438 bp, 7 predicted proteins | sample 1539001 | NCBI WGS metagenome assembly OCZU01 (sample SAMEA3539306, study PRJEB22396) | soil metagenome | biome: tundra; feature: field; material: soil | place: USA | collected 2010-05 | depth 0.15 m | reverse complement strand
GGACCGTAGACTCCAGTCTGACGTCCGCACAAAATCCAGCATCGCCCCACGAATTTGAACACTAGCGTAGGCTTCGAAGGATCCAGCTGTATCGAGCCTGTGCCCACGGATGGCCTCAAGCAGTCCGACCATACCGGCTTGGATCAGGTCCTCGACATTGACGTAATTACGCCGTCGGAACAGGTGATAAGCGATGCGCCTCACGAGGCCGGAGTGCTCTCGAAGTAAAGCCTCGTGCCGGGCGGCCAACTTCCTGGATTCAGCCGTCACAGGCGCATTGATCTCTATTGCTCTAGTGGCCATGATGGCAGCAATCGTGCGGCGGCGGACCGCCAAGACGTCGTTGAGGCTCTCGGGCGAGTCCGCCTCGACGCGATCACAGCCGAGCTGGTCTGCAATCCTGCGCAGCGCCGGCAATGAGTCGGGGTCGCGATCCACAATCCGCATCAGGTCGTTTGGCATTTGCTGCATCACTATCAGAGCTCTCCTGCGAGTTCCTCCGGCCTGCCTGTAGCGCGAATTGATCAGGCGGCGAAGGCCGTGTCTGTTGGACCGCGCTCCAGTAACCGACCGAATTCCATGGCCGGCACAGGCCGGCTGAAATAGTACCCTTGACCCTGGGGACAGCCGTGCTGCTGAAGGATTGCAAGTTGTTCCATTGTTTCCACACCTTCGGCCACAACCCGCATATGCAGATTTTTCCCCATACCGATCATGGCAGTGACGATACCGGCATCATCCGCATCCGTGGTAAGGTCGCGCACGAAAGACTGATCGATCTTTAGGGCGTCGATCGGAAAGCGCTTCAAATAGCTCAAGCTCGAATAACCGGTGCCAAAGTCATCCAGTGCAAGTAGTACGCCGATGTCCTTTAATTCCTTGAGCACGTCCGCAGTGGATCTCGAATCCTGCAACAGGAACGTTTCGGTCAGCTCGAGTTCCAGATAGTGCGGCTCCAAGCCCGTCTCCGTCAGGATTTCGCGTACGCCTGACGCGAAACCCGGGACGCGTAACTCCACCGAGGAGATGTTTATCGCGATGCACATCAGCGGCAGACCCGCTACCAGCCAGGTGCGGGCTTGGCGGCAGGCTTCGCGTAGTACCCACCGACCGATTGGTACAATGAGGCCGCGTTCCTCCGCGATAGCGATGAATTGCGCCGGCGGCACGAGCCCGCGTTGCGGGTGCTGCCACCGAATGAGTGCCTCGACGCCTATGATTGCGCCGGTCGCCAGATTAATTTTGGGCTGGTAATGCAGCAACAACCCCTGCCGCTCGATCGCATGGCGCAAATCGCCCTCAATCGACTGCCGCTCGATGGCGCGTTCGTTCATATCCCACTTGAAGAATTGATAATTGTCGCGCCCACTGTCCTTGGCGTGGTACATCGCAAAATCTGCATTCATCATTAATTTCTCGACGTCCGTCCCGTCATCGGGATAGGTGACGATACCGATGCTCCCGGTGATATGCAGTTCATGCTGGTCGATGTGGTGGGGCTTACGCAGCGCCTGGAGTATTTTGTCCGCAGTGATGGCCGCATCCTGTGCGTGCCTGACTTCCCGGAGCAGGACCACGAATTCATCGCCCCCCTGGCGGCTGACAGTGTCCGCAATGCGCACGCACATGGACAATCGACTCCCAACGGATTGCAGCAAGCGATCGCCGATGACGTAGCCCAACGAGTCGTTGACGTGCTTGAAGCGATCGAGATCCAGGAATAGCACCGCCAGTTTTCGCTGGTGACGGCTGGAGAGGGCTATTGCTTCGGCCAGTCGGTCATTCAACAGCACGCGATTGGGCAAATCGGTCAGGCTGTCATGTTGTGCCAGATGAGATATTTTGAGCGTCATCGCCTGCGCCACACTGACGTCGTGAAATACCATGACGGCGCCAGTCACCTGTCCTCGACGATCGTGGAGAGGTGCGGTGAAATCCTCGATAGCGGCTTCCACCCCGTCGCGCCGAATCAGGACGCAGTTCGGGGTAAGGGCTATGGTTTTGTTCTCCCGAATCGCGAAGGCCAGGGGATTTGGCGCGGTTTCGCGCGTCGTCGCATCGACGATTCGGAAGACGTCTTCCAGCGGATGACCTACCGCCTCCTCCTGCAACCAACCTGTTAGGCCTTCAGCGATTGCATTGAGATAGGTCACGTGGCCTGAAACGTCCGTGCTCATGACCGCATCCGCGATCGAGTTGAGCGTGATCTGTGCGCGCTCCTTTTGTTCGAACAGCGCTTCGGAATTTGCGGCGCGCTCGATCATGCTTCCCACCGCCTTGGGCAATAGGTAGGCGTCGAGACGGGCCTTAAAGAGATAATCCTGCGCCCCACACTGCACCGCCAGCTTAGCGGTCTCCTCCTCTGGCGGGGTACATAGGATCAAGATCGGAATCCGGGGCGCCACGCGAAAAAGGCGATCAAATGTCTCTATTCCTCGGCTGTCGGGCAGGAAAAGGTCGATCAATATCGCCGCGATGCTGGCCGTTTGTTCTCGCCGCTCTGTGCCTGCCAGTCGTTCCAGGCCCTCCGAGCAGCGTCTGACCCATTCGACTTGGAACGATTCATCGCTGGAGTTACTCAGCGCGTCCAGTATGGTCTTGGCTGCCGCCGCATCGTCCTGGATCAGGAGTATGTGTCGAGACATCGAGATCTATCCCTGCGCATCAAAATGCTCTGTTGCCAAGAGTGCAGCACGCTTTACATAAGGCGGTATGTACGGTAACGCGCTTAATACCTAGCACGGGGTGCCAGGTGTTCCGTTTTGAGCGGCGCGTCACACTCGCAAATTCGGGTGACGGCACAAATAAGCGATCGACCACATTGATACAGTTCAGGCGCGCCGGCTGCTGAAACATCCCAAAAGAGTCACCCACATGAAGGGATCCGTAGCGTACTCAGCGTGCCCGATTATGCAAAGACGAGTACTTGGAGTCCGGCGAGACGCTTTTTCTTGAGGCGATTTCGAACGAGCAGGGAGCGTTGAAACAGCCACCGATTGCTCATCCGGATTTTCCGAGTAGAGGAAGCGCGACAGCGGAGCTGCCGCACCTGCCCCCTCACAAACCCCGCCGTGCGCGAATGACGCAGGAACCGTTAGAAACGGTGGGGTGCAGTGACCTGGAGCCTTGTTGGGATAACCTAAGGGCTCATTCGCGCGCCAGACGTTCTATATAGAATCAATGGGTTGAGTGACTGATCGTCCGACGACGGTTGACTGCGCACGTTGTGGTTCGATCCGCTACCCTATTGTTTCAAATGGTGCCGACGGTAAGCCGCCCTATTGTTTGAAATTCGTCGTCATGCGTTCGACGGCGGCCTTTACCTCTCCCCCGGCTTTATCCATGTGAGCCTTGAATTGCCCCCAAGCGCTCTCATTAGCACCTTTCAGCTTGTAGAGGTTCTCCCACGCTTCCCCTTGTGCGGCGCGCAGTACCTCGAGCTGTTTCTCATACTGGACCTTGGCGTGCGCCTCGATCTGCTCGGCGCCGGCTTTGAAGCGTTCGGTTTGCGCCTTCCACTCGTTCAACTGCTTTTCCATCTGCGCCTGATAATCTTCCCGAAGTCCCATGATACTTCTCCTGCAATCGGTTTATCGTTCATCGTCGCAATCGCGGTCCTATAACCGCGAACAGGCCCGCTCGGCTACTAGCTACTCAGTACTGGGCCGCGCCCTAGCCAATGACCCAGTGGATACGTGACTCGCGCAAGGTCAACCGCAGCTGCTTGCGGCGCGCGGCCGGCAATTTCCGCCGCTCTTAGCTTTTTATCTGTAGACAATTCCGAAGCTGTTGTCGGTGCGTTACCGTACAGCCGGTGTCCGTCTGCCGAGAGCAGATGTCCGCGCAGCCGGCAGTGCTTTGAGCGCCGAAATACCTAGTCTGCAAGCTTCTGGAAGACATTTATCTTGTGTCCATGATCAGGGTTCATTTCAATGGAAGTCGTCGCCGGACTGTCACATTTCCGGTTTGGCGTGTCACAAATCATTTCGCGGCGGATGAGCACAAATGGTGGCGCGCAAAGTCGACAACCCGCGCTTGGTGAGTTTCACCCGCCCGCCTTCGGACGGTATTTGGTGCGGTAGATGTGTTCTGTCGCAGGTTCGAGTGGTGCACATGCTCAACTCCTGAGCGAGTTTCTGCCGCTCTCGGGCGCTACAATTTCTCCGGCGATGGTCCGGCGCCACACCCTGGCGGCCGGGGAGCGGCTCGATCACCCTGTAAAGCCAAGGTGGGCTCTTCACAACCCGGTGGTCTCACGCGAGACGCGTCAACTCCTCGAGCAAGTAGACAAACGACATGTAATTCTCGCCTGTAGCGAGATTCATGCCTATCTCGCAGGTGCGATTGCTGCCTAGATAGGCATCCCATTTGCCTGCGCGGACCTCCGCCGCCTCCTCGAGCGTGGCCGATTGCGTGAGTTCGGGGTGAAGGAAGCCACGGTCGCCAGCGAAGGCGCAGCAACCAACAAAATCGGGCGTCACAGCCCGGTTCGCCATCGCGGCCGCGAGCGCATGCAGCTTTTTGTCGAGCTGGAGATGATTGGTCGAGCAACTCGGGTGCACAACCGCTGAGGCGACCTTGCGCTGGATTTCCAGCTTCGCCAGCAGGCGGTCGTGCGCCCACGCGATGGAGTCGACAATTGTCAATTGCGCATGATACTCGCGATTCGCTGGAGACAGATACTCCACCACTTCACGTGTGATCCCTAGCGAGCACGAGCTCGCGTCGCAAACAATTGGCAGCCGACCGCCTTCGCTCCAGCGCCACAGGCTTTCTACCGTGCCATTGGCCATAATCGCGTTGCCTGTCTCGTAGCCCTTCGAGTGCCATATTGTCGCGCAGCAGCGGCCCCCGATGTCGTCGGGAATCCACAGAGGCATCCCCGCTCGCGCGGAGACAGCGATCATTGCCTCCTGCAGCGATAGCTCATGCTGGTGCCCTGGCATTTTGCCGAAGATGCGATTGACGCATGCGGTGAAATAGACACCGGCGGCGCCAGCGCGCTGCGTTTTCGGCAATCGCGCCCTGGCTGCGGCGGGCATATTCGGCAGCCAGCCTGGCAGCAGATCCTTACTCACGACCGCGCGCGCGCCGTTGGTCATCGCCGTGAGCGTGCTGTGTCCGAGGAGTCGTGCCGTCGCGCCAGCGCCACGGACCGCGAAGCGCGCGATACGCTCTACTGGGCCGAACTGCCTCGCAATCGTTGCCGCGACAGCCTCCGCGCGCGCTCCATGCTCGAGGTGGCGGAATTGTTTCATCAACACCCCGGTATTGATGTCCACTGGACAAGCAATCCCACATGACCCGTCGCCCGCGCACGTCTGGATTGCATCGTAATCGTAGTCCGCGAGAATTGCCGCGAGCATCGGTGAGTCTTCAGCTTGTCGCGCCATCTCGCGGCGCAGGGCGATCCGCTGCCGCGGCGTTGTCGTGAGGTTCCGGCTGGGGCATACCGGTTCGCAGTAGCCACATTGAATGCATCGGTCAACAGTCGCCTCGATCGTAGGTGCGGTCTGCAGGTTCTTGAGATGGCTTTCTGGATCCTCCGTTAACATGACACCTGGCGAGAGAATATTCTCCGGATCGGCGAGCCGCTTCAGTGTCCACATCAGCTTCGTGAGCCTGGACCCCCATTCCCGCTCCACGAAAGGTGCGATGTTGCGGCCAGTACCGTGCTCGGCTTTGAGCGAGCCGTCGTATTTGCCGACCACCAACTCGACGACATCTCGCATGAGTGCATCGAAGCGCGCGATTTCGTTCCAGTCATTGAGGAACGGCGTAATTAGAAAGTGCAGGTTGCCGGCCGAGGCGTGCCCGAAGATGACCCCAGCGTAGCCGTGCTTTGCGAAGAGCACTTGCAGGTCGAGCGCACCGCCGGCGAGTCGCTCCGGCGGGAAGCACACGTCCTCGAGGATGAACGAAGAACCGGAAGGACGCGCGCCTCCGACCGACGCAAGCAGACCGCTGCGCACGTTCCAGTATTGCGCGGCAACAACCGGGTCCTTGGTGAATTCTGCGGGCTCGAGCAATGCGAGTCCGACCAGCGTCGCATTCGCGGCGGGCTCCACCTTGGCACGTGCGGTCTCGCTCGGCGCGCGGAATTCGACGAGCAGTGCGGTTGCCTCTGGGGGCAGCGCCTTCCAGCGGTCAGGCACTCCGGGCTTGCCCTCCACCGCGCGCAGCGACGCGCGATCTGTCAGCTCGACGGCGGCGGCGCCCTGGTCCACGAACGGCTTCACCGCAGCGCATGCCGCGTGCATGTCGGGAAAGATCATGAACGATGTCAACCGGAATTGTTCATCCCTGATGGTTTCGAATACCGCCTCCGAAATGAAAGCGAGTGTGCCCTCCGAGCCGACGATCAGGCGACGAAAAATCTGCAGGGGCGTCGCGCCGTCAAGGAATGCTTCCATGTGGTAGCCCGTCGTATTCTTGATGCTGAATTTCCTCCGTAGCCGCGCCACGAGTTCCGGATCCGATTCGATCTCGCACTTGATCTCCATTAGTCCGTTGGCGAGGGTGGCCTCTGCCGCCGCGAATTGCTGCTCCGCATCCCGCTGCGCGCTGTCGATCATCGTGCCCGATGGCAATATGAAAGTCAGTGACGACAGCGTCTTATAGGAATTTTGCGTCGTGCCGCAACACATGCCGCTCGAGTTGTTGGCGATCACGCCTCCGATCGTGCAGGCGGACGCACTTGCCGGATCGGGTCCGAGACGGTAGCCGTGAGGGTGAAGCGCGAGGTTCGCGCGCGATAGGATTGTGCCCGGGCGCGCTCGCAGTCGCCGTCCCGCGTCCTCGACGCTGACACCGGACCAATGTCGCCTGACTTCGATCAGAATGCCGTCGCCCTGCGCCTGACCAGAAAGGCTCGTGCCAGCGGCACGAAACGTCACGCTTTCATGCTTCAGCCGTGCATAGCCGAGTACCTTGCGGACGTCGTCCGCATGACGGGCAATCACCACAACCTTTGGGAAGAGGCGATAGGGACTTGCGTCGGTGGCGAAGCGGACAAGGTCGATCGGTCGTGTGAGCACCTGAGCAGCGCCAAGCAAGGCGACGAGATCCTCGCGCAGTAATTTCGGTGTGCCCATCGCGAGTGAATCCGGAGCGCGGTCGCGCCGTGGCGGGTGGCCAGACGGCGTGATGGCCTGGACATCTGGTAAAAGGAGTGGCCGCATGGAAAATGCTCCTCGTAGTAGCTAAGAATTCCGGGATTCCGCAATAACGACCTGCCGGCACTCGAGCCGGTCGCCCTGCAATTCAATCCCTTGCGGTCTAGCGAGCATTCGAATGGACCTAATGCGCGCACATCGGGCACAACACCGTATTTGCCGCGACTACCTTCTGCGAGGGCGCTTCGGCCCTGCATAGAATGGCAACAGCGCAGTCCGCATGCGCGTTGCACCAACTCTCACGCCGCGAACTTCCCTGGCACGTACTCGGTTAGTAGATGCATATATTGCGCGCGGAGCAGTTCCGAAACATCGTCGAGTTGCTTCATGCTCTTAAGGCCGCGGATGGCCGCGACTGATGGATAGCCATGTTCCTCGAGCCATGCGGCGAGGTGGGTGACCATCGATTGAATGTAGGAGGGACCATGGCGCAAGAGTGCCGAGGCCGTCATTACCGTGTCCGCGCCGACCAGCAGATACTTGATGACTTGTTCTGCCCCTTCGACACCACTCGTGGCTGCGAGCGAGCAGTTGAGACGCCCCGCAAGCAGCGCAATCCAGAGCATCGGGAGCCCGGCCTCATAGCTCGTACTGAGGTGGAGCTCCGACTTGACCGACATCGTGGCAAGGTCGAGGGCAGGCTGGTAGAAGCGATTGAACAGGACGAGACCGTCGGCGCCGGCGCCTGCCAGGTCGTGCGCCGTGTGCCCCATCGAGCTGAAATAGGGGGACAGTTTCAGCGCGACTGGAATCTTTACCGTGCGCTTTACCGCGCGCACGACTTCGACGTAGTGCGCCTCGACGTCCTGGCTGCTCATGGCCGCATCGGCCGGGATGAAATGGACGTTGAGCTCAAGCGCCGCCGCGCCGGCCTGTTCGAGCCTTGCGGAATAGTCGACCCATCCTTCGGTGGTCACCGCGTTGAGGCTCGCGATCACCGGGATGTCGACGGCCTCGACCGCGCGCCGCAATGTGTCGATGTGCCCCGACACGCCGCTATCGTAATCGGGCAGTTCGGGAAAATAGCTGCCAGTTTCCGGCTGGCTATAGGAGCCGTGTTCCGTGTACATAGCATAAGCGGTGTCTTCCGCTCGGACCTGCTCCTCGAAGAGTGAAGCCATAATCACGGCCGCGGCTCCCGCCTCCTCCAGCGCTCGGATGCCATCAAGCGTCGATGTCAGTGGCGAGGCGGACGCGACGATCGGATGCTTGAGTTCCATCCCGAGGTACTTGGTCGAAAGATCCATGGTCACAGCTCCTCCCAGTGCGGATGGAACCGGCTACCATCGCGCGAAGCGAGGTCCTCGTACAACTTGTACCGCTCCTCGACCACAAGTTGCGCTTGTTGAAGCATGTGCCGGGCTTCGCTGGGGTGAGTTTGTTCGAGAACCTTGAAGCGTACCTCACGGCCGCGGTATTCCTCGAGCAGGATGCGCGGCCGCGGCGAGTCGAGACGAAATGGATTCATTCCGCGGTTCCGCATCGCCGGGTCGAAGCGCAACAGGGGCCAGTGGCCGCTCGCGACCGCCCGCGCCGCCTGCTTCATACCGTGTCGCATGTCGGTGCCGTGTGCAATGCACTGCGAGTAGGCCAGGATCACTGACGGGCCGTCGTGTGCTTCGGCCTCGCGAAATGCGATAACCGCCTGCTCATTGTTAGCGCCCATGGCCACCTGCGCGACATAGACATTGCCGTAGGCGATCGCCATCATCGCGAGGTCCTTGCGCGGTACCTTTCGGCCCGCCGTGGCGAATTTTGCCGACGCGCCGAGAGGCGTTGCCTTCGAGGCTTGGCCACCGGTGTTTGAATACACCTCGGTGTCGAGCACGAGAACGTTGACGTTACGGCCCGAGGCGAGTACGTGGTCGAGCCCGCCGTAGCCGATATCGTAGGCCCAACCGTCGCCGCCCACGATCCACACCGAACGGCGGACCAGAAAATCGGCAAGCGCCAACAGATTCTTGGCATCGGCGTCGCCAACGGTTGCGAGTTTCTCCTTCAGCGCGGCCACGCGGTCGCGCTGCACGCGGAAATCGGACTCCGTCACCTGCGGTGCCGCGAGCAGCGCCTGCACCAGCTCTTCGCCGAGCTGCGGCGCTAACTTCCGCGCGATCCCCGTGGCGATTTCGGTCTGCTTATCGATGGCCATGCGGTAGCCCAGTCCGAACTCGGCGTTGTCTTCGAACAGCGAGTTCGCCCATGTCGGGCCGCGGCCGTCAGGGCCGTAAGTCCACTGTGTTGTGGGCAGATTGCCACCGTAAATCGACGAGCAACCGGTTGCGTTGGCGATCTGCAGACGGTCGCCGAAGAGTTGTGACAGGAGTTTCAAGTACGGCGTCTCGCCGCAGCCGGCGCATGCGCTCGAGAATTCGAACAGGGGTTGCAGGAACTGCACGCCTCGAACGTTCGCGAAGTTGACCCGCGTCCGGTCCGCCCAAGGCAGCTTCTCGAAGAATGCGATGCTCTCACGCTCCGCATCCAGATGATCCAGCCGCGACTTCATGTTAATTGCCTTGATCTTCGCGTCGTCTGGACTATGTGCTGGACAGTTCTCGACACACACACCGCAGCCCGTGCAGTCCTCGACATAGACTTGCAGCGTGTAACGCGAATCGGGATAGCCGCGGGCGTTGATAGGCACAGCCTTAAAGCCTTCCGGCGCGTCGCCGAGCCGAGTGCGGTCGTAGTACTTCGCACGGATAACGCTGTGCGGGCAGACAATCGAGCATTGTCCGCACTGGATGCAAAGATCCGGCTCCCAGATTGGCACCTGCTCGGCAATGTTCCGCTTCTCGTACTTTGTGGTGCCGGTGGGGAAGGTGCCGTCGATCGGCATGGAGCTCACGGGTAGGGTGTCCCCGCGCCCCGCCAGCATAACGGCGGTGATCTCGCGCACAAACACGGACGCGCCTTCGGGGATGGCGTTGTAAGCGCTCTGCCTGCCGGTCGCGATATCGGGCACTGATACTTCGTGGAGATTGGCCAGCGCATTGTCGATAGCGGCGAAATTCTTTTTCACGACATCGGCGCCCTTGCGTGCGTAGGTCCTTTTTGTCTCGCTCTTGATCGCCGCGATGGCCTCGTCGCGCGGTAGTATTCCCGAGAGCGCGAAAAAGCAGGTCTGCAGAATCGTATTGATGCGCGCGCCAAGGCCGAGGTCAAAGGCGACCTTGGATGCGTCGACCACGAATAGTTTCAGTTTCTTGTCGATCAACTGCTGCTGCACGTTACGTGGCAATTCGTCCCAGACCGCGTCGGGCCCGTAGGGGCTGTTGATAAGAACGGTGGCCTTGGGTGCTGCGGCGCCGAGCACGTCCTGCTTGAACACAAAGTCGAACTTGTGTACGCCCACGAAACTCGCTGACTTGAGCAGATAGGGCGCACGGATGGGCTTCGGTCCGAAGCGCAGATGTGAGATCGTCGACGAGCCCGACTTTTTCGAGTCGTACACGAAGTAGCCCTGCGCGTACCGACCGGGGTCGTCGGCAAGAATCTTGACGGAGTTCTTGTTGGCGCCTACCGTGCCGTCGGCACCCAACCCGTAGAACAGGGCGCGCACGTCATCCGGCGACTCGATGTCGAACGACGAATCGATCGCGAGGCTGGTGTGAGACACGTCGTCGTCGATGCCGACCGTAAAGCCGTGCTTTGGATTGGGGCTCTTCAGTTCGTCGAACACCGCTTTCGCCATGGCCGGATCGAAATCCTTCGACGACAATCCGTAGCGCCCACCAATCAGCTTCGGCATCGCCGGCCACTTCCCGGCCGCGGTGGCGTGAGCGAAAGCGGACAAAACGTCGAGGTAAAGCGGCTCGCCCGGCGCCCCAACTTCCTTCGTCCGGTCGAGTATCGCGACCGCACTCACCGATTTCGGCAGGGCCGCCAGGAACGCGTCCGCGGACCACGGACGATAGAGCGTCACCTGCAAGACCCCCAGCTTCTCGTTTTTGGCGTTGAGATAGGCGGCGGTTCGGACGAGCACCTCGCACGCCGATCCGATCGCCACGGCGACGCGATCGGCTTCGGGATGGCCGGTGTAGCGGAACAATTGGTGGCGCCGGCCGGTCAGGCGAGCGAGATCGTCCATTGCCTTCTGGACGATTCCCGGAAGCCTTTCGTAGAAGGGATTGACGGTCTCGCGCGCTTGGAAGAACGTATCTGGGTTGTGCGTGGTACCTCGCACCACCGGGTGCTCCGGCGAAAGTGCCCGGGTACGGAACGCCCGCACCAAATTGTCGTCAATCATAGCCCGGATCTGCTCGTCGGGAATTATTGAGATCTTGTTCTCTTCGTGCGATGTACGAAAGCCGTCGAAGAAATACAAAATCGGCACACGTGATTCCAGAGTCGCCGCCTGCGCGACCAGCGCGAGATCGTGCGCTTCCTGCACCGAGGCTGCGGCGAGCATGGCAAAGCCGGTCATGCGCGCGCTCATCACGTCAGAGTGATCGCCGAAAATCGACAGCGCTTGCGTCGCGAGCGAACGTGCCGCAACGTGAAACACGCACGGCGACAATTCGCCGGCGATCTTGTACATGTTTGGCAACATCAGCAACAGGCCCTGCGAGGCGGTGTAAGTGGTTGTGAGGGCACCGCTCTGCAGCGAGCCGTGCACCGCACCGGCAGCACCGCCCTCGGACTGCATCTGCTGCACCACCGGGATGTTGCCCCAGATGTTCTTGATGCCCTCCGAGGCCCACGCGTCGGCCAACTCGGCCATCACCGACGATGGGGTAATCGGAAAGATTGCCGAGACTTCGTTGACTCGGTAGGCGATGTGGGCGGCCGCTGTGTTGCCATCCATAACGGCAGATTGAATGCCAGGCATGCTTGTTCTCCCGGTAAGAGGTCAGGACCGGACCTTGAACTTCGCCGGCATTGTTGTTTCTCGCGAACTGGCCGCCGTAGTTGCCGCGACGGCGGGCTCAGGGAGCATCTCGATTGCATGGCAGGGGCACTGCTCATAACACACGGCACAGCCCGTGCACAGATCATAGTCGTAACGGTAGAAATGGCCTTTGCCGAGCTTGATGATCGCTTGTTCCGGACAGGACGCATAACAGTTATCGCATTCGAAGCAGTTGCCGCAGGAAAGGCAGCGACTGGCCTCATAACGCGCCTCGGACTCGGAGAGTCCTGCGACCACCTCTTCGAATCCCTTGCGCTTCTCGGCCGGGATTTCGCCCTGCTGCCGCCGCTCGGCATCGAGGAACACCGGCAGATTAAGGGTCTCGAACTGGACGACCGCGTGCTTCGGCGGTTTGTCGAAGACCTGGCCGCGCAGCCAGGCGTCAATGTTGCGCGCAGCCTTCTTGCCGTGGCCCACCGCGGCAGTCATCGTGCGCGCACCGCCGATCATGTCGCCGCCGGCAAAAATGCCCTGATGGCCGATGCCCATCTGGTTGTCCACCTCGACCACGTCACCGCGACCAATCCTGATGCCGGGCAGCGTCTTCAGGAATCCCACGTCAGCGTGCTCACCCACCGCGAGTACTAGCGAGTCGGTTTTCAGCTGCTCAAACTTTCCCGTGCCGATGCTGCCTGACCCGTCGGGCAACATCTGCATCTCTTCGACCGTGATTTCTTCATTTCCGAACTGCTTCACCGTGGACATCCACCTGATCTTCACTCCCTCGGCAAACGCCTCGATCGCTTCCGACGGGTTCGCCTTCATGTGCTGTCGGTCGGAGCGGTAGATCAGCACGGCCTCCTCGGCGCCGAGCCGCCTCGCGACGCGTGCGGCATCCACGGCAGTGTTGCCGCCGCCGACGATCCCGACGACTCGACCGAGCTTGGGCGGATGTCCCATCTCAATCTGCTCCAATAGCGTGAGCGCGTGTATCATCTTGCCGCCGTCCATCGCTGGAATGTCGAGGTGGTTCGCGACCTGAGCACCGATGGCGAGAAACGCCGCGTCGAACTTGCCGTGCTCTTTGTCCGCAAGCACGTCGTCGACGCGGTAGTTGCAGGTGACCTTCGCGCCCATCGCAAGGATGCGGTCGATTTCCTGCGTGAGCCCGTCGCGCGGGAGTCGATATGCCGGAATTCCGTAACGCATCATGCCGCCCGGCGCCGGGCTCGCATCGCGGATCTCGACGTCGTGGCCCATGCGTCTCAGGTGATAGGCGCACGACAGGCCGCCGGGACCCGCGCCGACGACCAGGATACGTTTGCCCGTCGGCGGCCCGACCCGGATCTTCCAGCCCTCCCTGATAGCGAGATCTCCGAGAAAGCGATCGAGTGAGTGGATCGAAACCGGCTGGTCCAGGTACTTGCGATTGCACGCGCTCTCGCACGGGTGATAACAGGCGCGGCCGTGCGTGCCCGGCAGCGGGTTCTCCTCCATATATTTTTGCCACGCCTCCTCATACCGGCCCTCCTGCGCGAGGCCGAGCCACGCCTGGATGTTCTCGCCGGCGGGACAGGTGTTGTTGCAGGGCGGAAGATAATCGACGTAGACCGGACGCTGCCAGCGCCTGCCGCTCGTGCCCCTGGCAATCGTGGCCTTGTAAACTGGGGTCATGTCTTTCGGAATCGGGTTCATCTCTCGCTACCTCGAGTTGCTGTGCCGAGTATCGAAGCAATCGCTGCTTTACGCCATGCCACAGCCGATGCAGACCACTAGTCGGGAGTCGACGCAGGACCCAACAGCGCGGAATGACCGCTGTAGACGATCCGTTCGCCTCACCCGCTTTCGCGACGACGGTGGCGTTCGGTCTGACCGCAAAAGGCCGTTCCGATGCTGCTCGATCCGGCGTACATCACGGTCGGCGCGCGCGCCGCGTCTGGCGGTCATTGCGCCGACACCGGGATCACGGTCATCGTTCGGATGCCTTGTGCGCCGTGGATCAGAATGCCTTCGATGTCGGCTGTGGCCGACGGCCCCGTCATGAACACCGCGTAATTTGCCTCGACGAACCCTTGGTGCTGATAGGCCCGGTGCATGTTGGCAACAATGGCCCCGGGATCGAGCAGCACCACCAGATGTTGCGACAGGAAGCCGAGCGCATTGACTTTGTACTGGGCCTCGCTCAGCCAGAGGGAGCCGGTTTCGGCGACGCCGAACAACGCGCGGACGACGCCGACATCGACGTCGTTGAGTTCTTGCGGGTTGCGGATTTTGTCGATCGAAAGATTGCCCTTCACTTCGGGCGTGGCGGAGCAGACCACTCTGACATCTGGGAACAGTTTCCCGATCAAGGCGTCGAGATTGCCGTCCGCGGGGGGGTCGACAAACTTCCCCCCCATGCGGATCAGATTTGTCTTGAATGTGTTGATCGATGTCGATAGCCCAACATCGAACATAGGCACGGACGGAAGAGGCCGCGGCTCCGGTTGATTCTGCCGGACCCGAGCCAGGATCTCGTCTCGGCTGCTCATTTGCGCTCTCCCGCTTTCGTGCGATTCTTGAGGTACCACTGCCGGAAAGTCGATGCTGGTGCCTGCGGAACCTCGCGTTGGCGCCCCCAGGCGTTCAAGGGGTTGTAGAGCATGAAGCGCGGCAGATGCTCTACGCTCGCGCCGAGCGCCTCGACCGCCGCCCGGTAGAGCTTCGGGCTGCCGAACACTTTGCCCGCAATCTGCATCGCTTCCTGCTTCACGAACGGCAACTGATGGCGCTCGGCGATGACCTGGCGCCATTTATAGATCTGTTCGTGAATGTTGATCCTTACCGGACAGACACTGGTGCAACTGCCGTTGAGCGTCGAAGCAAAGGGAAGTGCGCTGTATTTGCGCAGATTGAACGTCGGATCGATGATGACGCCGATCGGCCCCGAGTACGTCGCGCCATAGCTGAGACCGCCGCTGCGTCGATACACCGGGCAGGTATTCATGCACGCGCCGCAGCGGATGCATTTTAGCGAATACCAGAAGTCTGCCATGCCGAGTCGCTCCGACCGGCCGTTGTCGACCAGCACGATGTGCATTTCCGTACCTTCGCGCGGAACCCGAAAGTGGGAAGTGAGCTGCGTGATCGGTGAGCCAAGCGCATTGCGCGACAACATCCGGATAAACACACCCAGATGCTCGACGCGCGGAATCATCTTTTCGATACCGATCGAGGCAATCTGCAGCTTCGGCAGCAGCATGCTGAGGTCGGCATTGCCCTCGTTAGTGCATACAACGACCGTGCCGGTTTCGGCAACCGCGAAATTCGCGCCGATCATTCCGGCATCGGCCTTCAGGAAATAAGGTCGCGTGTGCTGGCGCTGGCTTTCGGCCAGGTAGTGCACGTCGCTGTTCTTGGCATCGGTTCCGATGG
>OCZU010001476.1_pt1 | contig 15446 bp, 10 predicted proteins | sample 1539001 | NCBI WGS metagenome assembly OCZU01 (sample SAMEA3539306, study PRJEB22396) | soil metagenome | biome: tundra; feature: field; material: soil | place: USA | collected 2010-05 | depth 0.15 m | reverse complement strand
GAGTGCGCCGCCGCGGCCGTGGAACATGGTCAGCCGGACATCCCGGCCGGCTGCCCAGCGGGTCAGCCGCTGCTGCGCGTCGAACAGCCGCAGCGTAGCGCTGACCGGGCCGAGTTCCTTGGCCGAGTCGGAGTAGCCGAGCATGACCTCCATGCGCCGGCCGGTCGCGGCCAGCCGCGCCGCCACCGGCTCAAGTTCCAGCATGTCGTCCAGCACGCGGGTGGCGTTCGCGAGGTCAGCACCGCTCTCGAATAGCGGTACCACGTCGAGTACGGGAACGGCCCCGTTACGAATGGAAAGGTTAGCCAGTTCGTAGACAGCCGCTATGTCGGCGGCTGACCTGGTGAAGCTGACCACGTACCGGCAGCACGCCTGCGCGCCGAACCGGTCCTGGATCGCTGCTGCCGCCCGGAACGTCGCGAGCACCTCGCTGGTCTGCGGCGAGCGCGCCGCGCCGGCCCGGAGTTCCTGCAGCGCCCGCGCGTGCACGGCGCTGTGCTGGCGGATCTCCAGGCCGGCCAGGTGGAAGCCGAACGTCTCCGCCTGCCAGCGCAGGTGCTGGAGCTCGCCAAAGGCTTGCCGGGGGGCGTTTGCGCTGGCCAGCGCCTGCTGCACCAGCCGCAGGCCGGCGATGAACTCGGCCGGGCCGCCGTAGGCCAGGCTGGCCTCGCCGAGCCGGGTCGCGCGCAGCCTGCGCGCCGCGTAGAGGAGATAAGCGCGGTACGGCTCGCCCGGGGAGCGCATGATGATCTCGGCCAGCAGGTCCGGGTGCGCCCGGCTGGCGGCGGCCAGCGCACGGGTGATCTCCGGCCCGGCCTGTCCCGCCCCGGCCTGCACGGTAAGCGCACGGCCGACCCTGGCTGTCACGTTCTCCAGCGCGCGCAGTACGTGGTCGGCCTGGATCTCCGCGGTCTGCTGCGTCACCTGCGCCGTCACGAACGGGTTCCCGTCCCGGTCCGCGCCGACCCAGCTGCCGAACCGCAGGAACGCGGGCGCGACCGCGGCGGCGTCCCCCGACCGCGGTCCCTGCAGCGCCCGGTCGAGCGAGCGGTAGAGGACGGGGACCACGCGGAACAGCGTCTCGTCGAACGCGGCCATCACCGTGCGGACCTCGTCCAGCGGCCGCATCGCCTGCACCCGCAGCGCGGCGGTCCGCCACAGCAGGTCGATTTCCTCGCGGAGCCTGCGCAGCGCCTCGGCATGCTCGCTGGCGCCCAGCCGGACGTCATCCATGCTGGCGAGCAGCGTCCCGATCCGCCGCAGTGCCTCGGTCACCGCGCGGCGGCGGGTCTCGGTGGGATGGGCGGTGAGGACCGGGTGCACGCGCAGGTCAGCCAGCAGGCGGCCGGCCCGCCCGGGGCCGAGCTCGCTGATGGCCGCGACCGTGGCGGCCAGTGATTCGCGCGGCGGCTGCGCGGCGGTGTCCCGCTTGCGCAGGGTCCGGATCCGCTGGTGCTCCTCGGCCAGGTTGGCGAGGTGGAAATAGACGGTGAAAGCGTGCGCGACGGCCTCGGCGCGCTCCAGCGGCCAGCAGGCGACCAGGTCCGCGATCTCGGCCGCGGCCGTATCCCCCGACCCGGGGCGCCGGGCCGCGATGACCGCGCGCCGCAGCCCTTCCACATCATCGAGCAGGTCCTGGCCGCCAGCCTGGCGGAGCACGTCGCCGAGCAGCCGGCCGAGCAGCCGGACATCACGGCGCATCGGCGCCGGCACATGCTCGCGGTCGGCGTCCCTGCTCACGCGGCCAGCCTAGCGATGCCCGCCGGGCGCTCGGCCGGATCTGCCGGTGGCCGCGAACCGTTCCGCTCGGACGCAGACCAGGGCCGGGAAAATTGGCCGGCCGAAATTTCTGGCCTGGTGTCGATCTGCGGTAGCGGCGTTCGACGCACGGGCAGGAAGGACCCGCGGGCAGGAAAGAGCGGGCCGATGCCAGCGCACGGCAGGCCCGCCCGGGCGGCCGGTCACCACAGAAGGGAACAAGGCAATGCGATTCTTCGGGTACACGATGGGCGATCCCTCGGCGCCGATGTCACCGCCTACGCCGGAGCTGATGGCGGAGATGGGCGCGTTCATCGAGGAGGCGACCAAGGCCGGGGTGCTGCTCGCGGCCGGCGGGCTCGCGCCCCTCGATGAGGCCACCAGGGTGACGTACTCCGGCGGGAAATTCACCGTCGTGGACGGCCCCTTCACCGAGGCCAAGGAACTGATCGGCGGATGGGCGCTGATGGAGGCCCGGGACAAGGACGAGGCAGTGGAGTGGACCAAGCGCTTCCTGGCCATTGCCGGTGCTGGCGAGTCGACGATCCGGCAGGTTTACTGACCGCCGTCACCCCAGCGCCCGGCCCCGGCTCCGCCAGGGACGAGCGAGCAAGGACCGCCGGGTGGTGCTAGTGCCGCGGGGCACGACGCCACCCGGCGCCTTGCCTGGCCGGACGGCGGGTGGTGTGATCGGTTGTCGTGACGGCTTCGCAGACTCACGCCGCGATCGAGGCGGTTGTCCGGATGGAGTCAGCTCGGCTCATCGCCGGGCTCGCCCGGTACACCAACGACGTCGGCCTGGCCGAGGAACTCGCTCAGGACGCCGTAGTCGCCGCCCTCGAGCAGTGGCCGCAGTCCGGGGTGCCGCGCAATTCCGGTGCCTGGCTGATGACCGTCGCCAAGCGCCGGGCGATCGACCTGTTCCGCCGGAACCGGGAGCTGCAGGTCAAGTACGCCCAGATCGGCCGTGTGCTGGAAGCCGAGGGCGATGCCGTCACGCCCGATTTCGACCGCGCTTTCTCCGACGACATCGATGATGACCTGCTGCGGCTGGTCTTCACTGCCTGTCATCCGGTGCTGGCCGTGCAATCACGGGTCGCCCTGACGCTGCGGCTGCTCGGCGGCCTGACCACCGCGGAGATAGCCCGCGCCCACCTGGTGCCGGAACCGACGATCGCGCAGCGGATCGTCCGGGCCAAGAAGACGCTGGCCACGGCGGAGGTGCCCTTCGAGGTGCCGGGCGTCGCGGAACGGCCAGCCCGCCTCTCGTCCGTCCTTGAAGTCATCTACCTCATCTTCAACGAGGGGTACTCCGCCACGGCCGGCGACGACTGGATGCGCCCGGCGCTCTGCCAGGATGCGCTGCGGCTCGGCCGCGTCCTCGCCCAGCTGACGCCGGATGAGCCGGAGGTGCACGGCCTGGTAGCGCTGATGGAGATCCAGGCATCCCGGGTTCGTGCCCGTACCGGCCCGGCTGGCCAGCCGGTGCTGCTGCTGGACCAGGACCGGGCCCGCTGGGACCGGCTGCTGATCAACCGCGGGCTGGCTGCCCTCGGACTGGCGGAGCAACTCGGCGGCGCGCGTGGACGCTATGCGCTGCAGGCCGCGATCGCCGCCTGCCACGCGCGCGCGTTCCGGCCGCAGGACACGGACTGGGCGCGCATCACCGAGCTGTACGCGATCCTCGCCGAGGTGACGCCGTCGCCGGTGATCGAGCTGAACCGGGCGGTCGCGTTGTCGATGGCCTACGGGCCACAGGCCGGCCTCGACCTAGTCGATGCGATCGCCGCCGAGCCGTCGCTGCAGGGTTACCACCTGCTGCCCAGCGTGCGCGGGGATCTGCTGATGAAACTGGGCCGCCCGGATGAGGCCAGGGCCGAGTTCGAGCGCGCCGCCGCGCTGACCCGCAATGCCCGGGAACGGGAACTGTCCGCCGAGCGCGCCCGCGCAGCACAGGCCAAGGCGACCGCGGCTAGCGGCAGTGCGGCAGACTGAGAACATATGACGAGTTCACGGGCGCGGTCACGGGCGCGCATAGCAGGCTGGTCGGCCGCGGCTGCGGCCGTAATTGTCGTGGTGGGCGTGGCGCTCGCGCTGGCGAACTCGTCCGGCAAGGCCAGGCAGGGCGGCGCCGGGCCGGCGCCGACCCGGATTGCCGCACCGATCCCGACCACGACCACCAACCCCGCCAGGGCTCCGGCCATGCCTGCTGGCGGTGCTTACTTTGGCGCCTTCGGGCAGCCCGCGGCCTTCACGCAGCAGTCCGCCGTCGCCGCGGTCGACTCGCTGCAGAGCCAGGTCGGGCGGCGGCTGGACATCGTGCACAGCTATCTCAAATGGCGGGCGCCGTTTCCGACGGCCAGCCAGCGGGCCTTCATCAGCGGGGGCAGCCGCTTGCTGCTGTCGTGGGCCGGGACCGACACACTTGCCGTCGCGTCAGGGGCTGACGACAGCTGGATCCGGCAGCGGGCTCTCGCCATCAAGGCCACCCATAAGCCGATCTTCCTGGAGTGGCGCTGGGAGATGAACCGCCCGAACCTCCGTGCGCAGGTGCACTCGCCGGCCGACTACATCGCGGCCTGGGACCATATCCGGTCGATCTTCGCCCAGGAGCATGTCGAGAATGTCGCATGGGTTTGGTGCCCGACAGCCATAGGATTTACGGGAGCGGGCGGTCAGCCGTCGGCTGCAGCCTTCTACCCGGGCAACAGCGAGGTCGACTGGGTCTGCTCCGACGCGTATCCCCGCGCAGGGCCCTACACCTCCTTCGCCGACGTGGTACAGCCGTTCCTGGCCTGGGCATCCCATATCGCCAAGCCGATCATGATCGGCGAGTACGGGGTGCCGCGGAGTTATGGGGCGCAGCCGCGGGCGCAATGGCTGCGCGGCGCGGCGCAGACCGTGCGCGACGACCCCCAGATCAAGGCCCTGGTCTACTTCGACGGCGACCCGATCGGGAATGGGCCGCAGACCGACTATGGACTGGACAACGGCTCGGCCCCGATGCTCGCGTTTCGAAGGGTGGCGGGCGAGCGTTACTTCAACCCGTCCGGCCTGCCCGTTTCCACGTCACGGTGAACGGCGGCCCTGTCCAGCTGCCTAACCGGCACGACAGGCCCGGCCAGGGTGGTGCCGGCTTGGGGGCGCGGAGCCCGATGAGCCGCAGGCAGCCGCTGGCGCGGTCACCGCTGGCGAGCGGATAGCCGGCTATTTCGAAGAGGCCGACCGGCCCGTGGCCGACCACCTCGCAGCACGCGGCTGGACCGAGGAGCAGGGGGGATACCCGGCCGGGTGGCGGATGCAGATGCGGCTCCTGCGTCGGATGAACGCACGGCGGAGCCAGCGGACGGGTAACACATCCCGCCATGCCGACACCCAGGCGGCCGGGGATGAACGGGTCCAGCCCCCCGGGTACCAATGGACGTCAGGTGGCCCTGCTATCGCCCGTCAGGCGACGAAGATTTTCTGCCGGTGCCAGTCCAGGTACTTGCGCGCTGGCAGCTCGGCGCCGGCCGGCAGCAGGAGCGCATCGGCCAGCGGCGGGCGGCCGTAATACTGCCGCGCCAGCGGGTCAGCGTGAACGGCTTCCGCCAGCCGGCGCGTCACGTGGATGCGCATTCCGCCGTTGACGGAAAGCAGCCCGGTGTCGAAGGCGACATCGTGGGCGGGGCAGGCGGCGAGTCCGTTGCGGTGATCGAGGCGCTCGCTCGGCGTGCTGTCCTTCCACGGCTTGATATGGCCAGCAAGGAGCATCCGCTGCGCCCCGAACGAGGAGGGGGCCAGACCGCAGAAAACGCATCGCCCGCCGCAGTTGCGCAGCACATGAAGGGCGAAGACATGCTGCCCGACCCGGGCTGCCGCCATCAGGATCCGCTCGGTGTCACGCTCGGAGAGGCCGCTGCCCAGGACATGATTCGCTAGTCGCTCGCTGAGGCTCGCTTCCAGGACGGATGAGTCGAGTTCCTCCTGGCCGAGCAGCGTCAGCTCGCCGCGGTGCTCGAAACCCAGGAAGTCAGGCAGGACCGCCGGGCCGATGCCCTCCGCGCGAGCCGCGTGCAGGATCCTCCGGTAGGTATGCGTGAACCGCTCGGTATCACCCCGCAAGATGGCGCCGGCCAGGGCATCCCACCGCGCGCCGTGGGAGCGAGATCCGTCCAGGTTGGCCATCTTCGCCAGCACGCTGGACGTAGGGCGCGAGAAGATCCGCGCCAGTGCCGGAACCGGCTCCGGCGCCCGGTGTGCCGTGCTGCCGCCGAAGTGCCGGTGGTTGACCAGGAACGACGCGGCTAAGCAGAGCAGGGTCTCGACCGGCGTGAACGCGACCTGACGTTCGCCCGGTGCGGCGGGCCCGCGCTGCCGGAGCGCCCTGAATTGCTCCCGGGCCTGGCTCACCGTCAACTCCAGGTAACCCGAGAGACTAGTCATTGGAAGGACGTTATCCGGCAAAAGCTAGCTGTGGAGGCAGCGCGGCCGGGCGGCCGGGTAATGGTCGCGGGGCTCGACCAGCTCTACGGGGCTGACCTGCGGCGTCGACAGCCACTGCCGGCGAGGCGCCTACCGGTAATGCTTCACCTCCCGGCGGAACGCTGCGATTGCCGCGGGGTGACCTTCCAGGCGCCAGTCCTGATGATGGATCCCGCTGTGCTGGGCCTGGTCGAACCAGACCAGCCCGAGCAGATGGTCCCGACGAATCCCGGCGAACAGGCCCGGGATGATACGAGCCTGCCCGGCAACCTGTCCGGCGGCTGTCTCGGCAAGCAGCACTGGTTTCCTGGTCAATTTTCGTATCGAGTTGACGGCGGGCCCGAAAACTCGGGCAAAGGTGTCCTTCCGATAATCGTAATATCCGTCAATTCCTGCCCAGTCAACATATGCCGCGCCGGGCCAGTAGTCCCGCAGCGGGCCGGAGCCCGGGTAGCTTTCGTTAACCGTCCATATCCAGGTGACGTTGTCGGCTTCCTGCTGCCGGAATATGGTCACGACATGCCGCCATGCCGCCACCCAGGCGGCCGGGGATGAACGTGTCCAGCCCCACGGGTACCAGTTGCCGTTTGCTTCCGGCGCGAAGCCCAGGATCACCGGATGCCCGAATTCCCGGACCCGAGTCGCATAGGCGCGCAGGTAAGCGTCGTACCTCCCGGCGGCGATCGCGGTGAGGCTGGCATCGCCCGGCTCGATCTGGATGAAGGGTTCCGCGCCGTGATCATGAAGCGTATCGGCGAACCCGGCATCGAAGGGTTCGAGCCAGGCGCGATAGGTGAGCACCATGTCTGGCCGACGGCCCACGGTGGCCGCGAAGTGTTCCACGGGCTGGTAGGAAGATCCTTGGACGGGTTCGAACACGCCAAGGTAAGACGCTGGCCTGGCAGCGAGCGTCCCTGACAGCGCACGCGCTGCCGGCTCGTCCCGGGGGGAGCGCCCTCCGTGCCCGAGCAGGACGACGGCGCAGCCAGCGCTCACGACCAGGCACGCAAGCACGCCGGCCGACCAGGATAACCCGGTCCTCCGGCGGCGTTGGCGTCGCCGGAGGGCCTTCCGCCGCACCGGGATGAGGCGGATGACGGACGCCGCAGTGAACGCCAGAACCACCAGCTTGACGAACAGCCAGGGGCCGCCCGGCTTAAGCACTGTTTCGAGTGCCTCGCGGAGCATCAAGCATCAGCCCTGATCACATGGTTCCAGGCCGTCTCCCGGTGCATGAGTTCGTCAAACAGAGCCTGGAAGAAGTACGCGAGCCGGAACAGGTCGTAGCCCATTTCCGGGACGACCAGGGTACAGAGCATGATTGCCCACATGCCTCCCCGGCGGACCGTCCATATCCGCTCCGCCAGGGTTACTGACAGCACTCCTGCAGTCCAGGGCACATTGATACCGGGATGCCCGGCGAGGGACCAGGCAATGATCGCCCAGCACGCAATCGAAGCGCAGAATGCAAGGTAGATGAGAGCCTGCCGGGACCAATAGCCCACGGTTACCCGGGAGATGCCATAGGCGCGGAGGTCCCCCAGCGCGCCCTTCTGCCACCTGATCCGCTGCCGGAAAAGATCTCTCCAGGTGGGCATGACCTCGGTGGTCGTCTCACAGCCGGAAGGGCACACGCACCGGAAGCCTAAGGTCTTCAGGGCAAGCGTGATCTCGTTGTCCTCGGTGATGGACGAACTGTTGTAGATGTCGCCATGGTTGCCAGGCAGTCGGTGTCCGCGTTCCCTGGCCAGCTCCCGTAGCGCCGGAACCCGGAAGAGAGTGCCTGTGCCCGACAGCACGGGCACCTGTCGACGGCGCTGGTTGCTACGCGCGTACCTGATGTATTCATTGCGCTGAAGCTGGCCAACCAGGCCACCCCCGTCCTCGGCCAGGAAAGCCCCGCAGGCGGCACCCACCATGGAGCGGCGCTGGAGGGCCGCCGTGGCCACGCGAACCCAGTCGTCATTTAACTGGGAGTCAGCGTCCATGGCGAGCACCAGATCGCTGCTGCTCAGGCCGGGAAGTATCCGGCGGAGGGCCTGATTGAGCGCGCCCGCCTTCCTGGCCGTGTTGCCGAAGGTGGTGATGACTTCCGCGCCGTAAAGCATGCTGATGTCCGCCGTGTCGTCGGAGCAGTTGTCGCAAACTACTACGATCCTGTCCAGCGGCCGCGTTTGCTGGCGCAGCGACCGGATGGTCTGGCCGATGGACGTCTCCTCATTGTGCGCCGGGATAAGTGCGACCACCTTGCCCGCAGGGCGCGCGTCCCTCTCGCATCCCGGCTCACCACTGGGGTGCCCGCGGCCGGCTGCCGGTACGTCGGCAACTTGGCTGCAGGCGGACCTCGGTGCCCGCGGCGGGTGGACATTTCGGCTCAAGGATCCTCCGCTGTCGATGTCAGGCTGGACTCAGGCAGCCGCCGGGCGCCGACACAGCCGGTGCCTAGTCGTGGACGGGTGCTCTTTGGCTCATATCCCACGCTGTAGACGCATAGGCCGCATGCCAGGGTTACTTACGACTATCCCCAATATGGTCGGAGATGGGCGCTGTTTTCAGTGATCGAACCGGGATCAAAGGTCCAGTCATCATAGTTTGTGCTATTTTGCGTGCCACTTCCCCCGGGTCACATGCGCGCCCTGCTGCGCGAGGAAATCCCGCGGATTACGTACCAGGATCTGCTCGATCTGGTCATCAGGCACTGCGCGGTCGCGAAGACCGGGCAGGACCCCGTTATGTATGTAGGTGTATTGCCAGCTGGGCAGGACAGCGTCGATCTCGGCGTTCGCGAACCAGTCGATGAACGAGGCCTTGTCATGCGACAGCATCAGGCGGCCGGCGTGGCCGCGCCTGCATAGCTCGCTGAGCGTGTCCAGCTGGACGGCGAGCGGCACGGCGATGTCCAGGCCGCACCGGTCCCAGCCAACATAGGAGCCGTTGTCGATCAGCTTCGTCAGGTAGCCGAGGTCCGTTGTCTCGTTGGAGTGCCCGATCATCACCCGGCCCAGGTCGACGCCCTGCTCGGCAAGGATCCGCTGCTGCTCGAGCCCGCGCTGAGTCGGTGCGTGCGCGTGCGTGCAGATCACGCTGCCGGTGCGGACGCTGACGTTCGCGACCGCGCGGGCTAGCCGTTCGACGTCAGGCGTTATGCCGCGGGCGTCAGTGGCGACCTTGAGCACGGCGGCCCGGATGCCCGTGTCGCCGATCCCGGTGGTCACGTCGCGCTCGAACAGCGACTCCAGTACGTGGTCGTCGTTGTCGAGTACCTTGCCAGGCCCGCGGTAATGGAACGGGAACGGCAGGTTGTCGTAGGTGTAGTAGCCAGTGGCGAACATCACCTTCAGGCCGGTGCCTTGCACCGCGCGGGCAACAAGCGCCGGATCGCGCCCCAGGCCGGGAACGGTCATGTCCAGGATCGTGTCCACGCCCGCCTGCTTGAGCAGCCCGAGCCGCTCGCGCGCGGCCGCGACCTCGGTCTCCTCGTCCCAGCCGCCGAATCCAGGCCAGCCCCAGTGCAGCTGCTCGGTGCGGACGAAGACGTGCTCGTGCATGAGCACGACGCCGAGATCATCGACGTCGACCTCCCCTGCGCTGGTGGGGACGGTGGCCATGATCCTGCGACCTCCTGCTATGGGGCTGGCTTAAAGTCGGGTTCCCGCCGGCCGTAGCTTCTGGTCGCCTTGACAAACGCCTTGATTGCGGGCCGGTTGCCCTCGAGCCGCCAGTCCTGGTGATGGGGCCCCTGATTCTGGTGCCGGTCAAACCAGACCATTCCCAGCATGTGATGACTGCGAATTCCCCGGAAGAGGTTGGCGATCTTCCCGGGCTGGTCATTGGTGAGCGGGCCCGCCGCCGTCTCGGAAATGAGCACCGGATCCATGGTGATCTTCCGGACGACCTTGAGCGTCGTGCCGAAGATGTACTGGAAATTATCTGTCGGCTGCGCGTAGTAGCCGTCCAGGCCGACCCAGTTCACGTACTTCTTGCCGGGCCAGTAGTGGTGCATGGTGGTCAGGTTCGCGCCGATGGAATGGATGGTCCAGAGCCAGGTGACGTTGTCTGCCTTATAGTGCCGGAAGACTTTCACTACGTGCCGCCAGGCCCGGCGGAACTCGCGAGGCTTGGCCCTGCCCATTCCCCAGGGATACCAGTTACCGTTCATCTCATGCGCGAAGCTGATGATAACCGGGTGGCGGAAAGCACGGACTTCGTTGGCGAAATCCTTCAGGTAGAAATCCTGCTTGCCGGCTGCGATTCTTGACAGGCGGGCAGTGAACGGATCCATCTGCACCAGCACAACGGCGCCGTTGGCCCACGCCTCCTGCGCAAAGCTGGTCCCAAACGGCTGCTGCCACTTGCTGAAGTAAAGGGCGATATTCGGGTGGCGTCCGGTCGTCTTAGCGAATCTCCCGACCGGCTGGTAGGAAGTGGGCGCGCCGTCCTCGAAGAGGCCGAGGTAGGACGCGGTCTGCGTCGGGAGAGTCACCACCGGGGCGGGCGGCGGCGGCGGAGTGGGAGGCGTGCTGTAGCCGTTGGACAGCGCGATGGAGCCCACCAGGGCAGCGACCGGCAGCAGGCCCGCGAGCGCGATGCCGCCAGCAAAACGGGCTGACTTCGTCAATCCCATCGCGTCGCTTGCTGCTCCCCGTCATGTGTGGCGGTCACTTCAACTCCGCTGGTGCGCGTCACCCAGCCCTGGTTGAACCAGGTGCAGATGCCGTAGATGCGGATCGGGCGCAGCACGACGGAGGTCCAGATGATCCCGGCCGGGTACAGGAGCATGGAGCCGTAGCGGAACAGGCGGCTCTCCCCCTCACGGTGTACGCACAGGCTTCTCGGGCTGACCGCGTACGCCCAGCTGATCATCAGTACGCCGATGTACCCGACGACCTTGGCTGAGGAAGGCCAGGTGACGATGTACAGCACAGGCACGATGGCGGACACGGGGATGTAGTAGAGCCCGAACACGATCCACCACCAGCTCCAGGACCGGGGGGACAGGTAGCGGATGCGCCAGTAGTTCCGTACCGAGCCGCCGCGCGCCCAGCGGAGCCACTGGCGGAAGTGGTGCGAGAGATTCTCCGGGTACATCGGCAGGCAGAATGCAGTCACCTGCTGCACGGTTTTGCCGTGCGCCTTGGCGAAGAGCGTCAGCGCCGAGTCGTCCCCGAGCTTGACCGGGCGCCCGAGGAATGTCTCTCCGAGGTATGCCGGGATGATCTCGCGGATGATGTACGCCCGGTAGAGCGCGAAGGTGCCGCGGTTGATCAGTACGTCCCCGAACACCGACTGCGTGCTCCAGGCAATGAGCTGTGAGACAGAGTTCCGCACCGAGCAGGTCAAGGTGAGCCAGTTAGCTCGCTTGTTGTAAATCTCCTCGATGCCAGCGACTGAGGCGATGCGCGGGTTGGCGAAAGGCTTGAGCCCCTCATCGATGGCGTTCGGGGCAAGCGTGGTATCGCTGTCCACCGTTACGAAAATGTCCGCTTCCGGGCAGGACGTGAAGACTGCGGACTGCGCGTGCTTCTTCCCGCGGTTTTCCGGCAGCCGTGACCAGCGCACGCCGGGGATAGTCAGCCAGTGCTCGCGCAGCACCGCGTAATCACCCGACGGGCCGTCCTCGACCACGTGAATTTCCTGCGGCGGCCTGGTCGAGTTGACCAGTGACCACAGGCAGCGGTCGAGTAGCTCGGCGTCCTCGTTGTAGACCGGTACCGCGACTGCCACGAACAGGCTGTCGAGCTGCTGCTGCTGGCGGGGAGTCACCTTGTACGGCCGGTCCAGCCAGGAGATGAAGAGCGTTGCGGAGGGCACGAGGAACGTCAGGATCCATATCGGCATCAGCTTCCAGTAGGCCGCGTGGGTGACTACGAAGGCCAGGTGCCATCCGATGCGGAGCACGACGAGGAGGAGCGATGTGGCCAGGATGAGCGAGATCGCGCCGCGCTTGAAACGCACATCCGGAACGTCGTAGGTGGCGTTCAGGGCTCCTGGAGTGGCTTGCCCCGCCGCCAGCAGTACCGGAGCACCACGATCAGGGCCGCCGTAGCGCCCGCCGACCCATAGCCGATCAGCTCGAAGGTGCGGTAGAACGCCATGATCGTTCCCTTCGGTCGGTAGCGGGAGCAGGGCATGCCCCCGGTCTGCGCGGGCCCGTCCGCCCTGCCGCGGCGGGACGGCATGCCGGCGGGGCGGCCGCGAACGCTCGGAGACGCGGTGACGGCCGGGCTGCTCGGCGATGCGGGATAGCGACTCGACGCCAGCCTGCTGCCGCGCCGAGAGCGCGTCGCCAGCGCCCCGGCCTTGCACGCGGTCGTCATCGAGCGTCCCATATGCCATGACGTGCCCGCGTCCTCCTTGCGATCGTGCGGGCCGCCCGGGAAGCACGACTCTCCCGGCGGCCCATTCAGTGCTGTGGACGTGCCTAACACGCGCGGTCGCGGCTATAGGCAGCTATAGGCCAGATAATCGACTGTTGTGGCTTTCGTCAGCAATTCGCGGCAAGGATACCGAAGCGCAAGGGCCCGTCGCGACCAGTATGCGGACATCGGCGGTTTCCCGGGCGCGCCGAGGAGGCCCTGCGGTGGTGCCGGGGCGGACCGGTCCCGCGACGACAGCCCTGGCCAGCCGGCGGGCCGGCTTGCGCCCGGCCGGCGGACCCTGGTCCCTAGCCGATATCGTGACGCCATGGCGCGCGGCGAAAGCATCGGACGAAACTCAGGCCGGTCAGGCGGACGTCATGGGCGAGCTCAATGCGGCGCTTTCCGGCCTGAGCTTCGATGACCTTGAGGGCGTGCTCCAACACGTGCTCACAGCCGGGAGTGATGTCGGCCCGTTCGAACAGCCACCGCCGCCTTCGCGACGGCACCCGGGCCGCCCCGTCGTCGTCACGTACCGAGTCCGCGTCGACCTCAGGGGACAAAGCCGCCGCTCTGGCGCCGGCTTGAACTCGCTTCCGACCTTTATCTCGACGAGGTCCACGACGTCATCCAGGCCGCGTTCGGCTGGACCGACAGCCACCTGCACAGGTTCGGCTCCGGCCCGGACTATTACAGCCACGACACCGAGTACTACCTCTGCTCGTTCGAGGTGGACGAAGGCGAGACCGGCATTCCCGATCATGAGGTGCGCCTCGACGAGGTTCTTTCCGAGCTCGGCGGGAGGCTGTTCTACTGCTACGACTTCGGTGACGACTGGCAGCACATCATCAAGCTCGAAGCCGTTCTCCCCCGCGAGGAGTCCGCTCCGCGGGTGACCTGCACTGGCGGGGGGCGCCCGGGCCCGGCCGAGGACTGCGGCGGTGTCTACGGCTACGAGCTGATCACCGCGGCCACCGACCCGGACGATCCCGGCCACGCCGATGCGGCCGCCGAGTTCGACCGCTTCTACGGTGGCGACGTCTCCGCGAGCATCTTCGACATCACCCCTTTCGACATAGACGAGATCAACGGTGCGATTGCGGCGCTCGGCGTTGATGACGCGCGGTCCAGAGCCAGCATCCCCGAGCCGCTCGAAGATCTAGTCGGCGCTATCCGGGCAACCGCGGACAAGCGCCAGATGCGGCGGCTGATCGGCGATGCCCTGGCTGAGCCGGCCGGCGTCGATGCCGAGACCGCGGCCCGGATGGTCCGTCCGTACACCTGGCTGCTGGACCGTGTCGGCGCCGGCGGCGTAACGCTGACCGGTGCCGGTTACCTCCCGCCGGCTTATGTGGCAGCAGCCGTGACCGAGCTGGGCCTTGGGGGAGGAGTGGATCGGCAAGGGCAACCGCGAGAACCAGACAATGCCCGTGCTGCATCTGCGGGAATCGGCGACCAGGATGGGACTGCTGCGCAAGCACAGCGGCAGGCTCGTTCGCACGCCTCGCGGGCGCGCTGTGGCTGCCGATCCGCTCGCATTGTGGTGGCAGCTGGCCGAAAGGATGCCGCCCAGGTCCGCCGATGCCTGCGAAACGCAGGCCGGGCTCATACTCCTCGCGGCGGTCGCCGCGCAGTCCGCGGACGACCTGGATGCGACCATCGCGCGGTTTCTGGACGCCATGGGATGGATGAGCAGCGATGGCACGCCGCTGACGGAAACGATGGCCGCCCACGCCGCCTTGGACACCAAGACCGTGCTGCGGCGGCTGGGCGCATTCGCCGGCGATCGGCGTGCCCTCGGACCTGCAAGGCTCACAGCTAACGGCGTGGCCTTCGCGCGCGCCGCAATCCAGACCTGGCCCGGGTAACAGGCCGCGCACTCCTGTGCAGGTAGTCCTGAGTCCCGGGAAAAGAGAGGTACCAGGTCCATAGATCGCCCGTCCAGCCGGCCGTACCTTGATGAGGCACGCCGTCGACAGGCCGTGAGGGCTACCACTTCGCCACGGCCGGCCGGCATCAACCAGCGAGGGCGTCTTCCTGCCCGCGGACTATGAGTCGAGGCACTGAACCGTGAGCACAGTGCAGTTTCACCCGGTGGGCGACGGGCGCAGGCCGGCGGAGCTAGGACGCGGAACCGCAGTGCGGATCGCTGGCACGTCAGCCCGGTTCACTGGTGCGCTGCTGGCCGGGGGCGTCATCGGGGCCGCCGCTTTTGCGCTGCTGTTCGCGGTCCTCGGCACGCTCGTGTTCAGCCCGGTTGCCGGGCTCGGGCTGCCGTTCCTTGCGGTCATGATCTGGCTGGTCCGGCCGCTGGCCTGGCTGGAGCGGCACCGGGTGCGCCAGGTGACCGGCACGGCGGTTGCCGAGGCATACCGGCCGCGGCGCCGATCGCTGCCGGCGCGTGTCCGCACCCTGCTCACCGATACCGCGACCTGGCGCGACCTGGCCTGGCTGGCCGTGCAGCCCGTGGCCGGCGGGCTGGGGCTGATGTTCCTGCTGGGCCTGGGGACCGGCCTGATCTGCGTGGCCATGCCGCTGATCTGGGCGCTGCAGCCGTCCGGTGCCGTGTTTGTCTTCATCTGGCCGGTGTGGAGCATGGCACGCGCGGCTGCCATGGTGCCGCTGGGCGGCGGGCCTCGTCCTGGTCAGCTGGCGGGCCTGCCGAAGGACGGCGATGGGCTCGGCCCGGCGGTCCGGCTGGCTGCTGGCCCCTGGGGAAGGCGCCCGGCTACGCGCGCAGCTGGAGCACCTGGCCGAGACCCGGGCGGAGACCGTCGATGCCAGGGCAGCGGAGCTGCGCCGCATCGAGCGCGACCTGCACGACGGGGCGCAGGCCCGGCTGGTCTCGCTGGCGATGAGCCTGGGGTC
>OCZU010001475.1_pt1 | contig 15457 bp, 14 predicted proteins | sample 1539001 | NCBI WGS metagenome assembly OCZU01 (sample SAMEA3539306, study PRJEB22396) | soil metagenome | biome: tundra; feature: field; material: soil | place: USA | collected 2010-05 | depth 0.15 m | reverse complement strand
AGATGCTGCAGTACTTCATCAAGAAGGTGCACGGCAACCGATTCTTGAGTCCCAGTCCACGCGTTCTCGTCTGCGTCCCGTTCGGCTCAACCCAGGTCGAGCGCCGCGCCATCAAAGAGTCGGCCGAGGGCGCCGGCGCGCGCAGCGTCGACATCGTACCCGAGCCCATGGCGGCGGCTGTCGGCGCGGGCCTGCCGGTGCAGGAGGCGCGTGGCTCGATGGTGCTCGACATTGGCGGCGGCACCTCCGAGGTCGCGGTCATTTCCTTGAACGGCATCGTCTATGCCGCCAGCGTGCGCATCGGCGGCGACAAATTCGACGAAGCAATCACGAACTATGTACGCCGCAATTACGGCATTCTGATCGGCGAAGCGACGGCCGAGCGCATCAAACTCGAGATCGGTTCTGCCTACCCGGGCCAGCAGGTGCGTGAAATATCGGTCAAGGGGCGCAATCTTTCGGAAGGCGTACCGCGCAGTTTTACGCTGAACTCGAACGAAATCCTGGAAGCCCTGCAGGAGCCTCTGCAAGGCATCGTCGGGGCGGTCAAACAAGCGCTCGAACAAACGCCGCCGGAGCTCGGCGCCGACGTGGCGGAGCGAGGCATCGTACTAACGGGCGGCGGCGCGCTGCTGCGCGATGTCGATAAATTGCTGATGGAAGAGACCGGCTTACCCGTTGTGGTCGCGGACGACCCGCTCACCTGCGTCGCGCGCGGCGGTGGACGGATCCTCGAACTGACCGAAGAACACGGGCCGGGCATATTCGGACTGGAGTAGCCGGGGCGACTAGGGAAACCCGTACCCATGGTCGCATTTCGTAGTTCGGATACTTCCGGTCGCTCGACGGGTCTGCTGCTTCGCTGCGTGCTGTTCAGCCTGCTCGCGGTCGGCCTCATGATCATCGACAAGCGCTACGACCACCTCGGCAAGATCCGCCGCGTTCTATCGATCGTCGCCTACCCGGCGCAGGTCGCCGTCGCCAGTCCCTTCCACGGCTGGGCGTGGCTGCGGGAAAGCGTTACAACGCGTGAGGCGCTGCGCGCCGACAAGACCAAGCTCGAGGACGAATTACGCGTCGCCCAATTTCGGCTGCAGCGCTATGAGGCGCTCGAGGCCGAGAGCCGCCGCCTGCGCGCACTGCGGGACAGCACCGCCGGAGTCGGTGCGCGCTTCATCATCGGCGACATCATGGATGTGGATCTGGACGCATTCCGTGAGCGCGTGCTCGTCGACAAGGGTGCGCGCGACGGCGTATATGTCGGTCAGGCGGTGCTCGACGCCGGCGGCGTATTCGGCCAGGTTGCGCGCGTCGATCAACTCACCAGCGAGGTCATCTTGATCAGCGACGCCGCACACGCGATACCAGTGCAGGACAATCGCAACGGCTTGCGCACGGTGGCAGTCGGTACCGGCGATTTGAGTCGACTCAAATTGCCCTATATCTCGACCGCCGCCGACATCATCAAGGGCGATTTGTTGGTGACCTCCGGACTCGGGGGCGGCTTTCCGGCGGGCTATCCCGTCGGCACGGTTGTCGAAGTCAAACGTGACCCCGCACAGTCGCTCGCCGATGTGGTGGTAAGCCCCGCGGCGGCCCTCGATCGTTCGCGTGAACTGCTGTTCGTGTGGTTGACACCGGCCGCGCCAATGTTGGCTGCGCCTGCATCGGCCTCGTCCACGCCCACCGCCGCTGCGGGGACACCGAGCGCCGCTGCGACGCCTCCGGCCGCGGCAGCCAAAGCGACCGCCGCTGCCAAACCGACCGCTGCCTCCAAACCAAGCGCTGCCGCCAAGCCGGCCAACGCTACCGCCATGCAGGCCGACGCGGCGGCCAAGCCCACCGACGCGGCCGCCGCGCCGACGGCGGCCGATCACCCTGCGGGGGACGCCAAGCAATGATGCGTGACGAACGCATTCGCCGTTTTCCGGTGGCGCTGTCCGCACTGCTGGCCCTGACGCTCGCAATTCTGCCTCTGCCGAACGCGCTGGCCCCTTTCCGACCGGATTTTCTGGTGCTCGTGGTTTTATATTGGTCGATCGAATCGCCGCGCGCGGGAGGGCTCACGCTGGCGTTCTTCGCAGGCCTTGCACTCGATGTAATCCAAGGCGTGGTGCTCGGCCAGCATGCGCTCGCCCTGACGCTCATGGCGGCCTGGGCGACGAACCTCAGACTGCGCATCCGCGTCTTTTCGCCGGTGTCGCAATCGCTGACGATCTTCGCATTCCTGACCGGCTACCAGTTCATCTTGTTCTGGATCGACGGCGCCACCGGCAATCCCGTGACTTCCTTTGGCCGCTGGCTCGCACCAGTCATCGGCGCGTTGATCTGGCCGTTCACGGTCCGCGCCTTGAGCCGGCTGCACGAGCGCTAACCGCCATGATATTCGACGAGTTTTCTCCGTCACGCACGCGCCGCACTTTGACCGCCGGCGGCCGCACCTTGCGCGCGCTCGGCTTGGATGGACTGCTGACCGGCGTGCTCGCGCTGATCGTCTGCATCGGCATTCTCGTCGTCTACAGCGCCTCCGGGCAAAGCCTCAAGATGGTCGAGCATCATCTGGCCAACATCGCCGTCGCGATCGCAGCGATGCTCGCGCTCGCGCGGCTCGCGACACCGCAGTATCTGCGCCTGTTCGCGCCGATCGCCTACGTGATCGGCATACTGCTGCTGATCGTCGTCGAAGTGACGGGTCATATCGGCAAGGGCGCACAGCGCTGGCTCGACATCGGTTTCGTGCGCTTTCAGCCGTCGGAGATCATGAAACTCGCGGTTCCGATGATTTGCGCCTGGTACCTGCACGAGCGGCCGCTGCCGCCGAAGTTCAAGGACTTGCTGGTCTTAGGCGTGCTCATCGCGATCCCGACGGCGATGATCGTCACGCAACCGGATCTCGGTACGGCGCTGCTGATCGCCGCATCGGGCCTGATCGTGATGCTGCTCGCGGGACTGCAGATCGGCATCATCTTGGTGTCGATCCCGCTGCTCGCCGGTCTCGCCTGGGCGGCCTGGCATTTCATTCATGATTATCAGCGCCAGCGCATATTGACGTTCATCAACCCGGAGACCGATCGACTTGGCGCCGGCTACCACATCATCCAGTCGCAAATAGCGATCGGCTCGGGCGGTGTGTTCGGCAAGGGTTATATGAACGGCAGCCAAGCGCAGCTGGAATTCCTGCCCGAGCGCTCGACCGACTTCATTTTTGCGGTCATCGGCGAGGAATTCGGGCTGCTCGGGCAATTGCTGATTCTGGCGCTGTACGGCTTGCTCATCGGTCGCGCACTGTATTTGGCCATGCAAGGCCAGGATACCTTCTCGCGGCTCACGGGCGGCGCCATCGCGCTGAGTTTCTTCGTCTACGTTTTCGTCAATTCGGGCATGGTCAGCGGCATATTGCCCGTGGTCGGCGTGCCGCTGCCCTTGATCAGCTACGGCGGTACCTCGATGGTGACCCTGCTCGCGGGTTTCGGTATCCTCATGGCCTTGCATTCACACCGTAAATTGATCGGATCCTAGTCGTTGCGCGCTTCGAACTCACGGTGCTGCCGGACTCTGACCATATCCTTGAGCGCGATTGTTGCGCTCCTTGGCATCTGCGCCGAGGCCGCTGCGTTGGATGTACGCCGGCCGGACGTCAGAGAGTTCATCGACGCGGTGGCGAAGCAAGACTCCTTCGACAGGCGCCGGCTGCGCAAGTTGTTGCGCATAGCTCAAACTCAGCCTGCGATCATCGAAGCGATGGACAAGCCGGCTGAGAAGGCCAAGCCCTGGTATGACTACCAACCCATATTCGTCAATGAAAAACGCATTCAAGAAGGTGCCGACTTCTGGCTCGCGCACCGCGCGCAGTTGGACCAGGCGAGCCTGCAAACAGGCGTTCCGGCGGAGTATCTGGTCGCGATCCTCGGCGTCGAAACCTCGTACGGCCACAGAACCGGCCACTACCGCGTGCTCGATGCCTTGTCGACGCTGGCGTTCGATTACCCGGCCCGAGCCAAATTCTTTCAAGGCGAACTCGAGCAATTTTTCCTATTGACGCGCGAAGCGGCGATCGATCCCTTGACCGCGATCGGCTCGTACGCCGGCGCGATGGGCGCGCCGCAGTTCATGCCGTCGAACTATCGGCGTTACGCGGTCGACGCGGAGCACGACGGCCACGTCGATCTATGGACGAACTGGCCCGACGTGTTCGCGAGTATCGGCAACTACTTCAAGCAGCACGGCTGGAATTCCGGAGAACCCGTGCTCAGCGAAGCCGCGATCGAGTCCGATGCTGCGCCGACGCTCGACGGCCGCAAACTGACGCTCTCGGAAACGGTCGGCACGCTGCGTGCTCAAGGCATCCGCTTCGATACGACGCTGCCGATCAACGCGCCGGCGCTGTTGATTGCGGTCGATCAAGCGGACGGCGTTCACTGGCGCGTCGGCTTCGAGAATTTCTACGCGATCACGCGCTACAACCATAGCGCCCTCTATGCCATGGCAGTGTACGAACTCGCGGCCGCCCTGAAGGCGCGGTTGCCGTCATGAGCCGCATTTGGACTTGCGCGCGCGCACTCGCACCGGCCGGCTTGGTGGCGCTGCTGTTGGCCGGCTGCCAAAGCACGGCGCCGGGCGCAGGGCCCCAGCCGCCGGCGCGGCCGCAGGCATTGCCGCCACCAACGCCGAATTTCCCGCCGCTGGCGCCGCCGATCGCACCCGAAGCCGTTCCCGACGCCGTACCACGCGTCGAAGCGCGGTCGCGCTCTGGGAATCCGCCGTTTTACGAAGTCTTCGGCAAACGCTATTACGTCATGCCCTCGAGCATCGGCTATGTCGAGCGCGGTGTCGCATCCTGGTATGGGCCCGGCTTCCACGAGGTGCGCACCTCGGCCGGCGAACCCTACGACATGTACGCCATGACAGCCGCGCACAAGACCCTGCCGCTGCCGGCCTACGTGCGCGTCATCAACCTGCAGAACGGCCGCAGCATCGTCGTGCGCGTCAATGATCGCGGTCCGTTCGTCGGCAACCGCATCATCGATCTGTCGTATACGGCCGCCGCCAAGCTCGACATGCTGCGCAACGGCACGGCGATCGTCGAGGTCCGCGCAATCGATCCCACGGCGCCGGAGCCATACGCCGGCGTCGCGACTTCGTTGCCTGCTCCCGGGCCGTCCGCTGCGGCGCCGATCATAACCTCGACGCTTTACATTCAAGCCGGCGCGTTCGCGGACCCGGCCAACGCCGCGCGCCTCGCCGCCAAACTGAGCGGCGGCGGATATGGCAATGTATTCGTGCGCAAAGACGAGTTGGCCGGCCGCAAGATGTATCGAGTGCGTATCGGACCGATACCCGACGTACCGGAGTTCGACCGAGTCGTCGCGGCGCTGGAACATGTCGGCGTCAACGATGCGCGTCTGGCACTCGATTAGCCGGTACACTAAGGCGCTTTTATCGAGGGTTTTCTCCAACATGCTGCGATCGTTGTTTGCCTGCCTGCTAATCTGCGCGGTAGCGGTCGTCCCCTGCCTAGCCGATACGCCGATTCCGACCGCGCCTCAAGTCGACGCGCGTGCCTACATTCTCGTGGATTTTCAGACCGACAAGGTGCTGGCCGCGAAAGACGCCGTGGCCCGGCTCGAGCCCGCGAGCCTCACGAAACTCATGACGGCCTATATCGTCTTCGAGCAACTGAATGCGGGCAAGCTCAAGCTCGATGATTCGGTGACCGTCAGCGAAAAAGCGTGGCGATCCGAGGGCTCGCGCAGCTTCATCGAGCTCGGCAAGCCGGTGCCGGTGGAAGCATTGATATTGGGGATGATCGTGCAAAGCGGTAACGACGCGACGATCGCTCTCGCCGAACGGATCGGAGGCGCCGAGGAGACCTTCGTACAACTGATGAACTCCGAAGCGCAGCGACTAGGCATGGTCGGCACGCACTTCGAGAACAGCTCAGGCCTCCCCTCGGCGCAGCATTACACGACGGCGCGCGACATGTCCTTGCTCGCGGCGGCGCTGATTCGCGATTATCCGCAATACTATCACTGGTTTTCGCAGCATGAGTTCGAATACAACGGCATCAAACAGCAGAATCGCAACGGCTTGCTGGGCAGCGATCCCAGCGTCGACGGGTTGAAGACCGGGCATACCGACACCGCAGGCTTTTGCTTGGTGAGCTCGGCGCAAAGGGCCGGCATGCGCCTCATATCGGTGGTCCTCGGTTCGACGAGCATGAAAGCGCGCGAGATTGCGAGCACCGCCCTGCTCAACTACGGCTACACGTTTTACGAAACGTCTTTGGTCGCCAAAGCCGGCGCCAAACTGATCGCCGCGGAAGTTTGGAAGGCGGAGAAATCACCCGTCGACATCGGCATCAAGCGTGATCTCTATGTAACCGTGGCGCGCGGCACGGCGGCCGACATCAAGACCGTCATTGATCTCGAGCCGCGATTGATCGCGCCGCTCGCGACGGATTCGACCGTCGGCCAACTGCGCGTGCTCGCGCGCGGCCAGACGGTCGCGACCGTGCCCGTGCATCCGCTCGAGAGCGTGGCCGCCGGCGGCTGGTGGCGCCGCCTCGTCGATACCGTGCGGCTCTGGTTTCACTGAGGACGGCCTGCGCATGCCTCTGCCGATTTGCTACCTCAACGGAGAATACTTGCCGCTATCGCAGGCAACGGTTTCGCCGCTCGATCGGGCGTTTCTGTTCGGCGATGCCGTCTACGAAGTCGTACCGATCTATTCGGGCAGACCGTTCCGGTTTCGCGAACATTTCGATCGGCTGGTGCGCAGCCTCGCCGCGATTCGCATGGCGCCGGCACTCCCTCACGGCGAGTGGGCGACCGTGTGTCGCGAACTTCTGGCGCGCAACGACGCTGCGAGTCTGGACCTCTATATCTACGTGCAGGTGACGCGAGGCGCCGAGTTCGGCCGCAATCACGCATGGCCGGAGGGCCTAATACCGACGCTGTTCGCCTACCTATCGGCGCTCGAGCCGGTCTCGGCACAAATGCTGCAGAACGGTGTCGCCGCCATTACCAGCGCCGACATCCGTTGGGCGCGGCGCGATATTAAATCCACGGCCTTACTCGCGAACGTACTGCTCAAGAAGCTCGCGACCGACGCATCCGCCTTCGAGACGATCTTGCTCGAGGACGGCTTGCTGACTGAGGGCTCCTCGACGACCGTGCACATCGTCACCAACGGGACCGTACGGACTCCACCGAACAGCCACCGTATCTTGCCGGGCACCACCCGGGACGTCGTCACCGAGCTGGCGGCACGGCTCGGGATCCCGAACGAAGTCGGCAACGTAACCGAGCGGCAGCTGCGCGCCGCGCAGGAAATTTGGCTGAGCTTTTCGACGCGCGGCGTATTGCCCGTCACCCATCTCGACGGCGTCGCCGTCGGCGCGGGAACGCCGGGAGCCGCGTTCCGGCGCCTGCATGCCGCCTTTGCAGCCTTTCGGCTCGAACTCGCGGGAGCGCCGTGGCTGTGAGCGCTCGCACGACACCTGAATTTCCGAGCGAGTTTCCGGTCAAGGTCATGGGCCGGCACGACAGCGATTTGCGTGCCCTGACCCAGGCCATCGTCGAGCGGCATACCGGCGTGCTCGCCGATTCGAGCGTGCGTGTACGCAAGAGCACCGACGGCAACTTCCTCGCGGTGACTTATCTCGTCGTCGCGCAGAGCCAGGCGCAGCTCGACGATGTTTACCGCGAGCTGACCGCCTGTGACGCGGTGCTGATGGCGCTGTAGCCGGCGCGACAGCTCAGTTTTTGCAGCAAATGCGCCTCGACCCCGGCCGCGACCGCGGCAAGATCCGAGACGCCGCAAAGATCCGCGAGGCGCGTGACCTTGAGTCCCGGATATCCGCAGACGTTGATGCGCCGAAACGGCTCCAGATCGAGCGCAACGTTGAGCGCGAGCCCGTGATAGCTGGCACCGCGTCGAATGCGCAAACCGATACTGGCCAATTTGGCGCCGTCGACATAGACACCGGGGGCGTCGCGCCGCCCGACGGCGATGATACCGAGGTCGGCCACGTAGGCGATGATCGCCTGTTCGAGAGCAACGACGAGATCGCGCACGCCGAGTTGTTTGCGGCGCAGGTCGAGCAGGGGGTAAATCATCAACTGGCCTGGTCCGTGATACGTGACTTGACCGCCGCGATCGATGGGCACGACGGGAATATCACCGGGATCGAGCACATGTTCGCGGCCGGCATTGAGGCCGAGCGTAAACACCGGCGGATGCTCGGCGAACCAGATCTCATCGTCGGTCGACGAATCGCGGCGGTCGGTAAACTCTTGCATCGCCCGCCAGGTCGGCTCATAAGCCACGAGTCCCAGCCGTCGAATCTGCGTAACGGCGTTCATCAACCGAGCCGGCGGTTGTCCAATCCCGCATTGTTGCGCGCGAGCGCCCGTTCGGCGCGGTAACTCGACCGCACCAAAGGACCCGACACGCACTCGAGGAATCCTATTTCGAGCGCCTGCTGACGATACCGGTCGAATTCAGCGGGAGTCACGTAGCGTACGATTTCCAGATGGTTGACCGTCGGTCGCAGGTATTGCCCCAGCGTCAAGATGTCCACCGCCGCGCTCCGCAAATCGGACATGGTTGCGTAGATCTCGGCATCGGTTTCGCCCAAACCGAGCATCAAACTGGTTTTGGTCAGCACCGCGGGCCGATAGATCTTCGCGTGCCTGAGCACGTTCAAGGTCTGCTCGTAGCCGGCGCGCGGATCGCGCACCGGGTGAGTCAGTCGTGCGACGGTTTCCACGTTTTGCGCAAACACCTCGACGCCGGCATCCAGGACCAGTTCCACATCCTTGAGCACGCCCTGAAAATCCGGGGTCAGCGCTTCGACCGCCGTGCCCGGCCTACGCCGCTTGATCGCTCGAATCGCCGCCGCATAATGCGCCGCGCCGCCGTCGGGCAGATCGTCGCGATTGACCGACGTGAGCACGACATACTGCAGCCCCATCAAGTCTACGGAGCGCGCGACGTTTTCGGGCTCCTGCGGGTCCAACCAGCCGCGCGGGTTGCCGGTGTCGACGGCGCAAAACCGGCAAGCACGCGTGCAGACCGCGCCCATCAGCATGATCGTGGCCGTGCCGGCATTCCAGCATTCGCCGATATTCGGACATTTCGCCTCTTCGCAGACCGTGCTTAAGTGGTGGTCTCTGACGATTTGCTTGACGGCCGTGAACCCCGCGCCGCTCGCCAAGGTCGCACGCAGCCACGGCGGCTTACGAGCGGCCGCCGCCTCGGCCGGCGCTGCCTGCTTGATGCCGTCCTTGATCGCCGTGAAACCCTGGGGCGTCGTGTATTTCTCGCCACTCTTGACTACTGGCATGCGCCGATTGTATCGCATCGACGCCTCGACACGGCATCAGCCCCGATTTAGCGCCCGCCAGCGCTCCGGCGTGCCGACGTCCTCCCAGACGCCCTGGTACAGCTCGGCCGTACAGCGCCGGTCGGTCATCGAACGCAGCAGCAGCGGCTTCAACGGAAAGACTCCGGCGGCGCAGCCGTCGAAGAACGACGCGCGGTAGACCGCGATGCCGGCGAACGTGAATTGCGCTGCGGACTGCGGCAACGCCAGACCGCCCTTCATACCGAAATCGCCTTGAAGGTGCTGCGGTGGGTTTGGCACGAGCACGATGTGGGCATCGGCGGCGGCGCGTATGCCCAAGCTCTCGAGCGGAAAATCGCTATAGATATCGCCGTTGACGACCGCAAACGGGCCCGGCATCAACAGCGGCAATGCGCGAAATATGCCGCCCGCGGATTCCAGCGGCTGTCCTGCTTCCTCGCTGTAGAGGATCGGCACGCCATAGCGTTTGCCGTCGCCGAGATAGTCGCGGATTTGCGAGCCCAGCCAAGACAGATTGATCACGATGCGCTTGACGCCGGCGCGCGCGCACGCCTGTACATGACGCTCGATCAGCGGCTGTCCACGAACCTCGAGCAGCGGCTTCGGCACCGTGTCCGTCAGCGGGCGCATGCGCTCGCCGCGACCCGCGGCCAAGATCATCGCGGTAAGAGGCCGCGCCGACGCGCTCGGCGCAGTCACGCGAGCGCTCTTGCCTGCGCGCTGTCGAACAGCGGCCGCACTCGCTGCGCGAGGAATTGCGCAAACTCCGCCGTTTCCGGATAGGCCGCGGCCGCGGTCTCGGCGTAACGCAGCACGCGCGGCAGATCGCGCAAATACTGCGACTTGCCGTCGCGATAGAAGAGACGGCAAAAAATTCCGAGGACCTTGATGTGGCGTTGCAAACCCATGAGATCGAACCAGCGCATGAATTCGGTCTCGCCGGCCTCGAGGCCGAATCCGGCCTGGATCAGTCGTTCGCGATATTGCAGCGCCCAGGCGCGCACTCGTGCCGCCGGCCAGACGACGTAGCAATCCTTGAGCAAGGAGACGAGATCGTAGGTGAGCGGCCCCGCAACGGCATCTTGAAAATCGATGATTCCCGGATTGCCTTCGGTCAGCACCATGAGATTACGCGAGTGATAGTCGCGGTGAACGAAGGTTACCGGTTGCGACAGCGCCGAGGCCGTCAGCACGTCGAATAGCCGCGATAGCGTGGCGCGCAGCGCGGCGTCGACATCGATGCCCAAATGCCGGCGCAGGAACCAGTCCGGAAACAGCTCCATCTCCTTGGCGAGCAGCCGCGCGTCGTAGGCCGGCAAGAGGCTCGCGAACGGCCGGCCCGCGTTCTGCATCCTCGCGAGCGCATCGAGTGCGTCGGCGTAAAGGCCATCGACGCTGCGATTCGCGCCGAGTTCATCGAGATAAAGGCGCGATCCGAGATCGGTCAACAGCAAAAGGCCTGCGCTGAGATCGCGCGCCAATACCAGCGGCACGCTGAGGCCGATTCCCGCGAGAATTTCGGCGACTCGCAAGAAAGGTCCGAGATCCTCCTTGTCGGGAGGGGCGTCCATGACGATGTAACTGTAGGAGTCGCGCGTGAGACGAAAATAACGCCGAAAACTCGCGTCCGCAGACGCCGGTTCGATGCGGCTCGCGGTAAATCCCAGATCATCGACGACCCAACGATTCAGCGCCGTCAGGCGCGCATCGCTCGGCACGGGTAAGCTCATACTCACGCACCCAACAAGCCGCAAATGCGGCAAGTGCAAGTATACCGACTATAATGCGCACGCCGACATGACCCCTCCAAGGCGACCCACTTTGCGCATTGCCCTGTTCGTGCGAGCCGCACTGTCAATTTCCCCACTCATCGCGGCCGCCACGGTGCGCGCCGGCGATATGTGCCCTGCCCCGCCGCATCACACGCCGCGATCCGCCGCCGAAATCGCCGCGGACGATCACCTGATTCACGTCGAGACCGACGGCGCCGCGGTGGACGCAGACGATACCGTCACGCTGAGCGGGCATGTGGTCGTCACGCAGGACGAGCGCCGCGCGACCGCGGATTCGGTCACGTTCAACAAGGACACAGGCCGGATCACCGTCGCAGGCAACGTCGACTTCGAGGATCCGCTGGTACGGCTGAAGAGCGATACGGGCAGCTACAACCAGCTGGGCGGCGGCGAGTTCGACCACGCCGAGTTCGAACTCCTGGACCGCAGGGGCCGCGGTTCCGCGGGCGAAATTGCGCTTCAACCCGGCGGCAAAATCGCGCTGGAATTGGTGCGATATACGACTTGTCCGGTCGGCAACCAGGATTGGATGTTGCAAGCCTCGTCGATCAACTTGGACACGGTCCGGCAGCTGGGCGTGGCGCGCAAGGCGTGGTTGGATTTCAAGGGCGTGCCGATCATATACACGCCCTATCTGTCGTTTCCTTTGGGATCGGAACGCAAGAGCGGGTTTCTGGTTCCCGTTCTCGACCATTCAGGAACCAACGGTTACGAAATCGGCGTTTCCTATTACTTCAATCTGGCCCCGAACTATGACCTCACGCTGACGCCGGAATACATGTCCTCGCGCGGGGTTGAACTCGGCACCGAATTCCGGTTCCTGACGGCCAATTCGCACGGCCTGATCGAAGGCACTTATTTGCCGCATGACACGCAGACCGGCACCGACCGCGGATACTTGCACTTGACGGATACCACGGACTTCAAGCCGGGACTGCGCGGCGAAGTGGACATCGCCGCCGTCAGTGACAACAGCTATTTCCAGGATTTCGGCGTGGGTTCGGATCAGACCAGCGTGACCTATCTCGAGCGGCGCGCCGATTTGAAGTATCAAGACGACCATTGGCGCGTACAAGGGGAATTGCAGAACTTCCAGACGATCGACATCACGGTCCCCGCCAACCCCTATCCCGGCCTCGACGATCGACCGTATTCGCGCGTACCGCGCATCGATGCGGAAGGCCTGTTCCCGCTCGGCACCACCAATTTCGAGTTCGTCGTCGATAGCGAGGCCGTGAATTTCCTGCGCGACGTCGGTCCGTCCGGCGTACGCCTCGATCTATCGCCGGAGTTTCGCTGGTCCGATCGCGCGGCCGGCTACTTCTTCGAGCCCGCGGTCGGCTGGCATCTGACGCAGTACAGCTTGCAGGACCCGACACCGGGCGACCCAAGTTCGCCGTTTCGCTCGGTGCCCTACGGGCGGCTCGATACGGGGCTCATCTTCGAGCGGGACGCGGGAAGCGCAGGACAGCGTACCGAGACGCTGGAACCGCGCTTGGTCTACAGCTACGTCCCGTACCGCGATCAAAACGGTCTGCCGGTCTTCGATAGCGCGCTGCCCGACCTCAATTTGTCGGAATTATTTCGCACGAATCGCTACGTCGGCGAGGATCGCATCGGCGACGCCAATCAGCTCAGCATGGCGCTGACCACGCGCTTATTCGATCAGGCTTCCGGCCAGCAACTCCTGTCGGCGACGCTCGGCCAGATCCGCAATTTCGAAGTGCCGCGCGTGACCTTGCCCTGCCAGGACCAATTTGCGGTGACGACGACCGCGCCCCCTGTGACGACGACCTATAACTGCCTGCCGCCTCCCGAGCAGTACAACGCATCGGATTTGGTCGGCAACGTTTCGGTGACCGCCTACAAGAATTGGATCGTCAACCTCGACTACGTTTGGAATCCCTATATCAACCAGACGCAAAAATCGGAAGTTTCGCTGCAGTACCGCCCGGATGCGGCGCACGTGATCAACATCGCGTACCGCTACCAGCACGACGCGTTCGAGCAATGGGACGGCTCATTCGCATGGCCGATCGCGAGCCACTGGAATGCGGTCGGGCGTTTGGTCTACTCGATCATGGACCACCAAACGATCGAGCAGGTGGCCGGCATCGAGTACAAGAGCTGCTGCTGGCGGATCCAGGTCGTCGAGCGCCGTTTTGTCGACAACCGGCCCGGCGAGGCGTCCTCATTGAACCAGTCGATTGCATTACAATTGGAACTGATCGGGCTGGGCTCGGTCGGAAAAGCATCAAACTCTTTCCTGGAACGATCTATTAGCGGATACTCCGCGGTCGATCAGGCACCCTAGCGGCGAGTACTCGATTTTATGCGTAAGATTTTGATTTTATTGTCTTTTATTGCTACACCTGGCCTATTTTTCGGGTACGCACAGGCACAGACTCGCGATATCGGCGTACACGGCGAGATGCTCGATCGCATTGCGGCGATCGTCAACGATGGATTGGTGCTCAAGACCGAACTCGATGCCCAGATCGACGCCGTGACCAAGCGGCTGCAGGAACAAAAAGTCGCGCTGCCGTCGCAGAACGTACTCAAACAGCAAGTCCTCGATCGCCTGATTTTGCAGGAGATCGAAGTTCAGCGAGCCAAGCGCATCGGGCTGAACATTTCGGATGAACAATTGAACGGCGCGCTGCAGGAAATCGCCGCGCGCAACAAAATACCGTTTGACCAGCTGCCGACGGCGCTGCAGGCGCAGGGCATCGACTACAAGCAGTATCGCGAAGCGATGCGCAGAGAGCTGACCTTGAGCCAATTGCGCGACCGCGACGTGATCGCGCACATCATCGTCACACCGCACGAAATCGAGCAATTTCTGAGCCGTCAAGAGAGTGCCGCGGCCAACGACCAGTTCAACGTCTCGCACATTCTCTTGTCGCTGCCGGCGGCCGCCACTCCACAGCAAATAGACGAGATCACACGCAAGGCGCACGACCTGGCGGACCGCGCTGCCAAGGGCGAAGACTTCGGGCAACTCGCGATCGCGAATTCGAATAGCCAAACGGCGTTGGATGGCGGCCAACTCGGCTGGCGCAAGGGGACGCAGCTGCCGCAGTTCATTCTGGATTTGGTCACGAAAATGAAGGCGGGCGACGTCAGCGACCCCGTGCGTACGCCCAGCGGCTTTCATATCGTCAAACTCAACGAGCGGCGCAGCGGCGAGGCGCAGGTCATCATCAATCAGATTCACGTGCGCCATATTCTGCTGAAGCCGAATGAGTTGGACGACGACGCGACCGTACGCGAGAAATTGAGCAAGCTGCGCCAACGCATCATGAACGGCGAGGATTTCGCCGGTATCGCATCGACGACCTCGCAAGACCCCGGCTCGGCGCCGGATGGCGGCGATCTGGGCTGGAGCGGTCCGGGCACGTTCGTGCCGGAATTCGACAAGGCGGTAGCGGATCTCAAGGACAACGAAATCAGCGAGCCGTTCAAGACCCGCTTTGGCTGGCACATCGTGCAGCTATTGGGCACACGCACCTACGACAATACGGCCGACGTTCGCCGCCAGCGTGCATTTGGCGCCATTCGCGAGAGTAAATCGGACGAAGAGACGGAGCTTTGGCTGCGGCGATTGCGCGACGAAGCGTTCGTCGAAATCAAGATGTAGTGTACAAACCGCGGATTGTCATTACTTCCGGCGAGCCGGCGGGGATTGGCCCCGACGCATGCGTCGTGCTTGCGCAATCCGATTGGGATGCCGACCTCGTCGTTGCGGGCGATGCATCCTTGCTGCAGTCGGCGGCTGCGAGTTTGAGCCTGCCGCTGCAGATCCGGCTCTACGAATCGACGAGCCCGGTGACCTCGCACCGTGCGGGAACCTTGCGCGTCCTGCACATTCCGACCGCCGAGGCGGTCGTGGCTGGACGCCTCGATGCGCGTAATGCGCACTACGTGGTGCAAATGCTGGACCGTGCCTGCGACGGGTGTACGAACGGCGAGTTCGCGGCCATGGTCACCGCGCCGGTGCAGAAGAGCACGCTGCTCGATGCCGGGTTTGCGTTCGTCGGCCATACGGAATACTTGGCGGCTCGAACGCGCGCGGCGTTGCCGGTCATGATGCTGGTCAGCGGTAATTTGCGTGTGGCGCTGCTCACCACGCATTTGCCGCTGGCCGAGGTCCCCAAGGCCATCACCCAAGAGCGTGTGCTCGCCACCGTGCGCATCGTCCACATGGATTTGGGGCGCCATTTCAACTTGGGCGCGCCGCGCATTGCGGTGCTTGGACTCAATCCGCACGCCGGCGAGTCCGGGCATCTGGGCCGCG
>OCZU010001474.1_pt1 | contig 15462 bp, 11 predicted proteins | sample 1539001 | NCBI WGS metagenome assembly OCZU01 (sample SAMEA3539306, study PRJEB22396) | soil metagenome | biome: tundra; feature: field; material: soil | place: USA | collected 2010-05 | depth 0.15 m | reverse complement strand
AGACGGTCGAGCTGATCGGCCAGGTCGCCGCGTTGCCCGACCAAGACGACGCGTGCAACGGCTGACAGGCGCTCGAGCGTCTGTTCCGAGATCAAATCCTTGCGCAGGAGAAATACGGCGCCGCGTGTGTTGCCGGCTCCGAACTGCGGCTGCGACTGGCTCATTCGAAGCTGCGCCTCCAGAGCGCTCTGCAGCTCCTGAATATAGGAAGCGGCTCGCTCGTTGAGGATCACGAGATCAACGGGAAGCTGCTTCATTCGCCAGTATTCGTGAGCGCGCAATAACTGCCGCGCGATGCCGATGTCTTCGTTATCGTTGATTCTCAGGAGCACGATCGGCAAATCCCCGGAAATGCCGTGAGTCCACAGCGCGGCAGGGCCGCCGCTGCCCCGGCGTATCGTATTGGACGACGGCCGCATCGATGCGTCGGCATAGAGCACGTGGCCTGCAAGACGCTGGAACAGGCCGGCCTCCGCGGCGTCGATACCGAGATGGCGAAGTTGTATCTGCGCCTGAGTCCACGCCAGCGTGGCCGCGCGTACGAATGCGTTTGGCTCATGGTGCTTATCCATGAGAGCCAGAACACTTTCACGCGTAGCGGCAGCGCTGGTCCAGAACGCAATGTGCACCGTGGTGCCCGCCGGTATGCGCACGCGATACCGAAGCGCGAACACCGGATCGAGAACGGTGCCGACGGTGTTGGACAAACGCCTTCCGTCCATCATGGCAATGGGCGCTTGAATATCGCGCCCGCGACCGAGGAAACGTGCGCGATCAGTTTCCAGCTCCGGCTTGCCCAAAGTCTCGCCTTCGATGACGGCGTGGTGGGCTACCCAGATTTCCGGTTCGGTCGGCGAGCGCCGTCGCCGCGTCGCCAGAATCGCGCCGATTTTCGCAACGTACTCGGTCTGCACGAAAAGCTTTGAGAATGCCGGATGTGCCGCGTCGGCGGCCGCGGGCGCAAGCACGAGTTCGCCGTAGGAGGTGACCTCCAGGTCGCGCGTTCGATTGCCGGCATTGAAGACCGACAGGCGACGGACCTCAGCGTCGTCCTCCGGCGAAACGATCACTTCCATGATCGTCGTGATCGCAGCGTCGGTACGAATGAATTCCGCGCGATCTTCGGTGAAGTTTACCTCGTAACTATCGGGCTCGACGCGGCTCGGTTGATAAGCTGCGGACCACACGGCGCCGCTTTCGATGTCACGCAAAAAGAAATAGCTGCCGGTATCATCGCGCGTGAGATCTTCGCGCCAGCGCGTTACGCCGAGATCCCCCCAGCGACTAAAGCCGGAGCCCGCGCCCGTCAGCATCGCCGAATAGCGGCCATTCGAGAGCAGATGGGTTTGCGGCGTCGACTCGTGCGGAGATCGGAAACGCCGCGCTTCCGGCAATTGCGCATCGCTGACCCGCGCCGCCGTGCCGACTTCTTCGGCTCGGGGATGAGCGACCGAGAAGTCACGCGGCGTGCGTTCCTGCAACAGCAATTCGGTCGCCTGGATGCTCGGTTGGGCATGAAACCGCTCGCGCATTCTCCCGTCATAGAGCGCGTTGGCGATGGCAACCACGGTCATGCCCTGATGATGCGCCATGAATGCCCGAACGACGGCAACCGAGGCTCCCTCGGGTAGACGGCTGCGGGTGTAATCGAGCGCCTCAAAGAAGCCGAACGGACCGCGCGCGCCGGCCGCAGCGAGTCGCGAAAAATTTCGCGCGGCGCGCGCCGGATCGACCATCACGGCAAGGGCCGTCGCGTACGGCGTGATCACGGCGTTTTCACTCAATCCCCGCTTGAGCCCCAGGCCCGGCACGCCGAAGTTCGAATACTGGTAAGTGAGCTCGAGGTCGCGCACGTTGTAAGCGGATTCCGAGACGCCCCAGGGAAGGCCGAGCTCGGCGCCGTATTCGATTTGCCGCTGGACGATCAGGCGATTGGTTTGTTCCAGCAGACTCCCGAGCGGCGCACGCATGACGAGCGATGGCATCAGGTATTCGAACATCGACCCCGACCAAGAAACCAGCGCTGCCCCGTGTCCAACCGGCGTGACCGTGCGCCCGAGCCGAAACCAGTGGCGCGCCGGCACGTCGTTCTTGGCAATGGCCACGAAGCTCGCGAGACGCGCCTCGGAGGCGAGCAAGTCGTAGCAGCTCGGATCGAGCGTGCCCTCGGCCGCGCGGTAGCCGATCGACAGCAGCCGGCGCTCGGGATCCAGCAGAAAGCCGAACTGCATCGCGTCGAGCATTTGCTGCGCCGTTGACTCAATAATCGCGAGCCGGTGCCAAAGAGCGCGGACGCCCTCGTCCGTGAGGCGCAGATCCCGCTGCAAGCTCTCAACCGACCGTCGCGCGGCTTCGGCCCAAAACAGCATCTCACCGCCGACCTCATCGCCCAACTCAATCGCCAGCGTTCGCGCAATGTCTGCAAGGGTCGCGGTCAGAGGTGCGATCCGGTCCAATTGCGCGCAAATGTCCCCGGGTTGCGCCTCGTTGTCGCCCACCGCCGCCGCCAACGCATCGAGCGCGTGTTCGAGCTGCGTAGCGCCGATCGTCTGCGTTCGGAGGTCGCCGGGGATCTCATGGAGGGCCTCTCGCGCCAGATGCAGCGCATCTGCGACCCCGGCACAGCACAAGCCCCTAGCCACGGGTACATCGATCCATTCGCGGCATGCGTTGGCTAGTGCAATCAGATGCGCGGCAAGGTTGCCGCTGTCCACGGAAGAGACGTATCGCGGATCTAGCGGGCGAAGATCTCGCGTGTCGTACCAATTGTAAAAGTGACCGCGATATTGCTGGAGCCGGCTCATCGTCGCGAACGTCGCTTCCAGCCGATCGACCATGTCGAGCGTCCCGGTCCATCCGAAGTCGCGGGCGCTGACGGCGGACAAAAGATACAGGCCAAGATTGGTGGGAGAGGTGCGATGCGCGAGCACCGGTTTCGGATCTTCCTGAAAGTTATCCGGCGGCAGCATTTGATCGTCCGCCGTTACAAATGTCTCGAAGTAGCGCCAGGTGCGGCGCGCGACCAGTCTCAATGCGTGCGTGTCGGCCTCCGTGACCGCTAGGTGACCTGCGACCCGTGGGGATAGGCTGATCCATACGGCGACGGCCGGGGAGGCAATCCAAAGGACCACGAATGGCGCTGCGACACTCCAGGCGCCGGGTCGAAGGTACGCGATGAGCGCCGCGCTAAGCATCGCGATGACCACGCCTCCACTCATGCGGTGGTAGGCGCTGAAAATGGTAAGCGGCGAGTTGAGATTGGCCTGTGCGGCGGTGACCCACTGCAGCAAGTTGCGTCGACTCAGGTACAGACGAAACAGCGTTCGACCGATCGCGTCGATCATCAGCCATGTCTGATGCGAAAGGAAGATGATCACCAAGGCGATCAGGGACGCAGCAAGCCCGATATCCTTGCGCAGCGCGCGAAAATGGCTACGTGCGTTGATGCTGGCGCGGCGCGGCACGATATCGGCGAAAATAGGCAATAGCGCCGGCAAGCCAATCGTCATGAGGACAAAGGTCGTCCAGAGCAGCGCGCCGTTGCGCAGCAACACCCAACCGGCCAGCAGCGCCGCGACGCTTGCGGGTGCCGACAAGGTCCGCCGCAGATTGTCCAACATTTTCCAGAGTCCGATCAGCGGCAAGCGGCGGCTGGCGCGTAGCGCGCCCGCCGCATCACGCTTTCCTAATATCCAAGGCAACAGTTGCCAGTCGCCACGCGCCCAGCGGTGCTGGCGTGCGGCAGCGACGTCATAGCGCGACGGAAATTCCTCGACGACCGCAATGTCGGAGACCAGACCCGCGTGTGCGAAAATTCCCTCGAACAGATCGTGACTGAGCAGCATGCCGTCGGATACGCGACCCGCGAGCGCGGCTTCAAAGGCATCGACATCGTAGATACCTTTGCCGGCGTATGAACCCTCGCTGAACAGATCCTGGTAGACGTCCGACACGGCTGCCGCATACGGATCAATCCCGCTCGTGCTGGAGAAGATGCGCTGAAAGAGGGAACCTTCGCGACCGACGGGCAGGGACGGCGCGACCCGCGGCTGCAGGATTGCGTAGCCCTCGACCACGCGTCCGGCTGCGGGGTCGAATCGGGGGCGGTTCAGCGGGTGAGCCATTTTACCGACCAGGCGGCGTGCCGTTTCCCGCGGCAGCCGCGTGTCGCTATCGAGCGTGATGATATAGCGAACGTCCGATGGAACCTTCGGCGGACGCCCTTTGAGGTCGCGGAAGTTCGTATCGGTCGCTCCGCGCAGCAGGCGATTCAGTTCGTGGAGCTTGCCGCGCTTGCGTTCCCATCCCATCCACTGCCGCTGCCCCTCGCTCCAGACGCGGCGGCGGTGGAGCAGCAAGAAACGGTCACCGGCTGAGCCATTGCCGTGAAGTCGGTTCAGGCGCACAATGGCCGCGCCGGCCAGCGCGAGTAGAGCCGCGTCTCCGGCAGCGCTTTCGGTCGGGGCGTCCGTCCAGTCGGAAAGCAATGCAAAGTACAGCTCGCCGTCCGGCGACGCGAGGTAGTGAATTTCGAGGCGCTCGATCTGCTCCTCGAGTGCGGCAGGAGTCGTGAGCAACGCGGGTACGACGACCATCGTTCTCAGATGCGATGGAACGCCGGCGCGCAGCGCAAGGGCGGGCAGGATCGTTGCGCGGAACCCGCGCATGACGGCGCGATTCACGAGCGCGATGGCGGCGTCGAGTGCAGGAACGAGGCCGAGGACGGCGAGCAGCACCAGATAGGCACTCGAGATGCCCCAGGTATTGAGCATCAACAATGGCAGCGACAGTGCGACAGCCGCTATCAGGGCGATCGCAGCCAGGTAATTACCCACTTTGGCTGTCAGTCCGTAATGGCGAGGCCAACTGAACAGCGGGCTCCGGTAGCCGATCGTCGCCTCGAATGCGCGCCGGCCGTTGGCGATCAGGTAATAACCAGGATCACGAGTGCGGCCGTCGCCATGCTCATTGTTCGTTGCGGCCGACTCATTGGCAGCGGCCAGCGCCGCACCCGCGATTGCGAGTTCCGTCAGTTTCGAGCCCCGTGCGAAACGCTCTATGGCCCGGCGGTAAAGGTCGCGCGTCGGAAAATCCATCGCGGCGAAATCGCTGCCGGACCGCAGCAGATCGTCGACCAAGCTGACACTTTCGAAAAACTCCGGCCAATCCACATCCGAGAGCAACCGCATGCTCGTGATGATGTTGCGCACGGTCACGTTCGATGCGCCCTGACGCTGGTGCTCGTCACGCACCGTCTCGTCCAATGAGGTGCCCTGCCCGGCCAGGCGCTCCTCGAGCCAATGCAGTGCGGGCGTGACTCTCGGGTCCTGATCCCGAAGGCGCTGGACGAGTTGGACGGTAAATGCGGGTGAGAAGGACGCGCGGTCCGAGTCGCGGCGAGCCAGCGCGTCAGGTTCGGCCGTATATCCGCTTACGCCGAGAAGTCGATCCGCAAGGGCGTCCGCCTCCTGGCGAGCGGCCCGACTGCTGACGATACGTGCCGCGGCCCGGCGCAGATTTTCGACGAGTAGGATCCGCAGCGTAATGGCGACGGCCCACAGCTCGCCGATGGTCAGAGGCTGAACGCGCTGATACGCGCGCACGAAAGCGCGCAGCGTTTCCGGATCGAATAGACTGTCGGTATGGCAAACGAACGCCCAGGCCAAGCCGAATACGCGCGGATAGCCGCGAAGAGGCCCACTGCCTAACTTGGGCAGCAGCCGATAGTAGCTCGGCGGGAGGTCTTCGCGGATTTCCCGGATCTGTTCTTCGACGAGGTGGTAATTATCGAGCAGCCACTCGGCCGCCGGCGAAATTGCGCGACCTTCGCCAGCGGCGGCGGCAATCGCTCGATAGGCTGCGAGCAGAACCGACTCATTGTCGCGCAGTCGCCCGCCAAGCGTCCGGCGGGCTGTCCGGCCGCTCGTAACCTGTTGTGCGGCGGCGAGACTTGCGGCATGTTCCTCGAGACGCTCGATGCTGAAGAGCTCTGCGCGCAGGATCTCATCGTTGTCCCAAGGCGAGGCGGGCGAACTGCGCAACACGGCGCGACGGGCTCGTGAGATCAATTGGGTGGGTTAGACGAGTGGCGGGCGTTTGGTCCGCGGGACACGGGGCACTTTTGTTGGCGCAGAAACGCGCCGATTCGGCTGGTGGCCTTGTAAGTCACCGCGTCCTCAAGCATGGCAAACTCCTTGCGTAGAGGGACAATGTTGCACCGTTTTCACGGCCGGCTCGGTACGCTGGCGCACAGACCGTTTCCGGCGCAATAACTATCTTCTGTAGCGTATAAGGGCCAACTCCTATGGAGGTGTCTCGAGGAGCCATGAGCCATCCCACGACCGCAGTTAAGGTATCCGTTCCGACCATGGAACCCGCCCCCGTTCCGGTCGCCGTTGTAATTCCCGCCTCGCCGCAGGCGGTCGAGCCAGGCGCCGCTGCCGTCGATGCTTCGATCGTTACCCTTCCGGCGTCGCGGGCAGCAGTCGATGCGCGGGGTCTGGCGTTGGGCGTCCTCGCAGTGCTCGCATCGGTATATGCCCTGTCGTGGGCGAGTGCCTTTGCAATACCGCTGCTACTCGGCATCATCATCTCATACACGCTATATCCGCTCGTTGCCTGGCTCGAAGCGATCCGGATACCTCGTGTTATCGGTACGGTCATCGTGATGGCCAGTGTCGTCAGCGCACTCGCGTTCGGGATATATTCATTGCGCGGCCAAATGCAAACCATCATCGAGCAATTGCCCGACGCGGCCACCAAACTATCGGCGGGTCTTGCGGGCATGCGAATCGGCGAAATCGGCGATATGCAGAAAATGCAGATCGCCGCGACGCAGGTCGAGAAGGCGGCAAACCAGGCAGCGGTTGGCGCCGCGGCACCGCGTCAAGCCGCCACTCACGTCATCGTCGATCAACCCACGTTTAAGCTGAATACCTTCCTTTGGAAAAGTTCGATGGGCACGCTCGGGGCGTTGGGCCAGTTAGCCATGGTGGCTTTTCTCGTGTTTTTCTTGCTTCTCGGGGGGGATCGATTCAAACGCAGTCTTGTGCGGCTGACCGGATCCTCGCTGTCGAGGAAGAAGATCACCGTGCACATCCTGAACGACATCAACCGTTCGATTCAAAAATACTTGCTCATGATGTTGACAAGCAACTTGCTGGTCGCGTTGCTCACCTGGATCGTATTTCGCTGGCTCGGTCTCGAGAACGCCGGCGCATGGGCCGCGGCCGCGGGGCTGCTGCACATCGTGCCCTACCTGGGGCCGACCGTGATCGCGGTTGCGACGGCAATGGCGGCCTTCATTCAATTCAACTCGCTGACGATGGCTGCATTGGTCGCCGGTGCGTCGCTTGCGATTGCCGCGGTCATCGGAACCCTGGTTGCCACCTGGATGACCGGACGCATTGCGAACATGAATTCAGCGGCGGTGTTCGTTTCATTGATGTTCTGGGGTTGGCTGTGGGGCGTCTGGGGGATGCTTCTCAGTATTCCAATCATCGTCATCGCGAAAGTGGTGTCGCAACACGTCGAACAGCTCCATCCGCTGGCGGAATTGTTGGGCGATACCTAATCATTACCGCGATTCGGCGTCATTTGCCGACGTCCAATCGCTGGTTCGCTATGTGCGACACCGTCCCGACAGCGAGTGACGTACGGGCGCTCAATGTGGCTCGACAGATTCCTCGGCAAATCGCATCGACATCAAAAGAGACAGGCACATGAACAAAGATCGTATCGAAGGCGTCGTCAAGCAGGCCGCAGGCGCGATCCAGAATGCCGCTGGTGGCGTCGAGGATGCATCGAAGAAGTAGGCGGGTCGCTGAAATCTGAAGGCGCCATGAACACTCCACGCCAAGCAAACGCGCGCACGCCGACTGAACGGAGCCCTCGGGAGATTCGGAGCTCGGCGCAGTCCGTGCCTCCCTCCGTGAGGCCCATATCGAACCGACAACGATGACGCAAAACGCCGGTGAGTCGCCCGCGGCCGTAGAGCGCGCAATCGCCGCGCCTGGAGCGCTATCGGATCACATCACCGAGAATATTGAGAACATCGCGGCGTTTCAGTTACGCGAACACCAGAAACTCGGCGAATCGCAACGACGGATTGCATCGGTCGGGGATATCCTCGGCCGGCCCGGCTACTTGCTATCGTTGTTGTCGCTGATCATAGTTTGGATCGCCGCTAACGGTCTCGGCCCGCGCTTTGGCTGGTTGTTGCCGCTGGACCCGCCTCCGTTCGCGTGGCTGCAAGGGTTTCTGACCCTTGCCAGCGTGCTAACGACAACGGTCGTATTAATCGCACAGAATCGACATGCGCGACTCGACAGCCAGCGCGGGCACCTCGGTCTGCAGCTGAGCCTGTTGACGGAACAGAAGGTGACCAAGCTGATCCACTTACTGGAAGAACTACGGCATGATTTGCCGATGGTCGAAGATCGGCACGACTCGGAGGTGGTTGCCCTGCAGCAACACACGGATGCCGCTCAAGTACTTTCGGCGCTCGAGCCCGTCGTGTCCGGTAAGGACCCTCCGGTGCCGCCCACTCCGAACCGATGAGCGTTCCCCTCTCGGTTGCCGCCAGTGAATTCTCCTCATAGCGCGGAAATCGAGGCGCTCGCCGCATTGCCGGACGACGCGCTGCTCGACCGTCTGCAACGCGGCGCGTTCGCGTATTTAGCCGATTATTGCAACCCTGAAAACGGGCTCGTCGCCGATACATCGCGCGCCGGATCGCCCACCAGCATTGCCGTGGTCGGGTTCGCGTTATCCTGCTATCCGGTGGCTGTCGAGAGAGGCTGGATGTCGCGCGCCGAAGCCGCGGCGCGAACCTTGAAGACGCTACGCTTCTTCTGGAATAGTCCTCAAAACGATCGTCCGAACGCGACGGGTTACAAGGGCTTTTACTATCATTTTTTGGATATGAGCAGCGGGCTGCGCGTCTGGCAATGCGAATTGTCGCTGGTCGACACCACATTGTTGATCGCGGGAATTGTCACGGCCGGGCGTTATTTCGAGGCCGGTGGCAACGAAGCCGAAATCCGCGCGCTGAGCAATGAGCTCTACCAACGCGTCGATTGGCGATGGGCCCAAAGCGAACAAGACACGGTTTCTCAAGGGTGGAAGCCGGAATGCGGCTTTCTCCATTATGGCTGGGAGGGATACAACGAAGCGACCATCGTCTACGTGCTTGGCATGGGCTCGCCGATGCATACCCTCTCCGCGGCGAGCTTCGCCGGCTGGACTTCCACCTATCAATGGGAGAACTTGCTCGGCCAAGACGTGTTGTATTCAGGTCCGTTGTTCACACACATGTTTTCTCATGCATGGATCGACTATCGAGGCATTCGCGACTCATTCATGCGCGAAAAGCACAGCGATTATTTCGAAAACAGCAAACGTACAATTGCTATCCATCGGGAGTATGGCGCGCGTAATCCTCGGGGATATGAGGGATATGATCGGGACTTGTGGGGAATTACCGCGGGCGATGGACCCGGCAACCGCGAACTGCGCCAAAGCAGTCGCGATCGTCGCTTTTTCGGCTATATGTCGCGCGGCGCACCCTATGGACCGGATGACGGAACGATCGCACCGTGGGCGATGCTGGCTACCGTCGCATTCGACGCCGACATTGCGCTGCGCGGAACACGCCATCTTCTGCGCGCCTATCCACAAGTCTGCACTCAGGATCGGTTTTGCAGCGGATTCAATCCGACCTTGGCGGATCGCGGCAATACCTGGCTTTCCGATGGATGGTTTGGACTCGATCAGGGACTTCTGGTCATGATGATCGAAAACCATCGCAGCGGGCTCATCTGGGAAATAACCCGCGGCTGCGAATTGATCCGCGCGGGACTCGAAGGCGCGGGCTTTGAGGGCGGCTGGCTGTCGCAAACGCCGTGAACGTCATGCGGCCCGCAGACCCGGTGGACCAAGGCGATCTTGTTCGTCGCGTGAGGCCGGTGGCATGGACAAATCCGATCCCGAGGAGCATCTATGACTTAATCGTGCTGGGTGCCGGACCCGCGGGCTTAGCGGCCGCCGAATCGGCCGTACGCCTGGGCCACAGTGTGGCACTCATTGAGCGATACCGCCTCGGCGGCAATTCGCTCAATGCCGGTTCCATTCCCTCCAAATCGATCATCAGCACGGCACGGCTGTTCGCCACGATGCGACACGGCGAGGAGTACGGCGCCGCATCATCACCAATTCAAGCAACGGATTTTTCCGCTGTGATGGCGCGCATGCGGCGGATTCGTGCGCGCATCGCCGAGTACCATTCGATCGATCGATGCGGCACTCAAGGAATCGATGTCTTTTTCGGCGACGCACGTTTTGTGGGTTCCAACGCGCTGCTCGCCGCAGATGCACGGCTATTGTTCAAAAAGGCCATCATTGCGACCGGTGCACGACCTCAGGCATCGAATATTCCGGGACTCGAGCAAGCGGGGTATCTCACCAGTGACTCGATTTTCGACCTCGATGAGCTGCCCAAGCGATTGGGCGTCATCGGCGGCGGTCCGCTCGGTTGCGAATTGGCGCAAGCGTTCTGCAGGCTGGGCTCGCAGGTAACCATCGTGCAGAACGAGCCGAAGTTTCTGCCGGAGGAAGAAAGGGACGCCGCAGAGCTTCTATCGATGTCACTGTCGAGGGATGGTGTCGAAACACGCCTCAACACGACGGTTGCGGGTGCGCACCGGGGGGAAGGCGCCAAATGGATCGATGCGGTCAACGACGACCTCAAGTTTTCCATTCCGGTTGACGAGATTCTGCTCAGCATCGGACGGGTGCCGAACGTCGACGAGTTGGGTCTTGCGGCTGCGGGCATCGATTGCGAGCCGAACCTAGGCATTATGGTCGACGATTTTCTGCGCACGCGCAACGTCGATGTGTACGCCGCCGGCGACGTCTGCCAGGCGTGCAAATTCACGAACGTCGCAGAAGCCTCGGGTCGATTGGCGGCGCGAAATGCGCTGGACGGAGAAGGCGCGCGACAGAGCCAGTTGACGATTCCGTGGTGCACTTATTGTAGTCCGGAAATAGCGCATATCGGCATGCGTATCCGGGAAGCCAGGACCCGCGGCATTTCCGTCAAGAGCTACACGGTGATGATGCAAGATGTCGATCGTGCGATCACCGATGGCCAGGACGACGGCTTCGTGAAAGTCTATGTGAAGGAAGGGACCGATACCATTGTGGGCGCTACCATCGTGGCAGCGCGTGCCAGCGAAATGATCAATGAAATGTCCGTCGTCATGAGCGCCGGAATCGGCATGCGTCAATTGGCAACAATCCTTCATACCTATCCGGCACAATCCGGTGCGATCCGCTTGGCAGCCCTTGCATACATCGATAACCAACCGGCCGCGTCTTAAGTCATCGAGGCCTGCATACCCGGCGTATGTCATTGTTTACACAGAATCATGGCATTGCACCGACGTTCCGGCCCTAAGCCGGCCTCGAGCACGATCCAACAATGGAAAGGTCGACCCCCAAGCAGCAGCCGCGGCCGGCGATCGAGCCGGCGCGGCCGACAGTCTGGAAATTGGCATGCATGCTGCCCTTGCTAGGCCAAATGGCCAAACTCAAACACAAACGCGATGGCGCTCGTAATGAGGACAGATAGCAGCGCGGGTACGAGTCGTGCGACGATGGGATAAAGGTTCATGATGGCGGTACTCCGGTGGGGCAAGTTGATTCGACGGGTCCAGATTGCGCCGACCGCATGTTCACAACAAACGCAATACCTGATCATCGGTTAAGGAGAACTTAACATGCCATCCGCTTATGATCGGCTGCCTTTAGGAGCTTTGCGGGTATTCGAAGCGGTGGCCACGCATCTGAGTTTTTCCGCGGCTGCCGATTCACTGCATGTCACTCCGGCGGCCGTCAGTCAGCAGATCAAGACGCTCGAGTCGTACCTTCAGGTGCCCCTGTTTCGACGCACCGGGCGGGTCGTGGAAATTACCGAAGAAGCACTCGAATTGTTGCCGCCGGTAAGAGCCGGCCTCGACAAGCTCGAGTCTGCGATGCACCAGATCAAACAATATGGCCGTGCCGGGCCGCTACAAATCAGCATGCTGACATCGTTTCTGCAGATTTGGCTGTTGCCGCGAATTCGATCCTTTCGGCGAAAATGTCCCGACGTCGAGCTTCGATTTCATACCTCACGAGAACTCGTGGATTTCTCGCGAGCCGCGATTCATGTTGCGATCCGATTCGGGCGTGGCAATTATCCGAATCTGCACTGCGAGAAGCTGCTCGATGATTGGATCGTTCCGGTCGGCACTCCAGAATTGATCAAGCAACATGGAATGATCGAGCGCGGTACCGATTTGAGTAAATTTCCGTTGCTCGAAAGCGATGACATGCCGTGGCGGGTCTGGCAAAAAGCCGATGAGCAAATCGCCTGGCAGAATCGCGCACCGACCATCGATGACTCGGCAGGATTGCTGATAGCCGCGGAAGAAGGTCTTGGCTTCGCATTGGCGCGCTGGACGATGGTCACGCGGTCTCTTCACAAAGGCACACTGCAACTCGCCAGCAAAGAGGCGTTGCCCTACAGCTCCGGCTATTATTTTGTGTGCCCGCGAGCCTTCTTGGCGCTGCCCAAAGTGGCGCAATTTCGCGAGTGGCTCGTCGCCGCCGCCCGCGACTTCAAAGGGCCGATCGCGCCACGCTCGGGTCGTGTTGTTCGCGAGGAATAGGCCGACGCGCGAATGGTCGGGGTTCACTGCTGCGCAAGCAGCCGCTCGATTGCCCCGCGTTCCGCGGCCGTGATCTCGAAATCAAAGATCGAGAGGTCCTCGCGCATGTGCGTTTCGGACCGTGTTCCCGTCAACGGTACAACCCCGATCTGTGTCAGGTACCGAAACAAAATCTGCGCGGGCGTCCGTTTGTGGAATGACGCCAAGGCGGCAATAGTGGCATCGCTGAGTATTTGCGGGTTCGCAGTCAGCGTCCAAAAACTCTGGTAGACGATGCGCTCCTCACGGCAAAACACACGGAGCTCGCGATCGTATGCCGTGTCGGCGTAGAATCGGTTCTGGAGAACGGCCGGCTTTATGCGCGCCGATTGGTAGAGGCGCTCGAACTCCGCGAGCCCGTAACAGTTGCTGATTCCCGCCTGGAGAACGCCGCCGGTGTCCACGATCGATTCGATTGCGCGCCACGCGTGGAGCGTTTGCTTCGCGCTCGGCAAAGGCGAATGCAGGAGCAGGCAGTCCAGGTAGTCGGTCTGCAAGTTTCGCAGCGACGCGGCGAATGATTGCGCGATCTGTTCCTCGAGAGGCGCATGCCGGTCGTAAGGGACTCGGCTCGGATCGTGGCCCGAGGCCGTCGTGAACTTGGTTTGCAGGTAGACATCCCGGCGGGCCAACCCGCCTGCCAGGCACGCGGCCAGCCCCGCCCCCACTCCCGCTTCGTTGTAGTGCTTGGGTTGACAGGCCGTATCGATGCCGCGAAAGCCCTGCCCGATCGCGAGCGTGACGAGGCGTTCGGTATCGGCCGCCTTCCAAGCCGTCCCGTAAATAATTCCCGGCATGCGCACGCCCGCGCGCGAGATGATCGATGTGCTCATGGCCTACTCCGATTCAAATTCTACATGGCCGCCGTCCACGACCGGCAGCAGTGTGTGAAGCGCCAGTTGAATGCGAATCGTGCCGCGCGACGAAAGGGAGTGACCGGCGGTGAACCTCGGGCGACCATCAGTTGACCGTCGGCCACCGGCGCCCGGGAAAGTGATACGCATATACCCGCGACAGCCCGTGCCGCGAAGTACTTGTTTGTCAACCCCCACGCCTCGAGGCTTGGAGGAACTCGTCGGTCCGTTCGACTGGGCCCGGCGAAATCCTCTTTCATCCCTATCGGGCTGGACCAGGTGCCCATCAGCTGTATATATCGCGCCTGCCTGCCGCGCGGTCAAGCGATCAAACCAACGTATTCGTATCGAAACATACGACCCCTTTGATTCGTCGAGTTGGCCGCGCTGGCGTGGAGCCGCCGCTCAAGAACCAGATAAGTGCTCACTTGGCGCTCGGATCGGGTTCAATGTAGATTGCTATTGCGCGGCCGTACTCCGTATTGAAAAGGCCTGCCCCGACAAACCCCAAATTAATCGAGCCATGGGCACTGTCAAATTCGGTTCCCACCGCGGTGTCGACTCTGACGTCGTCTCCGTCGTCGATTCCCTGAAGCCAGATGCCATTAGCGCCCAACTTGGCGGCGTCTTTGGTCAATCTGCGGATGACAACCTCAGTTTTCCCCCGCGATGTGAGTGCAAGCGAAAACTTGCTCGATGTGTTGACGACCGCAATCTTCTGGAGCGCGTGCGCAGGCGCTTCCGTATAGAGTTGTACTTGACTCGGCAAAAGGGCCGCGTGCGGCTCACCGACGAGTACGTGCGATGTCACGCAGGCCGCCGTCGCCATGGTAAGCACGATCAATCCGCAACAACGCACCCAGTTCACTGCGGCACTCTGCCCCGAACCCTCAGCCCCAAGTAGGCCTCCGCATGGAGATAATATGCTGGTGCACAATGAAGTGTGTCGCTTGGGAAATCAATCACTTAGAATCATGATCGTCGCGTTGCATCACCCGGGGTGCCGTCAGTTTGTTCATAGTGGCCGGCGCAGCGCAATACCCGGTCCGCCGGGCACGGATTCTGTCAAATCAAAAAAGATTTAAAGTCTGATCGCGCGCCGCCGATATGTATCCCGTGACCCCTATCAGCAGCGTTTCCCAATCGATTTACCTGCCGAGCGCAGTGGACAGTGGACGCGCCGCGCTTGCGGCCAGCAGCCAGCAATTGAGTCAGGACGCGGTACCGATCGCCTCCCCTGCCAACGAAAACCTGACCAATCCGCTGCTGTATTCGAGCCAGTCTCTGTTGTTGGCCCAAGCGGGCGCGGAGGTCGTCAGTACTTCGAACGAGATGCTCGGCACGCTGCTCGATGTTTATGCCTGAACGCTCGATCTGACGCGGCCGTATTCTTGGCCGTCACGAGCTCTTCGCTCACTTTGGCGGCCTCTTCGCGCGTACTTGGCCTAGCCGGTCAAGGCGCACCCACACTCCGCACACCGGCAATTTTGCCCTAGGGTTCAAGGCCCTTGCCATCGACGCAGCTGAGCCATTGTGGAGTCGGCGCTCGAGATATAAGGTTGCCGCATGAACAGTGCGGATAAACCCTCGAGCCTCGCTGCGCTCGTTACCGGTGGATCGCGCGGGATCGGCCGCGTCATCGCGATGCAGCTTGCCGAACGCGGCGTACGCGTCGCCGTCCACTATCGCGACAACCGATCGGCCGCCGAAGACACGCTCGCGCAGCTTTCGGGCACTGGACATGCGCTCTTCGCCGCAGACCTTGCCGATCCCGCCGCGGCGGCTCATCTCTGGCAGCAAGTCATCGAGCGGCAGGGCAGCGTCGATATCCTCATCAACAAAGCCGGAATCTAGATCGG
>OCZU010001473.1_pt1 | contig 15463 bp, 9 predicted proteins | sample 1539001 | NCBI WGS metagenome assembly OCZU01 (sample SAMEA3539306, study PRJEB22396) | soil metagenome | biome: tundra; feature: field; material: soil | place: USA | collected 2010-05 | depth 0.15 m | reverse complement strand
AGCATGACTCCAGTCCACGCCGACGAACAACTCGACCACTACCGCATTGACAAGCTGATTGCACGCAGCGGGATGGCGTCCATTTACAGCGCCACCGATCTGCGCAACGATCGCAAGGTCGCCATTAAAATTCCCCACCCCGAGATGGAGAGCGATCCGCTTCTATACGACCGTTTCCGCCGCGAGGAGGAGATTGGCAAGAACATGGACCATCCCGGCGTGATGAAAGTCTTCACCGACGATCGCCGCAGCCAGGTTTACATGGTCATGGAGTGGGTGGACGGGCGCCTGCTGCGCGAGATCCTGAACGAGCAAAAGAAATTGCCGCCGGAGCGCGCCATCAAGATCACGACGCGGGTTCTGGACGCTTTGCAGTACATTCACGATCACGGCATCATTCACCGCGACTTGAAGCCCGAAAATGTGATGGTCGATGCCGACGACAATATCAAACTCATCGACTTCGGCATCGCGTCGGACCTGCATGGCCGCCGCTTGACGTTCGCCAACCTGTCGCAAACCATGGGCACGCCGGATTACATTTCGCCCGAACAGGTCAAAGGCAAGCGCGGCGATGCGCGCAGCGATCTGTATGCGGTTGGGGTCATGCTTTACGAGATGCTGACGGGCAAGGTGCCGTTCACGGGAAACAATCCGTTTCTGATCATGAACGACCGGTTGCTGAATAATCCGGTGCCGCCGCGCGAACTCGATCCCACCATTTCACCGCAGTTGCAGGAGGTCATCTATCGCGCCCTGGAGCGCGATTGGAAGAACCGCTATGCGCGCGCCAGTGAATTCGCCCGGGACCTCGAGCACCTCGACCAGGTTGGCGTCGCCGACCGCGCCGAGATGCGCAACTGGAAGACCCGCCGCAGCCCCTGGCCGCGGAAGATCGCCTTCTACATTGGCTTGGCGCTAATCCCCGTCGTGGTCTTCGGCCTGCTGCTGTGGGTGGCGCGGCACAGTTGAGGAAGTTGCAAAACCGCGTTAATCCCCCACTACCTTTGGATGAACTCGTCGGGATGGAACACGAACTCGGGATAAGCTCCGGTGCCTAGCTCGTAGAGATCCATGCCTTGCCGCTCGCCCTCGAGCTCAATCCGCTGCGGAGAGATCCGGTTGAGCAGCCAATTCAGCGAATAAGAGAGTGGCAATACGAAACCCAGCAGGGTGGCGATTCCAATGACCTGCGCCAGCCATTGCCCATCGGTCGAACCCTGGCCGGGAAATCGAGCGAACAATCCGGCCGCGAACAACCCCCACAGTCCGGCCACTGCGTGAACCGGAATCGCGCCTCCGGGATCGTCAACCTTGAGCCACATTTCAAACCACTCGACCGCTAGCGCCACCAGGACGCCAGCGACGAGGCCAATGATCAGGGACGCAGCCGGTTTGAGAAATGCCGCCGCCGCGCTGCTGGCCACCAAGCCACCGACCCAGCCGTTAGCGCTGATGGAGGCGTCGGGCCTGCCGAAGCGAATGCGCGTGATGGCGACCGCCATTAGTCCCGCTGCAGCGGCCGATAGAGTCGTATTCACTGCGATCAGCACCACTCGACCAGGCACGACATGGTAGAAGAGCAGCGCACCCGCGGAGTTCAGGCCTATCCAGCCAAGCCAGGATAGAAAGCATCCGAACACCACGAAGACCAGGCTGTGGCCGGGAATCCCCGTCGGCATGCCTTCGGGTGAATATTTATTGAGGCGCGGACCGAGTATCCAGACCATCGACAGCGCAGTCAATCCGCCGACCGCCTGGATGGTTGAGGCGCCGCCGCTATCGAGGAAGCCCTGTCCAAGCCCGTAGTTAACGCCCAGTTGGGCCAGCCAACCTCCGCCCCAAGCCCAATGCGCAAAGATCGGATAGGTGCAGGCAGCGAATATCGCCGAGGACGCGCAGATCGAGCCCAGCCGCCACCGGTCCATCGCCGCACTGATGGGAATCAAGGCCGCGAGACAAACCCCGAACATCTGCAGCAGAGCCGCGAGCGACGCGGGTGAGCCATCGAGTTCGATGCCACGCAGAAAGAAAGGCTCGGCGGCGATCCAGTTCCACGGCTTGCCGCGAACCAGTAAAACGTGGGCCGGTCCGCCGGCAAAACCGTCCCAGGAAAAACCGCAGACCACATAGATGATGGCGGCGACCGAAATCGCACACAGCGAGGCCAGCATGACGTGGGCCGCACTGCGCGATCGGCCGAGGCCACTGTTCATCACCGCGAGGCCGGCCATGGCCAGAGGAACCAGCAGAATCGAGAAGAAACAGATTGCGCCGGCCGAAGCGTCGGAGAACGCGGGCACGTACAAAGGCATCACCGTGTCTCCTCATTCTGTTGTAAATGAGAGAGAAACAGGAAGAACAATCCGATGAATTCCACAACGACACCCGCCAGGACAAACGCGATCAGCAGTGTCGCTGACCGCAGCAAGTCCAGCGCGGATAGGACAATCCCCCACCCCGCCAGCAAAAACAAGATGCCCGCAAGTTTCATCATGGATTGAGTAACGGAACGAAATTCATGACAGACAAGTACGCCCTTGCCCACCGCCCCGCAGGCGACGGCCCGCCAACAACTAAGCCTATGGATGACCGGCGGGTGCGTCCAATCATTTTTTTTGATGCGGGTTAGAAGCAGAACCGTGTCAGGATCGACGAAGTTGATTGCTACTATAGCTGCAGAGCCGCTGTACCAACTGAAAATCTCATGAAAGAAATCCTGCACCAGATCGTCGCCACTCGCGTCGGCACGTTTGCCGTGCTGCTGCTCGCTGCTTTCCTCGAAGCCTATGGAGACTCGTGCTTCCAGTCCGGCCTCTACCGCTCGTCAGGAGCGGCGCGCTACCTGGCTTTCGCCGGCGGCGCGATCACGCTGGCGCTCTACGGATTGGTCGTCAACACGCCACCCTGGGAGTTCGGCAAACTGCTGGGGCTGTACGTTGTGCTCTTCTTCATCGTTGCCCAGGTGCTGGCGAAGGTGAGGTTCCATCAGACGCCGACTCCGCCGATTCTGGTGGGAGGGTCGTTGATTTTGCTGGGCGGAATGATCATTTCGTTCTGGCAGAAATAGCGGCCCGTCGACGCTATACCTGCAGTACGTCGCCTTCGCGGGCAACCATCTGGTACAACACCGGGTTGACGAAGAACCCGATGAAGAGGCGGGAGATCAAGCCCGCCACAATCACGATGGCAAAAGGCTTCTGCGTGTCCGAACCAATTCCAGTCGCGAGTGCGGCGGGAAGCAGACCCAGGCAGGCGACGAGTGCGGTCATCATGATAGGACGAAGCCGCAGAAGTGAAGCCTCACGCGTTGCCGTGCGGATGTCCATGCCTTCGAGGCGCAGCTTGTTGATGTAGGAAACCAGAATCACCGCGGTCTCCACCGAAACTCCCAACAGCGCAAGCAATCCCAAAACTGACGACACGCTGAACGGAGTATGCGTCAGCTTGAGTGCGATCAGTGCGCCCACGGGTTCCGTCAATATGACGCCGAGCGCAATCGTGACCGGGAACTTGAAGTTTCCATACAGCGCGAACAGGATCATGAAAATGAGCACAACCGCGAGCGGGCCAATCAACACCAACTGCGATTTGGCCTCGAGAAACTGGCTGTACTCACCACCCCAACTCAGGGTATAGCCCTGGGGCAGAGGGACGGCCCGATCGACCGCTTTCTGGCCTTCGCGCACGGCGCGCTCCAGATCGCGTCCTTCAATGCTGTATTGCACTCCGATATAGCGGGAGTTGTTCTCGCGGTAAATAAACGATGCGCCGTTGCCCACCTTGATGTCGGCTAGCTGGCTCAGCGGAATTTGCTTTCCGTCCGGAGTGCCGACTAAGAGCTCGCCGATCTCGTGGGCGCTGCTGCGGAATTGCGGCTGCATGCGGACCACCAGGTCGAACAGTTTTTCTCCCTGGATGACCTGGGTCACAGCCTGTCCGCCTACCGCTGCCGAGATCACGGCTTCCACGTCGGCGACGTTAATTCCGTAGCGGGAGATCTTGTCGCGGTCGACGTCGATCAGCAAACTCGGCTGCCCAAGTTCGCGCACCACCGTCAAGTCGGTGAAGCCGGGAATCTTGGCCAGCGTGTTCTTGATCTGGATGGCCTTGTCCTGCAGTACGGTTAGATCCTCGCCGTAAATCTTGACCGCCAACGAACTCTTCAGCCCGGTCAGGGCCTCGTCCACGGCATCTTCCGCGGGCTGGGTGTAGTTAAAAACAATTCCTGGAAATGCACTTAACTTCTTGTTGATGGCTTCGATCAGCTTCGGCTTGGTATTGATGTCGCCTGCCCACGCTGCGTCATTGTAGGGTTTCAGGCCGACATAAAACTCGCAATTAAAAAAACCGGTGGGGTCGGTGCCATCATCAGGCCTTCCCAACTCCGAGGCGACTACCGTGACTTGCGGATACGACATCAGAATCGCGCGTATCTGCGGTCCGACGCTGCTCGCCTCTTCGAACGAAATGGTGTACGGCATGGTTGCCCGCACCCAGAGTGCGCCTTCGTCGAGGTGAGGCATGAACTCGCCGCCGATGAATGGAACCAGCAGCAGAGTCGCACCGAAGATCAGGACTGCGATCAGCATGGTCAGTTTGGGCCGCGCCAGCGCCCAATCCAGTTGCGTCGCATAGATGCGTTTCATCCACTCGAAAGCGCGGTTTGATTTTTCGCGCACGCCATTCTTGAACCAGTACGAAGCCAGAACCGGAACCAGGGTGAGCGTGAGAATCAGTGCACCGACCAGCGCGAACGACATGGTCTCGGCCATGGGATGGAACAACTTCGCCGAGGGACCAGTGAGCGCGTAGATGGGGAGATAGCCTGCCAGAATCACCGCAACGGAGTAGAAGATGGGGCGATCGACATCTTTCGCAGCCGCGAGGATGACTTCGTTCAGCTTGTAGCTCTGTCCCTCTCGCAGCGCTAGTTCACGGTAGATGTTCTCCACCATCACGACCGTGCCGTCGATGATGATGCCGAAATCGATTGCACCGATGGAGAGCAGATTGGCGGCGCCATCGTGGGCATGCAGGGCGATGAAGGCAAACAAAAGGGAAAGCGGAATGGTGAGCGCGACAATGACGGCTGCGCGAAAACTGACCAGGAAGAAAATCAGAACGACCAGCACCAGGATCATGCCGCGGAGGAGGTTGCCTTCCACCGTATCTGTGGTGAGCGTGACCAGTTCACTCCGGTCGTAAAACGGGTGGATTTTGACGTCCTTCGGAAGGACGTTGCGATTCAATTCATCGGTCTTAGCTTCCACGCCCTTGAGAACGTTTTGCGTCTGCTCGCCGCGGAGCATGAGAATCACGCCCTCAACCGCATCGTCGTTCTTCTGATATCCGAACTGCCCGAGCCGCGGCGCATAGCCAATCACGACATCGCCAATGTCCTTGATGCGAATAGGCACGCCATTGCTGCTGCCGACGACGACGTTCCCGATGTCGCTGGTGTTGCGCACCAGTCCGATGCCGCGCACATAATAAAACTGTCCGCCTTGCGAGTAGAATCCACCGCCCGCATTGGAATTATTGGCGCCCAACGCCGTCATCACTTGCGGAACCGTCAGGTGATATCCATAAATCCTCGCGGGATCGAGCAGCACCTGGTACTCCATGGTGGTGCCGCCGAAACCAGAATCGTCGGCAACACCGGGAACGGAGCGGTACGCGCGTTCGACCACCCAATCTTCGATAGTCTTCAGTTCCTGCGGACTGCGATCGGGACTTTCCAGCACGTAGCGATAGACCAAGCCGCTGGGACTAAACAGCGGAGCCATCGACGGGGTCACGCCCGCGGGCAAGGTGGCTTGGGCTATGCGCTCGAAGACGATCTGCCGCGCGAAATAGTCGTTCGTACCTTCTTCGAACGTCAGGCGCACATCGGAGAGACCGTACAGCGAGACGGACCTCATTACCGTCATGTGCGGAACGCCGTTCATCTGCAATTCGATGGGCAGCGTGACCAGGCGTTCGATTTCCTCGGCAGCGTGACCCGGCCATTGCGTGATGAGTTCGACTTGCGGCGGCGAGAGGTCGGGGTAAGCGTCCACCGGCATGCGCCGGAACGAGATGATTCCGGCGATCATCATGAAGCCGGTCAGCATCAGCACCAGAAAGCGCTGACGAAGAGACGCTTGTACGATGCGATGGATCATGCGGGTGTGGACGCCATGGTCATTAAGTACGTCTCGACTTGCGGCTGCGAATTACTAACGCTGCAGCGAGTTCGCAAATTGCAGGAACAAGCTGCCATTTCCGATAACGCGATCGCCGGGGTTCAGTCCGGTCTGAATTTGGGTTTGTCCTTTAATGCTGTCGCCGAGTGTGACGGTGCGCCTGCCAAACTGGTTGCCAGTCGTCTCGGCGTAAACGAACGGCTGGTTCTCGCTGTCGCGCAACACGGCGGCATCTGGTACAGCGATGGCGTTCTGGATCGTGCCCGCATCCACCGTAGCCACCACATACATATCTTTTTTCAGCTTCTGGCCGGGATTGCTGGTCTCAATGCGTGCCTGCATGGTGCGCGTGTTCGGATCGAGCGAAGCCGCCACGTAGGAAATGCGGCCATGAAACACGTCGGGATACGACTCAGTCTGGATCGTGACCGTATCGCCGACACGTACATAGGGCAAATCTTTCTGATAGACGTTTACCAACACAAAAACCGTGCTGGTATCGGAAAGCATGAAACATTGCGTGGCCCCAGTCTGGAGCAGTTGCCCCACCGCAACATTTTGCTCCACCACCTCGCCGTCGATAGGGGCCTTTACCAGCGCCTCGAACGAAGGCGGCGCCTTCACCAGCGTCTCGGGATTACTGATCCCCAGCACCTTCAGAGCGGCCTCGGCCGAGGCCAAATCGCCCTCTGCTTGCACCTGGGTCGATTCAGCCTGATCCAGATTCTGTTCGGCGATGGCATGATGCTGGTACAGGTCCTGGGCCCGCGCGTAGGATTTTTTCGCCAGAGCATAAGCATCTCTGGTCTTCAGATAGTTCGTGCGCAACTGGGAAAAGTCAGGACTGGCCACATACAACATGGGTTCGCCGCGCCGAACCCACTGACCAGGAACCACCACGATCCGGCTTACCGGACCGCTGACCTGCGTAATCACTGGCGTAGTGTGAAAGCTGTTGTAGGCCACGGCTCCGGTCAGCCGGAGGCTGCGCGTCAGGCTGGAGGGTTGGACGGTGAGCACCTCCACGTGGGCCATCTGGTTTGAGGGGATGGTGAACAACTCGGCATTGTCAGCGCTGTTCGCATGGTTTTTGGCTGCGTTATCGGGGCTAGCACCGGTACATCCTGACAGCGCCAACAAGACCGCGGTAAGGGCGGCAAGCGCGACCAGTTTTCCCACGCGATGGTTGCGTATCCTCACGGCAGGTTCCTTGTTCCGACGGCTTCTTTGAGCTGCTCGAGTGCGGTCATGTATGTCGAAAGAGCCTGGCGGTAAGCCAGTTGAATCGCCCGGTTGCTGCGTTCCGCATCGAGGAAATCCAATAGTCCCGTCGCTCCACGTTTATAAGCATACTCACTGATATCGCGTGAGTCCTGCGCCTGCTTCAGGTATCCGGAAGTATAAAGTTGTACCACTTCTTCACTGCTGCGGAGGGCTTCATAGGAATTGCTGACATCGGTCAGCACCGTGTCGCTCGCCGACGACTGCATTTCCTGGGCCTGCGTCAGCGCGTAGCCGGTGCGCGCAATTTCACCCTGGTTGCGGTTGAAGACCGGCAATCCAAAATTCACAGAGAACGATGCGCTGCTTTGGTCGGCAGTATGCGAGTAAGCAGCGGACGCGTTCACGTCCTGTTTGGCATTCGCTTTGGCCAGCCCGATTTGGCTCTGCGCGGCGGTCACTCCCAAGGTGGCGGCATGATAATCGGGACGCTCCACCAGCGCCTTGGACTGCAGGTCCTCCAACTTCGTTTGGACCGGCTCATAGCTTAGATCGCCCACCACGTCGTAGTTCGCTGGGACCACATCGTAACCCAGCAGTTCGCGCAGCGCGACGAGCGCCTGCACCCTTGCCAGACGGGCGGAAGAGACGTCGGTTTGAAACTGCAGCAGTTGCAGCTTGATCTTGAGGTAGTCACCTTCGCTGATGTAGCCCGACTTGTACTGGGTCTGGGCGATATCGACCGTGTCCTCAAAGCTCTTCAAGTCCAGCAAGGCAAAGCGCAAAGTCGATTCGGCCACCAAGACGGCAACGAACTGCTGGGCCACATTGAAGGTGAGGGTGCGTTCCGCATCCGAAACCTGGGCGCTTTGTACTGCCGTCTGATCGCGCGCAGCCTGCAGGCGGTGCTGCCGCTTCCTTCCCCGTTCAAAGAGGTATCCAATTCCGGCGTCGAACTGCTGGACTTCGCTCAATGCGTCAGCCGAAAAGTCGGATGGTTGGAAAATCGGCAGGAACTGGGAATCGAAATTCAGGGTTGGGTTGGGCCGCAGGTTCGCAGTAATTTCCTGCGCCTGGTTCTGCAGGATGAGAGTGCGCGTCGCTTTCAGCGAGTGATTATGTGCCAGCGCCAGATTGATGGCTTGGTCCAAGGTGATCAGCGTTGGGCTTTGTCCCATGGCCGCAGGCGCAACTAGCAACGCGCAAGTCAAAGCAGCCAGGCCGATCATCCGGAAGTGCAGTGGTCGCATAGAACTCAAATCAAAAATGCAAAGCCTCGGAGTGAAAAGCCAAGGCCGTCAGATCCACGTCCCCTCGCTCTCGGCGGTCGCATCTGGTTGACCTGTCGGCTGCCATCGGTGGAACGGGCAGGCATTTCCCGAGGGACACAAAATCCTCTAAATAGAGAACCCATTGTAATTCAGGAAGTTGCATGCAGGCAGGTGCGACGCGGCGCAACCATGGGCAAATGCGCCGAACTGGCGTGAAATGCGAAGACTTTACTGCCGCACCAGCATGGCCATTCGCGGAAACACGAACCGTCCGGCAGCATCGTCGATCACGTTAACCTGGCAGGTGTAGAAGCCGGGCTTCAGCTCCGAGAGCGGCACATCGAGTTGGAATACCGCGGCCTTGCGGCCCGGGACCGTGACTTCCTGCACTTTTACCAGCGGAGTCTCGTAAGCCTTGGTATCACCCTGGAAGAACGCGACGTTGCTCATCACCCGCACCCCGGGCTTGGCGTTCTTCTCCGCTGCCCTGCCGTTGGTTTCGGGTGCGGTCTCCTTCGCCGGGTCGTACACCTCGTAATAAAGATAAAGATGCTGGTTGGCCGAGAACACCCGGGTGACGCTTGGTACGATCTCCTGTCCATTTTGCACTAGGGGATTGCCCGTGTCTTTCTTGGGCGCGGCTTGCAACTGGCTCGCCATCACGATGGAACTCATCTTCAGCGGCGTGGACTTGAGGTCCGGAATGGTGAAGTCGGTCTCGAACGAACCCATCCGCCCCGCCTCGTTCTCCCGCACCACGACCTTGAGGTGATACTTGCCGGGCATTAGCGTCAGGCCGGTGTCATACTGCACGTTCTTGCGCTGCACTTCGTTGGACGCGCTCACCGCCAGCTTGACGGTTTCGCGGATCTCGCTCACCGGAAATTTCTTTTCATCGGTGACCAGCGCGAGGATGTCGAGAGTGGCTTTGTCCAGGTCGCGGTTGCGGCTGAAGGGAATCTCCGAGCCGGGGACGATCAGCGACAGCGGAACGTAGTACCTGTTGTCCGAGAGTCGGAAGTATGCCGTCGCCAGGTACACTGGCAAGTCGGTGCTCGGCAACTCTGACGCCAGTTCTTCCTGTAGTTGGCGCTCACGGTCATCTTTATTAGAGTGGCGGAAATCGGCTTCGGCGTAGTACCCGCGACGGGCGTCGATCTTTACGCCGGGACGGTTCACCTTCACCGTGATGCGCCGGTACTTGCCATCGCGGTTTGTGTTGGTGCTGTGATAGCCCAGCAGGTAGTACATCGACGTGTCGTCCTGCACGCCCTTGAACACGCGGCCGAAATCGTTGGAGTCGAGAAACGCCTTTCCGCCGGTGTCGGCCGCCAGCGTGACCAGCGTCTCCTGCGATTGGAAATTCGAATCCAACGCATTCAACTGCGCCCGTCCCGAGTACGCCGAGGTTCCACGCAGGCTGGCGCTTTGCGCCTCACCGCCCGGAGGCAACGCCTGCAATCCGCGAATATCCAGCGTGTAGATCGACAGGTTGGCCAGCACAGCCGAGTTGATGGCGGCGCGCAACTCGGATTGATTCTCGATGCCCGTGCGCTGCATTCCACTGGAGAAATAAATCAGCGACTTCTTTTGCGGCACGTTGGCCACCTGATCGGCGATGGCCCGCAGCGCCTGTAGTCGCCGGTCGGTGTTGAAGATGTTGTACTCGGTGTCGTCAACCGTGAAGGACTGCCCGCTGTCAGCCGTGCCTTCGGTAGTGCCCGTCGAGCCCAGCTCGAATCCGGCGTTCGCCCCCGTGTTGAACGACTGCAGCACGGCCTTCAACTTGTCGCGGTCCGAAGTAAAGTCCTGGTTGACGGTGATGGTGTTTCCCAGCGAGACGACGGATACCAGGTCTGCAGGCTCCATCTGCTTGCTGAGGTAGTCCTGCGCGGCGTTGGAAGAACGCTCGATCTCGTCCGGCTGCATCGCCGACAAATCGAAAAACAGGATGATTAGCCGGCGGTCCTTGATGGCCGATTCTTGCGCGCTGGCTGCGGGGGCGGACGCACTCGTCTTCGTCTTAGTTACCGGTACGCTCAACAGGTTCGCCTGCTGCATCGGAACCTGCTGGACATTTTCGGTGTTCTCGAGGTCGAAGGTCGCGACTTTTTGCGGCTTGTTGTCTTCCAGCACGGTGAAGTCTTCCGGCTTCAGGTCGCGCACCGGATTGCCATTCTTGTCACGCACCGTGACGTTCACCAGCACCAGTTCGGTCTGCGCTTTGAAGGTATATCCCGTTTGCGATTGTTGCGCCAGCAGCGTGGTTGGGAACAATAACCCCATGATCGCAACCAGTACGGTCGCCTTGCGCCTTAGCTCGTCGAATGGATGCAGCATGGGAGCTCTCAAAACCGGAACCTCGCCGTCAGCAAAATCGCGCGCATAGAGCTGACCGAAATCACGCGGCCAAAGGTTGGAGAGCTCAGCACCGTGTCAATCGACGAGTAGATCGGATGGTTGAAAACGTTGGTGGAAGAGAGCCGAAGTTCTACGTTGCGCGTTTCTTTCAGCGGGATTACCTTGGTCAAGGCCATATCGAATAGCACCTGGCCCGGTCCGATGATACTGTTGCGGCGGGCGTCGCCATATTGTCCCGTCGGTGGGACCACGAACGCCGCGGTGTTAAACCATTCCGCGATGCTGGGATCGGGAATGTTGACCGGCGCGCCAGTCACGTCACCGCGCAGTGTGCCATTCACACCGCTGTTCACGTTGGAGTATGAACCTACGATGCGTGGCGTGAATGGTAGCCCCGATGCGATCGTCCAGTCGCCGCTCCACTGCCAGCCGCCGAGGAAATCCTGCTTCCATCCCGAGCTCGAAAGCCAGCGTCTGCCCTTGCCGAATGGAAGCTCCCAAAGATAGTCGCCAGTAAAGCGGAACTCCTGGTTAAAGCTCGACAGTCCCCGCTCCGCCGAAAGGTCGAAAGCGTTCTGCGCCACCACGGTGACGCCGGTGATTTTGCCATTCGCGCTGACAATCGACGATCCCGCACCGATCGTCGAGGCATCATCCAGCGACTTCGACCAAGTGAACGTGCCGCCGAGCGAAACGCCCCGCGCCAGCCGCTTGCGCACCCGCACTGTCCCGGCGTTGGCGGTCGAGTCGCCTACCGACGCCTCGTAATAATAGGGCTGCACAGCCGGAATGAGAACGCCGTTCGCCGTCGAGTTCGGTGCGGTGAGTACGTCGAGTCTCGTCCCTTTGGTGCCGGTGTAATCCAGATTCAGGATCAGCGTGCGCGTGATTTCCTGCTGGATGTCGAGGTTCCAGATTTGCACATAGCCGAGTCCATAGTTCGGGTCGATGCCGTAATTGTTGGTGACCGAGGTGGTGGTCGGGAAGCCATTCTGCAACGTCAGAATATTCGTCGGAGATGCGACGTTGGTTTGTGTGTTGGAGAAAGGTGGCTGGAACGCCATGTTCTGCACGATGTTCTGATAGGCAGCAGTGTTGTAGTTGATCCCGTATCCGGCGCGCACTACCGTGTTCTTCGCCGCCTTCCACGCCACCCCGACGCGCGGTGCAAAATTGTTGCGATCCGGATTCACCAACGTGATGGGATACACCATTCCTGAAACTGGGCCAACTTGTCCCGGCTGCACAGGCGCAACTGCGGTGAACGTCGAATTGGTGTCCAGATTGACGATGCGGTTGTTGCTCTCGCTCAAGGGCGAAACGTACTCATAACGCAGTCCGACGTTGAACGTCAGATTGCCGCGCGCCCGCCACTCGTCCTGCACGAACAAGTCCCAGGAGTTCCCGCGGAAGTAGTAGCGGTCATATCCATATTGCACCGAGGTCTGCTGCGGCACACCCAGCAGGAAGTCGGCGAGGTCGTATCCCGTGCCGGGGACCGCCACTCCATTCACGAATTGCGATGTCAGCGCGCCGGTGAATACGAAGCTGCCGCGCGGATTGCTGTCAGTCTGGGTGTTGAGTTGGATGCGCCGGAAATCGCCGCCCCAGCGCACCGTGTGCTTGCCATGCGACCAGATCAGGTTGTCGGAGAACGTCCACGTCTGGTTGCGATCGTTTACCGGATTCGTGTCAGTGATGCCACTGAAATGCGTGAACGAAAGATTGGGCAGGCCCCAGGCAAACGGATTCTGGGAAACCCCCGAAATTCCGAGGTCTCCCGTAATGTCGGTGTTGAAGGCGTACAGGTTGTTGGTGCTGATGCTGCTGCGATTGAAATCGAAACGGAAATTGTTCACCAGCTTGCCGAAGCTGCGCACGTAGCCGATAGGAATGTCGTAGCCATCAGTAGTGGTATGTCCGCCGACAGTTGGAAACGCGTTGATCAGCGTCTGATCGACGTTGTGATAGTGGAATCCGAAGCTCAGGTTGTTCTGCGGTCCGCGCGCCCGTCCTCTACCTGGCGAAATTGAAGAACCTCCCAGCGCCTGATTCAGCCGGAAGTTCAGGTCGGTGCTGTTGTTCGTGGCCGCGGTGAGGTACTGGAAGTTCTGGGTTGTTCCCGGGAGATTGGGCAGCGGGATATAACTCAGCAATCCCTTCGAGGCTGAATTGATCAGGTTCTGTGGGATGGTCGCGTTGGCGAACGGCAGTCCCGTTGCCGGATTAAAGACCTGGACAGGCTGACCGTTGATCAGGGTTTGCGAAAAATCGCCGCCGCGTTCCAGCGCGGTTGGTACAGTCGTCAGGAAGTTGTACGGCGTATCGCCGTAACTACTGTTGTAATTGAAAAAGTAGAACGTCTTCGAGCCACCGCGGTAGATGTGTGGAATGTTCAGAGGCCCGCCGATCGATGCGCCAAAGCGCTGCTGCAGGTATCCTGGTTTCTCCGACGGTTGGCCTGACAAAGCGTACGGCGTGGCGTTCAAGCTCGAAGTGTTTGCCGAGTAGAACACCATGCCGTGGGGCTGATTGAAGTTGAAGCCGCCGCGGCGGCCACCCATACCGCTGCCTCCAAGAGGACCAAATCCCCCGCCTCCGGGACCGCCGCCTGGGCCTCCAGGCCCGAAGCCGCCGCCGGGACCTCCAGCGCCACCCGGTCCACCTTGCTGATTGCGGAACTCCTGACCCATCGCCCGCATTTCGGGGCTGTTCATGTCGAAGATGCTCCCGCTGGCGGACGATCCGGAGATAGCGACCGACTCAGTCGCCATCGAAGGCGGAATGCCCGGAACCGGCATGCCTGCGGGCGCGACCGAATCGCTGCTCGCCGCGCCGTTATTGCTGTTGCTGGCTTCCGCCGCCATTACGGACAGCGTCTGGAAGCCGCGATTGCCGGCGCCGTTCCCGCGCGCGTACATTCCCGCGGTTGCGCTCTGCGCCCGGGATTGCAGCGTGATCTGCAAATCCAGCCGAGGGTGCGGATTGGCCGCGCTAACGGTGACGTGTTGCGTCGCGACCGCGAAGCCCGTCATCTGCACGCGGACGACATACTCTCCGTCGGCGGGTAATGCGAGTTGATAACTGCCGTCAGTTTGCGCCCAGCCAACGACTTTTTGTCCCGTCGCGGCATGGGTTACGCCGACCGTTGCTCCCGGAACTGGCGTCGTGCCCGACTTGACCTTGCCTTCCAGCGTACCGGCAGGCGCGGATTCCGCTGGTTTGGCTGGTGCGGGGGGCTGGCTTGGCCTTGGCGCTTGCGGATTCGATGGTTCGCCCTGTGTTGGGGCGTTGGTAGAGCCCGCCGCAGGCGTGGGAGACGAGGGATTCTGCGCGGCCAAGCTCATACAAAGGACGAGTGGAAGCAAAACGCCGATCAACCGCCGTTCATATCGAAGACGCGATGACTCGCACCATCCCTGCTTCGGGGAAGATGGTTTTGTGGCGGCGCGCCGAACCACCCATACACCAAGCGATGACAGGACATCCGTGCGGCTGACTCGAGTTAATAATCTGTTGGCTATGGCGACGGGTACCTCGGCGGCTCAGCGCAATACATGGGCAAAGCCGTGTAGACCCTCAGCTTAAACCCTGCGTCCTTATTATCTATTCGCGGCAAGGCGGGCCAGGGTTCCGGAAAGATTGCCATCCACCTAACTGGATTTTAATGACTCTATTTCACGGAGCGCGAAGGCAAGCCTCGAGGGTTTTGTTACGAATTGTTGTGCAACAATCTCGCGAGAAACAAATTCGCGCCAATCGGGTTTCAGCCGACGTAGTCAAATTGACATTCGATTGGCAGGGAAGCCACCGTGGCGCGTATATTGCGAAAATTCGGAAGTCTCTGGATGACGATGATAACGTCGAACGCGCCGCTCACTGCCGCCACGGCATTCGTGGCCGCATCCATCCTGCATCGGGTGTCCAGGAGCGTTGGACAATGAAGAAAATGCTTTTACACACAACCGTAATCCTCACCATGCTGGCGAGCAGCATTGCGGTTTACGCGCAGATGGGTCAGGGCGAGGGACAGGCGCAGGGCGGCGGCCAGTGGGGCCACGGCCAGGGACAACCTCCGACAGCCGAGCAGCGGCTTCAGCGCATGACCCAGCAATTGAACCTTAGCGAAGCCCAGCAGCAGCAGATCAAGCCCATCCTGGAAAACGAATCCAAGCAGACGCAAGCCTTGCGGGAAGATACTTCGCTTTCGCAGCAGGACCGCATGACCAAGATGATGGCGATTCGCCAGGACTCGTCGAGCCAGATCAAGCCCATCCTGAACGCCGATCAGCAAAAGCAGTATGACGAGATGATGAGCCATCGCGGACGCGGTCCCGGTGGACCGGGACAGATGCAGCCGCAAGGTCAAGGACAGCCTCCTCCTCCTCAGCAGTAGTCTGACCCGGTCTGGACAGCCCCCGT
>OCZU010001472.1_pt1 | contig 15468 bp, 19 predicted proteins | sample 1539001 | NCBI WGS metagenome assembly OCZU01 (sample SAMEA3539306, study PRJEB22396) | soil metagenome | biome: tundra; feature: field; material: soil | place: USA | collected 2010-05 | depth 0.15 m | reverse complement strand
TTCAGAACTCAATCCTCAGCGATTATCCCAATCCAGAGCGGAAGGGATGTCCCGGCGATGCGGTTCTGAAAGAACTGGCTGCCCGCCCCCTCGACGACAGCCTCGAAGGCGATCCATGCTGGCACCACGTGACCCACTGCTCGGAATGCTATCGCGAGTTCCTTGGGTTCCGTGCCGAACTTCGGCGGAAGGCCAAGGCTCGGTTGGCCAAGATTGGGATGGCGGCGGCCACCGCGGGTGCGCTCATCGTCGCCGGTACATTCCTGGCCCTTTGGGAATCTACGCGCCCAAAGCGCCCCCAGAATGCCGAACTCGTGTACCAGCAGCGCATCGTGGACCTCCAAGGGCGTGCGATGACACGTTCCGAGGATGGTAAAGAGGATACGACGCCGATCGTATTCCAGCGGGAACCCGAGGCGCTGACCATCCGGCTTCCCTTTGGAAGCAGAGAGGGAGCGTACGAGGTTCGAATCGTCAAGAGCGCGGACCGCCCTCTGTTATCTGCCACGGGCGATGCCAAGGTCGAGAACGGCACGACGACCCTCACCGCGAAAATGAATTTTTCAGAGTTGGCGGCCGGGAGTTACTTAATCTGTCTTCGCCGACAGCCCTGGGATTGGACTTGTTACCCAGTGGTCATCCGTTAAGACAACGCAATCGGTTTCAAAACTATGAAAACAAACAGTCATCGATGTAAGCCGTGCAACTCCAGTGGCGCGAAGCGCCATCGCGGGGACGGATCGGGCTACTTGAGCATATAAAACGGATTTGGCAGCTTGAACACTCGTTCCGCGCAGCAACCTGCCAGGTCGCTCGCCTGATCCCCGATATTCAACACGATTCGAAATTCCTTAGATATTTGCATCCGGTCACGTGGCTTGTAGATCCTTGCCGGAACTTCGTTGTCGTTGGGCTGCATTAACAGCCCGGCCCAGCCGGAGAATCCGACAGCTATCAGATTCTTCATCGTGAGGTTGCGTTCTCTTTCGGGGCGCCCTGTTACGAAAAATACCGACAATCCGAGAGCTTTGGCAAAGTTATATAGTTCAAGGACAGGTGTGATGGCCGGATCGTCGTCGTGGCAGTACTGTGAATCGTGCGCAGAGGAGCACAGTTCCTCTAGAACATCGTACGTGCAAAAACCACAGGCAGCTATGGCTTTCCAATTCGACAGGGCCGTCTCGTCAATGTCAAACACGACGGCCAACTTCTCCGGCTTAGCCGCATTAACCGCTACGACGCGTAGATAATCTCGTGCCGCATTCGCAACTTCGCGGATCTCGCGATCGTATTCGCCGTAGTCGTGATATCGGATCAGTCTATCGACAAAGTCCGAGTGGTTGGTCGGCTCTGGACTACAAATCGTCGCCGCGGTCGGGCACGGTCCGTTCTGTCCAAGAATCGATGTAGTGTTCGAAGCAAATATAACAACCAAGACAGCTAGCCTCATCCTCGCCTCCCTTATTTGACTGGGCAATCCCGGGTTGTCACGCCCACATATGCGATCCAGTGTGCTATCACCTAAACCTCATTTCAATCGACCGCGAACCGAGAATCTTCGGAAATCAGACATTCTGCATCTTCGCGCGCGCATTGTAAAATAACATTCTTACCCTTCTGATTGAAACGAAGATTTCGGTCCACGAAACCATCAAGTTGTTCGGATCCAGTCGTTCCACCGTAATGGGCAGTTAGGCCCGATTCGCTTTCCTTGTTCTTCATTGGACTTCACTATCCCTTCTTCGGCTCAACAGTTACCTAATCTGCCCTACGCCTTATCACGACAATGGCACTATGCCTAAGTAGCGTTCGATTATGGTCCACAATCTCGAAACGACGTTCCGCAATCAGCCGCTGCATTGTCGAGCAATTCATATTAGTGAACGCCTCTCGGCGTTCCATCGAGATATTCTTGAAGTACGGTTTTGATGTATCACTGTGGTGGAGAACTGCTGTACCGCCGGGCCTCAATACCCGCTCTAAGGACGTCAGATACCCTTCAATCCCGCTTATCTCGATATGCAAAAACGTTCCAAAAGAAAATGCACTATCAATGGAAGAGCCCTCGACGCCATCGAGTTCGTATCCGCTCGTTTGATAAAACCTAAACCTCGAAAGATGCTCGGGGAAACGCTTGGATACGTAGACAAAGAATTCAGGGTCGAGTTCGACTAGGACAATCTCTCTCGCCGCGAGCAGGAATTCGGTCCAACGGCCTCCGCCGAAACCAATCTCCAATGCAATCGAACCTTTGTTAACATAGGGACGAATGTAATTAGAGACGACCCGACAGAGGTGACCCGATGACCGTCTAGCCGTAAAGCATCTATTCCAGTAGTATCGAATACCCTCTACGTGTGGATCGCCCCATTGAAGCCCATAAGGGAACTTGTCCCCCGCCAGAAGGTGGCGGTTCAAGTCAAGAGCCCAGCGGCGATTCCAAAGGATTGTAGGCATCGAAACGAGGTGGCGGAAGACCAGAGTACAGCGTGAAGGACCTCGGTGTCAAGAGACTGTTAGCGCCGGTTTAAAACAACCGCGATTCCGCCGGTTTTGACGCCCGGTCAGAGCCGCTGTACCGATGACCGCAGACACAAATGCGCGTACCGGCGCGGACAAGACGCGCCGGCTTAAGGGGCGAGTTCAGGGGGACAGGTCGCTCAGATCAATTCCGCACCCTCCGCGCCGTCAGCAGGATTAGGAGTTGTGGAAAGCCGCTGCCGTTTCGTGTCCAGGCGGAAGGATTCGACAACGAGGCCAATGGTTCCGGCGCTATCGAGAAAGTCCGCTACGCATTGAGGCCACATCGGGCCGGACGAGCTGGACTGTGCCGAAGGCTTTGAGCCGGTTAGCAACCTACGTATCGCGATCCGCATGAGGAGCACGGCGCGCAGCGGTCATTCCGTCCGCGACAGATCGACCAGTTGGCGCAACACCAAATCGTAGCGCGAATCGTCCGGCTTACGCCAAGGAGAATTTAGAATCTCGTATAGAGTAGGTACCGCGTCCTGGCCGATGGCGGTTTTTCGTTGACTACAAGACCGGCGGAATTGCGGTCGTTTTATCCCGGCGCTAACAAGAGACTGCGACGACGCATGGCGACGCATGGTGGTCCCTTTGGAATTGTCCAGACAGGAACGCGGCGGATGTCCCACGTCCACTGTGGCCGAGACGTGCGCAAACTCGAGGAACTGCTGGGTCGATTACTCGACGAGTGTGTATATACCGGTTCGAGCCAATTTGCGAAACTCACGAATTGCACTCGGCGGAAGATCCTTTCGGCATAATGCTTGAACGGCATGGACCAGATTTAGCATGGCGGAGAGCTCCTTCCAATCGCTCGGAAGGTGCCCACCGGCGCCAGCAAAGCCATTAGAAAAGTACGGCTCCCTGCATGGCGAGTGCTGTTGCTCGTAGCAAACGAAACGTGCAACGTCCCAAAGGGGTGAACCAATGAATGCATGTTCCCAGTCGATAATACCCTTGACGGACCAGCACCCGCCATGAGCGTGAAGAATCGTGTTGCGATTGTTAAAATCACCGTGCACGAGAGAAGTTCCTGCATAAACTTCAGTTAAGCGCGCATCCCACATCGCGAGCAGGGATCTTAGCAAGTCGAAGTCTTCCTTCAACCAACCCTGCGTTTCTATGAAATCAAGGTCAGATTCGCTCAAACGGGACCGACCTGTCAATCCAAGTGTCTTCAATGAGATCTCGGTTTGCTTAAAGGTACTAAGTTTTCCAAGTTCGCTACCGATAGAACCGGCCGCTTCCGAGATTTCCTTCTTGCACTTGCGCTTTCTGAGTTCCTCGAATGTCATACCGACCACATATTGATAGATGAGAAAGGGATGACCTGTTCTACGGCCATCTGCATCACAGTCGAGGATCGCCGGTACCGGTAATATTCGTTGCAATGCCTCTATGACCGCCAGTTCCTTCGCAATTGTGCGCCGACTCCCACCTGAGCGCAGCAGGACGAAGTCCTCAGAGTGGCTTCGAACAAGCACGCTCCGGAAGGACAGGTTACCCTTGAAGGGTTCAACAGAAGTGACCCTCCCAGCAAGGGCGGAGGAGGCTATAATCGCACTGAGTTCATCGCTTGGCAGTTCCATAGCCGTCTCAGCACTCTTTACATGACTGTACCGAACTCAATCCTAGCGAAGGGCTCGGCAGCTTTCAATCTGATCAATTGATCCAGTGGGAGCAGATCGACGATTGAAATTCCAATCTGCGTATTCCGGTGAACGTGAACGCGCTTGCTGACCAAGATGAACGAGAGGCCTCGACGATTCGATTTCAAGATCAGAGGCGACTTGGCCAATTCCCACACAACTAGGGCGCCGAGTCGACTGATGGCGTATTGGGTGAGCATTAGATTGCCAATCGCGCAACCATCGGAACTACTGCGTCCCTTTTAGAATGTCATCTATCAAGTGCTAAAGATCTGCAACTCTCGCAGCTCCGACGTGCCTCAAATTCCGGTTCGCTCCTTTAACATAGCTCATCGAGCTTATGCCATGCGATTCGTAGCCCCGCCGCAAAGAGCTGGCCGCAACACTGAACCAGCGCGTCATAATCGTCCATCAGACTCGACGACGCACTGAGCGCAAGGTACTTCCTTTGGCCCAGAGTGTCTCGTACAAGAGCTGTCAATCGATCGTTGGGACCAATCTCTAAAAATATTCGCGTCCCTGCTCCATATAGGGCTTCGATCGCTTCGCGAAACCTCACGGGGACAGACCACTGTTTGGCTAGCATCTCGCGAATCGTACTTGGGCACTCTGGATACTCCCTTGCGGTCGCACAGCAAATCGTCGGTATTTTACATGAACTAAAAGGTACAGATGCATAGAGTTCTGACATACGATGCGACCACTCTTCAAACAGTGGTGTATGATACGCCATGGTAAAGGGCAGTCGTACGCTCAGACACGGCGCTCCTCTAATGGCCTGTTCCGCGTCTCGAACCGCCCTCTCCGACCCAGCGATGACAAACTGCGTGGGAGCGTTATCCGCCGAGACAAACAGTTCATTGCGATGACGGGCAAAACTCTCAGATAGAAGTGATCGAGCGAGGCCCGTGACTGACAATACCGCCTGACCTCTGGCGTCAGCGAGGAGGTTTCGCTCCTCGAGGCCCACTGATGCGATGAAATCGCACACCTCCTCAGTCGAATTTAAAGCTATGGCGCCGGCAGCCAATAAGGCGCCGTGTTCGCCGCTGCTATGGCCCAAGAGGTAATCGGCCTCTATCCCCAGACTGCGAATCACCGTCATCATCGCCACACTTGCTGTTAGTCCTAAGGTGGCGCCGGTTGATATATCATAAATGTCCGTCGTGCCGTCCAACGCGGCCGTGGGCCCATTGTATCCCCGCCGGGAATAGGCCCGATCCAGCTCAGCGAACCATCGCCCCACATCCTGATGTCTCCTTCGCAGCCCACTTAACATATAGCGGAATTGCGACCCTTGTCCTGGGAACAGTACCGCAACCTTGCCGATTTCATCGCCAGAACCCCAAAACGCGCGCCCTCGTTGACGTGGCTTGACACCTCCATTCAAGTGAAGGAAGTTCAACGCTGAGGACAAGGCGGCCGGCAGCTCATCGACACTACGCACCACAACATTGAACCTGTGGTCCCGGACGTCATCCCGACCGTATCGCTGCGCAAGCGATTTCAGATCCGACTGCCAAGACGCGGCCCGCTGCATCAACTCGATCATGCGGTCGCATAAGCCTGTCTGGCTCGTGCCTGAAATAGCAAACGTCTCAAGATTGCCGTTGCGCATACGCTATGAGTTAGGCCTTGGCTGGCCGGTTACCGTTATGTTTTCCAGCGCACACTGCGGGTTCTCCTAACAAAGGCCTAGATCCCTCAAATGGAGATGCTCGTTCCCTCCCTTTCCCGCAGCGAATCGACAAACGAACATATTCGGGAGTAAGGGGTTCGACGGTCCTTCACTAATTCGCTAATAAACACAGGTTTGCCTCCGCGCTCAACGATAGCCTTGAGGAACTCTGCAACCCGTTTAAGTTCGGCCCTATCCCTCATAAGGTGCGGGTGGAGCACCACACCGACGTAACCCCGCCTGCGCACGTCGTGCGGTATCGCCCTCAAGAGTAACCTTCCTGATACGGGTCGGTTCGCTAACCAATTCCAAGGATCTAAGCTCAACGAAACAATAGGCAGAGTGCAGTTAGGTAACTCCTGTTTGCACACCGAGAGATATCGACCACCCAGTGCCCGCCATGTGTCTGGTACGAAAGATGCAGCGAAATCGTACGGCGCTGAAAACCCCTGGCGAAATGTCCGCGGGAACAATCGCTCCATAGTTGATCGCCCCATACGTAGATCTTGCCGGGCATGTTCTTGATCAACGAATTCAGCTTTTCGGGCCGCTATTTGTCGTCTCGGTATGTGTGCGAAGCCATGCTGAGACACCTCTAAGTGTACAGGTTCCGGCCAGTAGCTTCTCAACACACTCTCGTCGAGGGTGCACAGATACGGTACGACCTCTAGGGATATCTTTAAGTTCAATTTCACACACATGTCTATGGTCGAAATAACGTCTTCATCAAGAGAAGCGACATCGTCGACCCGTACACAAAAGCGAAAGCTCTCGGGGAGCGGTGAAGGCCGGAGACGTTGAGACTTTTGGATAGGGGTAATCCTGGTGCTAACCAGAGAACAGTAATTCCTTACAACGGTAATCACCTTATTCACGCCGGCCTGAGGTGGCCATCTTTCAATTACTGCCCTCACCTTTAGCTTGAATTGATCGATCCAGGCTGGATCCATCCACGTGTACGGATCAGTCGTTGCAAGACCTAGGTCAGCAAGCCTTCGAACGCGCTGACCAACCGGCTCCATAAAGGTAGTTCCAACAATAGGGAAGAGCGGAACCCCGGCGCTCAGGCATTCCCACGTACTGTTATATCCGGGCCGAATAATCGCGCCCGCCGATACTGCAAGGAGAGCGGGCATGTCCGGTTCCGCACTCACATCCTCAAATCCCTGGGGAATCATCGCGCTCGCGGGAAACAGTGGACCGCGGACGAACAACAAACGCGCGGCACTATGTCTGGCCCTCACCAATGCACCGATAGCGGCAGACTCAGAACAGAACCTAGCCACTTCATCTTCTCCAGTGTTCTGAACACCGCCGCCGCCCATACTGAAAACATAAACGGGCCGATCCGGTTGCACGTTATACTTCTGCGCTATTTCCTCTGCGTAAGTCCGAGCGGCGCGATAGATCGGTCCGACCAACAGCCAATCGGGCCAACTTTGTATTTCGGCGGTCTCGTTCGATCCAAACGGCCAAGTGGGAGAACAAGGCTCGTCGACTACAAGAGTCCTACAATATGTCGTCGAGTAATGGCGTCTCAGATGTCGCATGTATGACATTTCGGTGGGACGCACCAATAGAATCCTCTGCACTTCCTCTTTGAAGGAGAGCGGTGTTGGGTGCGTATCATCGATCATGATCTGAGGGAGGCCAAGCTTAACCATACGCTCCAGGTCCCGGGAAACACGCACCCGCTCCTCCAAGGACATGTTATAGATCGTACCGATAGACAGGCCTGGAACTTCCGATCCCATATGTTTCGGATAGCAGCCCTGTGCGAAAATTAGCGGCTGAAGTCCCTGCTCGCGTAGTGCCGACGCTATGATATAGGCACGGGTTACATGGCCAAGGCCGATGCCGTTCAGAGGGACAAATATTATTGCCATTATTCGGTCCTTAAGAGTCGTGATCCCGCCACCTCACGCACCTCTGTGCTTTAGGGTCGGTCTGGAAGATCGCCGTTTGCATCGGCGCCCACTCACGGTTCTCCGTCCTCCCGCCTGTCAGCGAACGAGCGAGCGGCCCAATCCTGAAGCTTCACATTCCCATTTGCCCAACTCCAGCACCCGGATTCATCGATCAGCAAATCCCTACTGGGAGAAAACTCGAACCGTCTCAACTCATGCGCCCTCTGTAGATACCTTCGATTCTTCGCGTCCCCGTGCCAAAGATGTAGGATACGACCTGGTATCGAACCCAGTTTACCTTCCGTCGCTTGATATGCCACTCTAGCCCACGACCGGAATGCGGAGTGTAGAGGCGATCCGAGGCCCACGAGGTTGTCCACGCACTTGGAATACCAGTCGCCGACAAAACCATGGCTCATTACGTGATCGCCGACGCCGCTGAGGCAGAGATCGAAGAAGCCGCATGCATCCAGAAGCCGTCGCTGGGCCGCCCAGGCAAAACCCGTATGACCATGCTTGTACCATCCGAGCTTCTCACAGCCGGGCGAGGCTTTATACTTCGATGCGAAGCTTCGGAAGCAGTCTCCCTGGCCGCGGAAATCTACATGGCCCTTCGGAAGTCTAATAACCGACTCAAAGAGTTGAATAACCGGATAGCGCTTTAGTGCCTCGCTGGCAGCCAACAACCATGACGTATCCTCGAACAGAATATCAGTATCCATCGACGCCACATTTCGGCAGTTTGACGGAAGCCTTCGCAGCACGACGTTGAGGAGGCGCTCCTTCTGCCACAGCACCGAGTTAGATCGAACGCGTGCGACGCAGTGCTCAATTGGAAGCTCAAATGCATCGTTTCCAAACGCGCATTCGATTATCATCGGCCTAATTCCGGTCTCCACTAACGCTCGAAAGAACTGAACATAATTCGCATAACGAGTACGATACCGTTCCGGATTGTAATAGACTGCAATGATACACAAATCTGTTATCATTAGGCTAACTCTTGAGACGTTGGTTGAGGAATGCTTTGTCTGCTCGCTCGCGCCTGGTTGAGTGTGGGGCCTATCTCATAGCCTAGTTCTATCAGGCAACGCTGCGCGTTGGGTTCCGCCAGAAACGTCTCTACTCGATGCGCAAACTCCGGGCGCCTCCAGCGTTCTATAGAACTAGCATAGAGTGGTCGCACAGCTCGCCCGGGCCAACTTTCCTGCCAGGTCACTGAGGTGTATTCATGCCAATTGCCCAGCTCAGCGACGCTCTCTTCACCTATAAACTCTAAAATGTGCGAGACTGTCGATTCAAACTCCAACACAAGACATTCATAGCGGATCGTAAGGATCAAATCATCTTTGAGGTATTTTAGCCCGGCCATTGTGTCGGTCACCCAGCGACGCGGTGTTACATAAAACTTCGCAGCGCACTCTGGGTGCCGCGAAGTCACTACATCCCGCCCGTCACGAACAATTTGTATAAGGCGGACATTACCGTTGAACGCGCTCAGAATCTCAGGAAAGAATAGAACATTCTTGGGTGTCTTCTCACACCAACGCAAGGATTCGCCGCGAGGGTATTGGTTCAAGTGAGCATAAATCCGTTTCACGTCGATGCGTCGAGACAACTCATTGGCTCTCTCGTATGCTCCGGGGCAGAATACCCTAGTTTCCTCCGGCAGAGCTAGAACGTGCGGATGACTACCAAGTATTGCGAGGAGCAAACCGGTGCCTGACCGAGCGCACCCGCCAATGATAATCGGTGACCGTTCCCACTTGTCATTCGCCATAACGGGTATCGTCGCAACAATAACTTCCAAGTCCCACCGTCTCGCTTACCGTGGGGTAAATAGCTCCGCGTTAGTCAGTGAAACGCGCGTCGTGGACCTAGAAGGTCGCACTTCATGAGCATCCTGGCCTACGGATGGGTAAACCGCTTTACTCCCGACGAGGATATCCGCTGCGGTGGCTAGTCCTCGTTCGCGGGCTAATATGTGTTTGAGCTCTTGACTTCGTTTCCGAATCTGTGAGTCGCCTGTGAGGGCCTCGATACACTCGCACATCTTTGTAACCGTGATCGAGTCTCCACGGAGAGGCGGCAGAGCGGCGCCAAGGTTCGAAATTCTAACCCCCCAAAACATGCCATCGTAGCCCAATGGCCAGGCAATGGAGGGGATACCAGCTCGCAAACATTCACCAACCGTGCCGGCCCCCCCGTGGTGAACCATGGCCGCCGTTCTCGGGAGTATCCACGAGTGTTCGACGCTGTCGAGCGTTAGAATATTACGGTGCTCGTTTTCGTCGGAGATTCGGCCCCAGCCCGACAGAATCAGACCTCGACGACCAGTGCGCTCTAAGGCAGATACTATCTTCGACTGCAGCATCGTCCCTGCACTGGCCACCTGGCTGCTAAAACCGAAGACGATCGGCGGCTCCCCGGCATCGAGGAAGTCCAGGAGTCTTTTCTCGGGCACGTACGTCGGGGTTTCCTTAAACCAATATCCTGTAACTGAGTGTAAATCCTGCCACTCGGGCGGTCGATTTAGAACGGTTGGGCTGTATGCGAAGAGGTGGGGCAGGCTTCGCAGGTCTTGGATGTGATCGTGCCAGTTCAATTGGCCCAGGCCGAGCGTCCTGCTTCGCCAATAATTGACATCGCCCAAGCCCAATGAAGCGAAGACTCTAGCGAACTCCCAAGAAGCCGCGTTCTCATTATGATTGTTATGGTTTGTCACGGTCTCATCGAAGGGAAACGGAAACTCCGAGCTTGGCAAAGCCGGAACTGGCATTACGGCAGCAACGACGCAAGGTGCCTCTAGGAGAACTGACAGCGTGGGACCTGCCTGTAACCATGGTTCACAAATGACAAGATCAGTGTTTCCACGAAGCTTCGTTAGTTCATCGAGGTGCCTTCGGACCATCGGCGAAACATAGCAACTCCAAAACCGTACTAAGTCCTCTCGCCGTCGACTCAGTCGCTCCCGCAGTGCTATGCCAACGGGACCAGCGAAAAAGCTTTTGGCATCCCCGCGCAAAGGTATCGGTCGAATTTCGGGACTCAGGAAACCCTGGAAGCTTGGGTGGGTTGCAACCGACACGGCATGACCCGACGAGGAGAGCAGGTTCGCAAGCCTAAAGAGCGGTTGGACATCGCCAAGCGCACCGGTCGCCACTATCTTAATATGCATGTCGAAGGTAAGAACTCCGCATCATTCGGAGAGGCACCGAACGACTTCGCCTATGGTCAAGTCTCCTCGACATTCACCCTCCGGGTCGAGAAACATTCGATCAAAATTGAACGCCTCACCGGAGTCATTCTCCAATTCGACCAAGAGGTTAACTAGGTCGAGTGAGGATATCCCCAGTTCGGTGTTCAGGAGGGTATTCTCGGAGAGTATAGGATATTCTTGGCCCCGTCGAAGTCCTAGAGTTCGAATAGCCCTGCAAAGCATAGAGTAATGGGTAACAATGTCTTGATGCATTAAAGTACAATCCATTTCAAACGTTTGTAATTGACTCCTATTTGTTGAGTCAATGAGACTCGAGCGAGTTCTCAGTTCTTCGATATCCGATGTAGCCATCAATCAGCCTCATCATGTCGATAAGTGGACTAACATTGGCATTCGTAACACCCAGTCTTCGAAGGGCGCGGGCCAGAGTGGCGTTGCTCTCAGCATCCACGATCCAATAGTGCACCGCCGCCGACGTAGGCATAGGCGGCAAGGATCAGTCCGGATCCCATCGCGTCTTTGATCTTTTTCTTCGTTAGCTCCAGATCCTCTTCGTCCATGATTGACAGGCTGGAGCTTTCGTCGTTGTACGTCACGAGGTAAAGCATGGCACCTCCAAATGGGACTGCTGATGCTCAGGAAAGGTTTCCATCATACCAGAAAACGAGAACTGAATGCGACCGCCAGCCGCATCTCATGGAAGATGAGCCTGGTTGAGCGATCCGCCATGCTGGGAATTGATCACAGTATGCAGGCGGTAGAAATGTGGAGCCTGGAGCAGATCCGAGCATTTTTGGGTTCCTGTCCCAAAAGTGTAATTGCACCTGAGGGCCTTTCGTTACAATGGGTTCCGGCCCTCGGTGGTTCGCAGAGTACTGCGGTGTGTCATTCCGTCGGCGGTGAGAGTCGCCGTCCCAAGAAAGCACCGGTCGCAGCGCACGATTGACCGTGTTCGTGGAGGAGGAACCACTATGGATTGCCTGGCCAAAGAGAGGTTTGGTAGATAAATCAATTCCTCTCAACGAGTTGCGGCCACTGATCGGCAGGCTGGCCCGGCACCGAGGATAGCCAAGGGGTGGCGTCTGGTGCGGTGCCAACCATCCACTTCCGGAAGGGGCTGCTGGCCCGGAGCAAGCGGCTCGGCCGCGCTGCTCGGATTGGGCACCACCACGAAGCAAAAACCTTCCTTCTGAGAAAAAGGAGAGCCGGCCATGTCTTCGTCATTCGTGGCGAGGGAATTCCGTTTCCCACGGCCGCCACGAACGTGCGGGAACTGCGCGGAGCCGCAACTCCATGGGTTCAAAGGTTCTGAACGCCTTTTTACACTTTTGGGACAGGAGCCCATTTTTGGAGGCCCGTGATGGAGTGGGATTTGCGGGCTGTCATCGAGTGGAGGTATACAACTGGGTGAAACCAGACTCTGCGTCAGCAGGGCTACCCGGATCTGAACCGTGCGGTCGGGGATCGCTACGGTGCTACGTGGAGAAGAGGACGGGGATGAGTCGTGCGCAGACCACGCGACGAGTTGGGCAAGCGGGAGCGGGGTGGGAGAGCCTATGTGGAAAAAATGACGGGTATGAGCGCGGCGCAGATGACGCGCCTAATCGGCGCGTTTCTCGACCAGGGGGTGGTGAGGGCTGCGCCGTACCAAGGGCACCACTTGAAATCGCGGTACACCGCCGAGGACATCGCGCTCCTGGCGGAAGTGGACCGGGCGCACGAGCGGTTGAGCGGACCGGCCATGCGCCGCGTTCCTGCCGCGGGAGTACAGCAGCATGGGGCCAAACGGTACGAATGGCTGGCGAAGATCAGCGTCGCGCATCCGGACAACTTTGCGAGCCAGCGCGCGGTATAGCAAGCCGACGCGGCCCTTGCCGATCGCCATTGGCGAGCAGCACCGGCCTGAGCCGCACGGCCGGCCCGGATTTCTGCGCATCGACACGGCGCATCCGGGCGACTTGGATGGGCCAGGGCGTGTACCACATCAGCGCGGTAGATAGGGGTAACAGTGGCAGGTGGTGGGGTCTGCGCGAGCAAGATCGGCGAGGACCTACCCACTGCCCGTGCTGGAGACGGTGTTCAGGCAGTTTCCGTTCGCCGTGTTGGGCTTTGACGTCGACAACGGGCTCGGAGTACATCAATCATCGAGTGGCGAAATTGTTGGACAAACTGCACGCGGAGTTCACCAAGAGCCGGGCCTGCCGCAGTCAGGACAACGCGCTAGTAGAAGGCAGGGCGCGGTGGCTTCGCGCGGTGGTCCGCAAACTGATTGGGTACGGATACATCGCCGGCGCACGCCGAAGCGAATCGGCCCTCGAAATGGTTCAGCGATTGCCCTTCGATGTATAATGCGTTAGCAGGCCTTATCGAATTCGACAGAGAGCCTTATGATGAATCCTTCCCCGACGTTCTGCCCTTTGCCATGGATGCATGTGTTCGTCGCGGCGGATGGAATCTTCTATCCGTGCTGTCGGTCCGTGGATGCTCAAACACCGAATGTGGATCACCTTGGAAAGCCTCAACGATTTCACTCTGGCGAATCGATCGTGACTGCATGGAATTCTGACTTCATGCGAGCTGTGAGAACAGACATGCTCGCGGGTAGGCGGCCTCCTGCTTGCGCAGGATGCTTTGCCGTCGAGGACCTCGGAGGCGAGAGCGATCGTCAGATGATCAACCGGCTCTATCCTCAATATGTCAGAGAGGCATTAAGCGCGGCTGTAGATGACGGACGCATCGAGTGTAAACCTCGCACTTTAGATCTCCGGGTAGGTAATATCTGTAATTTACAATGCCGCATGTGCTCTCCAAGACTCAGCAAGGGACTATTGAACGAATTTAAGATGCTGCACGGTCTAAGTGATGACTCCGAGTATGTCCGGTCGGCCTCACGTCCTTCGTGGTTTGAATCCGAAAATGCTCTTGAGGCTATTACCAAATTGGCGCCCTATCTAGATGAAATTCAGTTTGCTGGTGGTGAGCCGCTGATTGCGCCCTCAATGTTCGCTTTACTTCGACGTCTTTGCGATGCCGGTTATAACGAACAGATTGAGCTCGCCTACATAACCAATGCGAGCGTGCTTCCTAAGGATTTGAGTCAACTGTGGCCAAGGTTTAAGGGCGTGAGGCTAGCTGCGAGCGTTGACGCTTTGGACGCCATCAACGGGCTGATTCGTTACCCTTCAAACTGGGATAACACTGTGCGTAACCTTACCGAACTAGACTTGAATCCAGAGTCCTATAATTGCTCGCGGTTGCGCATTTTCACGACTGTTCAAATCTACAATATTTTTTACCTAGAGCCGTTAATTCATTTTATATGGCGCGAGTTAAGGACTTTCAGTCCGTTTCCTAATTTCATCTTGTTGACTGAGCCAGACTGTTTCAGCATTCAGGCTCTTCCGCCGTTTCTTAAGGAACGCGCAACTGCCACGCTTACCGCGCTTCTGCAGAAAGAGGATGCATACTGGCGGCCGCGGGCTACAGATCATCAGGTAACCGAATTCAAGGATAAGATCCGGACAATCATAGCATTTATGAACCAGATCGACAGATCCGACGGCGTGAACGAATTCCTCAGGCGGAATGAGTTCCATGATTCTTATCGAGGGCAAGACTCCTTGCGACTCATCCCAGAATTGGCTGAGATTGCCGCTTGGGCAGAGCGCCGCACGCCCAAATCGCGTTCACCAAGAGCAGCTAATAAGTGACCGATGGGTTCCGTCGCAAACACGTTGAGAGTACCTCTCTCAAGGGGGCCGTTGATTCTCGCGCTCACCGAGATTCTCGAGTTCGCTACCGCAAAATCTCTCGTTCGAACTCGGCGAAGATCGCCAACAGGCCGGCCATCGCTCTACCGGCTAACGTGGTTGGGTCCAGCGCTTCGGTTAGCGACACGAAGCCGACTCCGAGATGTTCCAGTTCCTGAAGGGTCGCCAGCCGATCCGTGACCGACCGCCCCCAACGGTCCAATCGCCACACCAGCACCAGGTCGATCTCGCAAGGGGGGCGGCTTCCAGCATTTTCTCGCGGGCTTCGCGCCGCCCCGCCCCGGAGTTCACCTCACGGTCTTGTAGGACAATCGCCCAGCCGCGCCGGGCGGCATACTCCCGCATCGCCTGGTTCTGCATCGCCAGAGTCTGTTGGTCATTGGTGGAGACGCCGGCGTACAGGCCGGCCCGCAACATTTTCGTCGATTTCGGTCCCTGGCCAAAAACGTGATGGAATTTGCCTTCGGCCAGGCGGGCTTGAAGCCGTGACACTCAAGACCTATTCCTGCCGTGAGCGTGCGAGGCAACGTCAGGCGCACGTCAAACTTAGATGCTGTTCAAATCCTGCTTACGATTTGAACGGCGGACTCTAGCTGATTGTCTCGCCCGGCCGCAGACGCTTCGGGCGACCAGGGAACTTCGAAGTCCGGTTTGACACCGGACCCTTCGAAGCGGTGGCCCTGCCACGTAATGTATTCGGCCTTGGGCATAATCAGCA
>OCZU010001471.1_pt1 | contig 15476 bp, 17 predicted proteins | sample 1539001 | NCBI WGS metagenome assembly OCZU01 (sample SAMEA3539306, study PRJEB22396) | soil metagenome | biome: tundra; feature: field; material: soil | place: USA | collected 2010-05 | depth 0.15 m | reverse complement strand
GCCAGGGGAGCGTTTCGGCGCAGATCGCCCATTCGGGACGGCTGGTACTCGTGCCATATGTACGAACGGCACCGATGCAGATCTGCATGTAGGCGCGCGGCCGGTGCGCGCTCACCCCTCGCTATCACCGGACCCAGCGGACCGGGGTCAGCGCGTCGGGGCATTGACCCGGGGCTGCCCCGGCTCGCCCGCCGACGCGCCGGGGGCCTCTACGTTGAGCTGGGGCAGGATGCGGTCGAGCCAGCCCGGCAGCCACCAGTTGGCCCGGCCGATGAGGTGCATGAGACTGGGGACCAGCACGGTCCGGACGATGAAGGCGTCGACGATGATCGCGCCGGCCAGGCCGATCCCGAACTGCTGGATGATGATGCTGCCGCCGAGCAGGAACGAGGCGAACACCAGGATCATGATCGAGGCCGCCGCCGTGATGACCCGGCCGGTCTCCGCCTGGCCCAGCATCACCGCGTCGCCGTTGTCGCGGGTGATCAGCCACTGCTCGCTGATCCGGCTGACCAGGAACACCTCGTAGTCCATGGACAGGCCGAACAGGATGGAGAACAGCAGGACCGGGATGAACACCTCGACCGGGTTGTCGCCCGCGATGCCGAGGATCGAGGTCCCCCAGCCCCACTCGAACACCGCGTTCATGATGCCCAGGGCCGCGCCCACGGACAGCAGGTTCATGATCGAGGCGACGGCCGGGATCAGCAGGCTCCGGAAGACCGCCATCAGCAGCAGGAAGGCCAGCACGACGACCACCGCGATGAACAGCGGCAGCTTCGACGACAGCACGTGGGCGAAGTCGTTCTGGGTCGCCGTGACCCCGCCGACCAGTACCGTCACCCCTGTGCCCGCCTGGGCCGCAGGGATGACCTGGTTGCGCAGCCGGTGCAGCAGCACGGTGGTCTGCGCCGCCTCCGGGCTGGTGGACGGGTAGACGCTGGCGATGGCCAGGGTCCCGTTCGGGCTGAGCACGGCCGGGGTGACCCCCACCACGCCGGGTTCCTTCGACACCTTGGCCACCACGGCCTCGAACGCCGGCAGGTCGGACTTGGCGTGCAGCTGGCCGACCAGCTCCAGCGGGCCGTTGAAGCCGGGGCCGAAGCCCGTGGCCAGCAGCTCGTAGGCCCGGTGGGTGGTGGTGGCCGAGGGATCGCTGCCGGCGTCGTCCAGGCCCAGGCGCAGCGTGAAGACCGGCAGCGCGATCACTACCACGGCGGCCAGGGCGGCCAGGGACGGCAGGACCGGATGCCGCCGGATGGCCTCCGCCCAGCGCCGCCAGAACCCGGTGACCTCTTCGGCCACGGGTCCGGTCGCGGTCAGGGACGCCCGCTGGCGCCGGCTGAGCACCTTCATCCCGAAGAACCCGAGCAGCGCCGGGAGCAGGGTCAGCGAGGACAGCATGGTGAGCGCCACGGTGATGGCCGCCGACACCGCCACCCCGTAGAGGAACGAGACGCCCAGCGCGAACTGGCCGAGCAGGGCGATGCAGACCGTGAGGCCGGCGAAGAACACCGCGCGCCCCGCCGTGTTGACCGCGTTGACCGCCGCGTCCTCGGCGCTGCGCCCGCCCTTCAGGCCGGTCCGGTGCCGGGTCACGATGAACAGGGCGTAGTCGACGCCCACCCCCAGGCCGATCAGCACGCCGAGGATGGTCGCGAAGCTGGCCACCGCGAAGGCATGGCTGAGCAGCCCGGTGACGTCGTAGCCGATCCCGATGGCCACCAGCGCGGTGATCAGGGGGAGGAAGGCGGCGAACAGCGCCCCGAACGCCAGGCCCAGCACGATCAGCGCGAAGATCACGCCCAGGCCGGTGCTGCGCGAGGAGGACTGCGCCTCCGCGTTCTCGATGGCCTGGCCGCCCAGCTCGACCTGCAGCTGCGGGCTGCCGGCGCGCTGCGCGACGGAGATGACCCGCTTGACCGCGGTCTTGGGCAGGACCGGCGCCAGCTCGTCGAAGTGGACCGTGGCGAAGGCGATCGTGCCGTTCCGGGAGATCTGGGCGGCCCCGGCCGGGCCGTACGGGCTGGTGACGCCCTGCACGTGCGGCAGGACAGCCACCTGCGCCAGCATCCTCCGGGCCGCCGCCGCTACTGCCGGGCTGCGGACCGTGCCGGAGCGGGCGTGCAGGACGATCTGGTCCGAGTCGCCCGACGCCGCCGGGAAGTTCTTCTCCAGCAGGTCGCTGGCGTGCGTCGAGGGGGTATTGGGCAGCTGGAACGCGGTGGAGAAGTCGGTCCCGGCGGCCCGGCCGACCACGCTGAAGCCGACCAGCGCGACCAGCCACACGGCCAGCACGATCCATCGGTGGCGAAAGCACCATCGGGCGAGAGCTGCCACCGCGAAACCTCCACGAAACCTGGTAAAGTTACTTACCGACCGGACGGTAAGACCGTACAGTGCTGCGTCACAGGCGTCGAATCGCGGGGTCCGTATTACGGAGGCAGGAAGCGTGCGCGTGCATCCTCAGGAAGGCCGCCGAGCAGCGGCGCCCGACACGCGCCGCCGGATCCTCACCATTGCCCTCGAGCTGTTCTCCGCGCACGGCTACGCCGGGACGTCCATGCGCGACATCGCCGAGACCATGGGCATGACCAAGGCCGCCCTGTACTACCACTTCGCGTCCAAGGAGCAGATCCTCGAGGCGGCGACCGAGCCGATCCGGACGGAGATGACCTCGATGCTGCAGCTGGCGGCCGGCCCGCCGCGGCCGGCCGCCGAGCAGCTGCTGACCCGGCTGGTCGACATACTCTCGCGGCACGCCCTGCTCATCGAGACCGTCTTCAACGACCCGTCCTCCGGGGACCGGGGCCAGCGCCGGGAGCAGCAACTGGCGGCTAAGGAGGTGTTCCGCGCCATCATCAGCGCCCTGGCCGGTGACGACGGGCCCGGCAGTCTGGTCCGGGCCCGCTGCGCCGTCGGCGCGGTCCTGTTCGCGGTGCGGGCCACCGTGCACAGCGACCCCCGTCTCGCCGAGCCGGTGCTGAGCGACCAGGCCCTCCGGCTGCTAGGCGGCGAGGAGCACGCGCTGGATGCCGCGGTCCGCCGGGAAGTGGTCGCCGCCGCGCTGCGCGCCCTGGGCGAGCCGGCCCCCAGCCCGGCGCGCGGCTGAGCCGATCGGCATCGGCTCTCGGGGCACGTAATGCTTTTCCAGCACTGCGTCGGTGCCGTGGTGGCGGATGGCGTGGAAGTCGCAGTTGAACCCGGCCTCGCCGGTGGCCAGCTCAGGAGCACTTTCTCTGGCTGCCCCGCCGGTCAGCCACGCACTCCCGGTGAAAAAGCCAGGGCTAGGAGCCACGGCCCAACCTGTGTGGTTATGACTTGCATGTCATTGGCCAGCATTCTCAGCAGGCACTGGCGAGTGCCGTTGTCCCGGAGATAGCGCGCCGAAGCGCGGGGCCTGATGTACAGAAGATATGTGCAGTCCGGCCAGCGGATGGCTGCTGCGGCTTCCCGGCGGCGAGCCGCCGGAGGACGCACTTTCCTCCGGCGGACGGCGGTGCGCCGCCCTAGCTTGTCGTTTAACCTGCTGGGCTGGGGATCAGGCAGTTTGCTGATCTTGTACGGCCGTGCCCGGCGTGTCGCAGTGCGTGAGTACGGCCTCCGCATAATCATGTGTTCTCGCCAGAGGACCATGATCACCAGCGAAGGCCGTACTCGCGCTCAAGGCACGGCGCGAACGCGCAGGTTAAACGACAAGCTAAGACCGTCTGAGAGCAGGGGCGGGACGCTGTGATCGACTTTCGTGACCTGGCTGGGTGTTGTGCGGTCGGGAGGTTCGGGCACAGCGCTCTAGCTAGGCCTTGACCGTGGCTACTCCCTCGATGGTTTCGGTGTAGGCCGTCATGGTCGAGGAGCAGTGGGTGGCCACGCGGGCGGTGGTGTAGAGCGCCTGGAATACGTACCGGCCGCTGCCGGCCAGGCCGCTCATGTCGCCGGTGGCGTCGATCACCTCGAACGGCCCGGCCTGGGTGATGGTCCCGACGCAGGTGGCGGAGTCGAAGCGTACCGTGGGTTGCCCGGCGCTGTGGTCGATGCGGAAGCTGCCGCTGGCGAAGGTCGCACCGTCGATGGCCCGGCCCGGCTTCTCGGTGCCGCCGGCGTTGATGACCCCGGTGACGATGATGGTGCCTGGGCCGGAGGGCTTGGTCGACACGACGTGGAAGTACTCGGTGTGGGCGGCGCTGCTAGGCGCCCACATAGATGGGCCCGCGCCGGGCCGCCAGCCGCCAGCGGCCGAGCCCGGCCATCCGGTTTGCGAGGACCAGGTGGAGATCCGTGACGCGTTGGTGGCGTTGGCGGGGGAGGCTGCGGCGACGGCGACGAAGGCAGTGCTCACCGCGGCCGCGGCGAGGATGGCGGTCAGGAAGGTGCGGGACGTGCGGCGATGCTTCAGGCTGGCGATTCTGGAGGTCATTAGAGGCTCCTTGCCGGGGGTGGCCGGATGGTCAGCGAAGATCGGAGAGGGCGAGGCTGGGGAGATCGCGCGGGCCGGCACCGCCTAGGCCACCGGAGGAGGCAGGGGGGTCGGCTCGACGGTTGAGCTGGCCCCGGCGTGCGGTCGCTGTGCGGGCGAGGCCGGTGATGGCGACGGCCGCAACGGCCACGTGGAGGGCGGCCAGGCCGAGGGCGGCGGAGGCGGTCGTGGCGAAGGCGACGGGCAGGCCGAGCGAGACGACGAGGGCAGCGACGGCGACGGCGATCCAGGTCCGGCGGGGCCGGGATGCCGTCGTCTCGAGCAGGGCGAGGGCCGCCCAGCCGAGGACTGTGCTTGTGGCTGCGGCACCGATGGTGGGGCCGAGCGCCACGGTTGTGGGGCTGGAGCCAGGGAACTGGACGCCGAGGTGCACGCCGGCGACCTGGGTGACGACGGCCCACGATGCGGCCGCGGTGGCCGCGGTGGCGGCAACGGCGGCGTGGCGGTTGCGGCGGATGATGGACATGAATCCTCCTGCGATCCGGTGGGACATCGACTGGAGTCAGCATCCGCCGAGGGAGCCTCGTCGGGCATCGTCCCGCTGGAGGTTTTCCGGCTGCACCGCCGGCGGTAGCGACGTAATCACTGGGGAGTAGCCGGGCTGTCTCCCGGGGGAGGACGGCTCTGACGTCACGTGGGCCGTAGCCTCTAGAAGCCGGCGGCCGTCTCGGCGCTGGCCACCAGGGACGCGGCGTCGAAGGGGGTTTCGTCGGGCATGGCTGCTCCTTTGACTGGAGATGCGCGTTTCCAGCCGCGCATGTCCCGTGCGGGTCCGGTGCGGGCCGCCGGCGCCACCTTGGCGCGGCCTTCCAGCTCGCGAGGGTAAACCCTCGCGAGATTCCGGCACTCCCGCCCCCGCGCGGTAGCCTCATGAGCCATGACCCCTGCGGGGCAGATACTCGCCAGCGGCGGGCCTCCCGGGCCAGCCGTGTCCCAGCGGGTGCGCCAGAAGGAGCGGACCCGGGCGGCCCTCATCACCGCTGCGCGCCAGCTGATCCTGGACGGGGCTGGCATCACCATGATGGGTGCGGCCACCGCGGTGGGAGTGTCCGAGGCGACGGCCTACCGGCACTTCCCCGACCTTCCTTCCCTGCTGCGTGAGGCTTTTACCGGGTTGTGGCCGGACACCCCCGAGGACCTGGCGGGCGCGGGGGACTATGGCGACGTCCCCGAGCGGGTGGCTCAGGCCACCGATTTCCTCCTGCGCAATGTGGCCAGGATGCAGGGGGCGGTCCGTGTCATGATCGCTTCCACGATCACGCGGGACGACGTGACCTTCCCGCGCCCCGGCAAGCAGTTCGGCCTGATCGACCTCGCCGTCGCACCGCTGGAGCGGCCGCCCGGCGCCATGGAGCCGGGCAGGCTCACCCAGCTCAAGCTCGACCTGGCCGTGATCATGAGCGCGGAAGCCCTGTTCACCCTGACCGACCTGGCGGGGCTGGCGCCGCAGGACGCGATCGCCACCGTCGTGCACACCGCGCGGACCATCACCGAGGCCGCCATGCAGTTCCCGGCACCAGCCCCGGGCCACCTGCCCACCTGAGACGTCCGTCCGGCACCCGCGCCCGGTGCTGCTGTAGCCCAGGTTATTGGTCCCAACCTGTGTTGTTATGACTTGCACGGCGGCCCGACGTTGCATTCGCAGCTGCGGCCGCCGAGGTGGTAGGGGATCGTGTGATCCATGTCGCAGCGGGTGGCGGCCCGGCGGCAGCCGGGGCGGGAGCAGGTGGTTTGCCGTATCTGGATGAGGTGCCGCAGTGCGGGGCCGATCTGGTAGCCGCTGGTTTCCCGGGGATGAGCGCATTCCCCGGTTTGCAGGGGAGTGATCGTCAGCCCGCGGATCCACCCAAGATCATCCGCGGGGCCGGTGCTGGTATCCGGGCCAGCTCTGGTGCCAGGGCCGGCAGCGGCAGGGCCGCTAGGGACTCGGTTGGGCTCGCCCACCGCCCACGGCTCCGAATCGCCGGGCCCGGTGTCGTCCAGGTACTCCTGGTACCCGAATTCCTCCCAGACCGGCTCGTCCTCCGCCGGGAACGCGGCCAGTTCCCGGGCCAGCACTTCATCCTGGTCGCAGTTCGCGGCCGGCGTCGGTGAGGTGGTAAGCGAACCGGGTGCGGCGGCCAGGGTCCTGATGCGGCTCCCGGTACATGACGCCGTAGTCCACCAGAGTTGACAGGCGATCGCTCAGCACTTCAACGATGGCCGCCAGCTGGTGCACATGGATCCGGGTTCCGGCGACGTGGCTGTGCGGGACGAGTTGCGTAAACAACGGTAAGTCTTTGTATTAGCGCCTGGGCCGAACGGTTCCCTTAGGCTGCTGCCGCGTCCCCTTGGAGCGGGTCACCTCACGGAGCGGGCCAACTCAAGAAGGGCCAGAATGTGTGCCACCAAGGGACTTTGATTTGCCGCGCCGCATGGTCAGGCGCCACGCTCGCCCTAGTTGTGGTAGGGCTGCTGGCCGAGGTTACCGGCGCTTCCGCGGCGCCTGTGCCGGGTCCAGTCATTCCGGCGGACGTGGGCGCCTCCTGGGCGACGGCGCCTGTCACCTACTCGTGTAACCTGTCCGGCTCCGGTGAGAGCCTGCCGCCGGTCAGCGTCGGAGCGATGCTGGCCGCGCCGAGGACCGGCGCTGTCGGAACCGCCACCACCGTGACACTCACCACGCGCACGGTGCAACTGCCCCCGGCTACCAGCACCATGATGTCGGCGTTCACCCAGGCGACCGGGACGGGCATGGCGCAGTCCACGGACATGTCAGTTTCTGGCCTGAGCCTCACCGGTCAGAGCAGTCCCAGCGGCATGGCCAGCGGTAGCCCGCCGCAGATCCCCGCCATCACCGCCTCGGGCAGCGCGACCCTGGCGAGCGCCGGCACGGCGTCGGTCCAGGCGCCTTCGACGCTCACGCTGACCCCCGTGGGCGCGGCCACCCCCGCGTTCAACTGCGCGATCGCCAGCACGGCCGTTGTCGCCGTGCAGATCACGGTCATGCCGCAGGCGGCACCGGCCGTTACCTCCGGGCCGGTGTACGCGTGCAGCATCGCAGCAGGCACCCACTCGGTCACGCGCACAGTTGGGATTCCGATGACGCTGACGGGCGCTGGGCCGAACCGGGTGGGCTCGACGGACAACGTCACGTTCTCCGCGCCCGGCAACGGCCTCGGCGGGCCCTACCCGGCGGGCACGTCCAGCGTTTTGTTCAGCGGCGCCCTCCCGGTGACTGGGGCGCAGGCCGACCGCGTCCCGCTCGCCGGGACGATGTCAGATACCGGCAATGACGTCTTTACCATGAGCGGGCCGCTGCACCTGGCGGCGGCCGGGATAGACCATATCCTCCCCCCAGCCCGGTTCACGGTCACCGTCTACGCGCGGCAGGTGGTCTCGGTGGTCGTCGTCTGTGTCCTCAAGACCGCCGTGACCACCACGATGACGTCGTCCACCACGGTAAGCGTGGCCGTCAGCCGCCAGGCACTGGGTGTCGCGGCCGGTGCGCCCAACACGGGCGGCGGTGGCAGCCTGCACCACGCCAGCGGACTCCCGGTGCTCGCCGCGGGCATCGCCACGCTGCTGGCCGGAATCTGGATCACGATCACCGGCCTGCGCCGCCGTCAGCGGCATTTTCCCACCTGACATGGCCCTCCTGCGACACGGCCGCCGCTACCGGGCACGGCGGCCGGCCCACAGCTACTTTGAGGCGCAGCGCCACCGCCGCCGGGCACCCAGGCGCAGCGCAGTGATCATCGGCGCCGCGCTCATCGTCGCGGGAGCCACGGCGATCATCCGTCCCCTGGCCGGCGGCGGTACCCTCATCGGAGGCGCCTTGGAGATCCCCGCCTCCGCCGGAACATCGGCACCCCAGCCGGTGACCGCTCCGACCGCCGCCCCGATGGCCGCGGCCACCCCCGTACGGATCGAGATCCCCGTCCTGCACGTGTCCGCGCCGATTGTCCCGCTCGGCCTCAGCGCCGACGGCACCGTCCAAGTCCCGCCGCTCGCCAACCACAACCTCGCTGGCTGGTATGACCACAGCGTCACTCCGGGCCAGGACGGTTCCGCGGTGATCCTGGGACACGTCGACTCGTTCACCGCCATTTCGGTGTTCTTCTATATCAAGACGCTGCGCCCCGGCAATGTGATCGAGATCATCAGGGCTGACGGCTCAACGGCCGTGTTCACCGTCGACGGCGTGCAGAAGGTCATCAAGGCAACGTTCCCGACGTCCGTTATCTACGGCAACGTCAGCTATCCCAGCCTGCGGCTGATCACCTGCGGCGGCCCATTCGACTCGGCGACCCGCCAGTACCTCGACAACATCGTCGTCTATGCCCACCTGGCCCGGGCCTCCCCATAAGGCGCGCGCAGCCGAAGAGCTGCCCGGCTAGCTGTTTTGCCCGGGCTGAACGAGGCCCGCTTCGTAGGCGGCGACGACGGCCTGCACGCGGTCGCGGCAGCCGAGCTTCATCAAGATGTTGCCGACGTAGGTCTTGATGGTTGCTTCCCCGAGAAACAGCCGCGCGGCGATCTCCCGGTTAGACAGGCCGCGGGCTACCTGAATCAGGACCTGGGTCTCCCGTGGGGTGAGGTCGGGCAACGCAGGCCGCGGGCTTTCCGGGGGGCGGTGCGCGAATTCAGCGATCAGCCGCCGGGTCACCGAGGGGGCGAGCAGCGCGTCGCCCCGGGCGACTGTTGCGATGCCAGAGATAAGTGTGTCGGGCGGGGAGTCCTTGAGCAGGAATCCGCTGGCGCCAGCCCGCGGCTACGCCAACGTCGCACCCAGCCAGAACCCCAAGGTCACCGTTCACCTCACATCGTGACCAGCTTCGCACCGGGCCGCGCCGTCCCACCGCGCGGCCCGGTGGCCTGCAAGTGTGCGGGCAGCCCTCGTTCAGGAAGGCGGCGGGGTACGGGCACACGGCCTCACGCTACCTTCGAGCTGCTCCGCAGCAGCGAGGAACAGGGCTTTCGACGGCGGGCCACCGGGGGACCCGCGGCAGCAGCATAACCTTGCGCTGAGCGGAGGTGCCTCACCCAGGGAGAGGCCACACGGGCACCTGGCTGGACCATGGCGCGACGCCGTCACAGAGCTATGAGGGAGACGCGAGTATGAGCATCGACAGGCCTGAGATCGACTTCCCCGGGGGCGAGCCGCCGGCCGATCTGCAGATCACCGATGTCTGGGAAGGTGATGGCGCCGTGGCGAACGCGGGCGACATGGTCAACGTCCACTATGTCGGGGTCGCGTACTCTACGGGCGAGGAGTTCGACGCCAGCTGGGACCAAGGCGCTCCTCTTGAGTTCCAGCTCGGCGTGGGACAGGTCATTGCCGGCTGGGATCAGGGTGTGCAGGGAATGAAGGTCGGCGGCCGCCGCCAGCTGATCATTCCACCGGGTCTGGCCTACGGAGACAAGGGCGCCGGGCACGCGATCGCGCCGGGCGAGACCCTAATCTTCGTGTGCGACCTGGTCTCGATCTGATGAACTCTCCCCGGATAGTGCCTATCTCCGCATCCGCTAGCGGCACGCGGCGCACCCGCTGACCCGCACGCTGGGGTACGCCGGCCGGTAGTCGTCACCGCGCCGGGGCGAGTCGGGCTCTATCCGGACGGGAAACAGGGGCAACCTGGTCCCGGCCGCGAGGAGGCCTGCCGAACCAGTTTCCTTAAGCCAGTCCTGATCAGCGGCACCGAGGGTCCAGGTTACCTGTGGGCCGACCCGGAATGGCTCGCCGCAGCACTGCATCTGCCAGCTGTCGACCCAGACCGTCAACCCCACATGGCAATCCTGCAGGATGGGCAAGAACCCGTCGAATAGTTTCCGCATCTGCCGCGGATGGTGTGCGATCCTGGCCGGCCGCCGACGTTCTATCGAGGTGGCGACTAGTTCGGGCACAGGCGCCGTGCGGCCTGGGGTGTCGAGCCTACCGGGGACAACGCGATATAACTTGACGAGGAACGAGATAGTACTTATCGTCTCAGCTACTGGCGGGCGAGTATCGAGTGCACAGGGCCGGCGCTGGCCACGGTTACGCCCGGCCGCGTGGCAGCCGACCGGCCACAGGCCTGCGACGAGGGACGGAGCAACATCATGGACGCGATAGAGATCCTGACCGCGCTCAGTACGTCAGAGGGCAGGGCCGATCCGTATCCGCTGTACGCCGCATTGCACGAGAAGGGCGAGGTGATCGAGAGTGGTCCGGGCAACGTGATGGTGGTCGGTTACGACGCCATTAACTCAGTCCTCCGCGATCCCGGCTTCCGCGTCTCTGATGAATCCATTTTCGACAAGAACTTCCCTGGCTGGCGGGCGAATCCGGTGTTTATCCAGGGCGTAGACTGGATCCTGAACCTGAACGCACCGCGGCATTCGCGGGTCAGGAGCCTGATCGCCCACGCGTTCACGGCACGGCGCATCGCCGGGCTGGAGCCCGCGATTGCCAAGATGGCCGACGAGCTGCTCGGGGCCATGGCTGATCGCGGCGCCGATGGCTGCGCCGTCGAGTTCATGCATGACTTTGCCTACTTGCTGCCGGTCACTGTGATCTGCGAGCTGATTGGGATCCCCGAGGCGGACCGGGAGGGATTCCGGCCGGTTGCCCGGGATCTGGCCGGCGTCTTTGAGCTCAACGACGTTGAAACTCTGCCCGCGATCAATGCCGCAGCGGTCGAGTTGCTCGCCTACTTCACTGGCCTGGCTGCCAAGCGGCGCGCCGACCCTCGCGATGACCTGCTCAGCGACCTGCTCGCGGTCAGCGACTCCCACGATGGCAGGCTGACCGATGCCGAACTGCTGCACAACCTGACGCTGCTGCTAGTCGCCGGCTTCGAGACAACGACGAACCTGCTGGGAAACGGCCTTCACGTCATCCTGCAGGACCCGTCGGCTGGTGAAGCCGTCAGGGATGGGTCAATACCGCCTTCCGCGTTTGTCGAGGAAGTACTGCGCTTCGACTCGCCTGTCCAGCTCACCAGCCGCATCGGCTACGACACGAGCGTGGGCGGCGTGCCGGTGTCCCCGGGAACCGAGGTCGTCACCCTGCTCGGGGCGGGGAACCGGGATCCGCGCCGGTTCACGAACCCAGCCAGGTTCGACCCGACGCGTCCCGACGGCGGTCCGCTCAGCTTCGGGGGCGGCGCGCATTTCTGCATCGGCGCTGCGCTCGCCAGGCTTGAGGGAGCAGTCGCTTTCCCCCGCCTGCTGAGCCGATTCCCGAAGATCTCGGCCGCAGGCGAACCGACGCGCCGGGATACGCTCGTCTTGCGCGGCTTCGATGCGCTCCCGGTGATGGTGGCCTAGCGGCGGGCTTAGCGGGCCGGCAGCAGTGCGTGGATGACCCTCGAGGCACGGGCGGCGTCGGGTTCGTCTCCCGTGATGAGGCTGAGGTAGACGTAGGACTCCATGATGCGCACGAGCACGTAGGGCAGATCGGCGGCGCGCTGAGCCTGCTTCCTTTCGCACCAACGGTCGACGGCGCCGTTCTGCCGGAGGCGCCGCTCGAAGCCATCACCGACGGCACACCAGGCTGGGCGCCCTACACCACCCCCAACCGGACGACGGCTCTGCTCACCGACCACGTCACCCAAGTCGACGACCCGGCCGGCGACGAGCGATCCCTGTGGGACGGCATCCGATAGGAACACGCCCGACGGCGGCACATGCCGCATAAGTCCCGGGTCAGTGCGTGGCCCGCACGGCGTGACCGCTACGGCTGCCGCGCCACGGTGAGTTCGCGAGCCTGCGTCTCGGTGAGCACCCGGGCAATGCCGACGGGCGTCCAGCCCGAGCTGTTCTCGATCTCATCACGCAGCATCGCGGCCTGATACTCAACGGCCAGCGGGCCGACAGCGACCAGGGCGGACTGCTCGTTCTTCATAATCAACATGAAGTTCATGCCGAGTCCCTTTCAAGCGGGTGATCACGACGAGGGGCGCTCCGGTGCGCTCCGCCGGGCCTTCATGATGCAGACCTTAATCAGGTGCTCGCCCGGCTGCGCCCGTCATCAGTTGAGCGACCTCGACGCCGGCTCCATCGTCAACGCCGCCCTGGCCGCGCTGTCGCCGCGCTGAGCAGGCCCGGCCCGGCCGGGCAGATCAGAAGGGGCGGGGCCGGCGCGGGAGGCAGGCGGGCCTAGGCCGTGTCTCGAAGTCGTGCCGTGCCTGAGCTTGTCTCAATGATGTTGTCGGCGTGTCGGTGATCGATCTCCGGTAGAGGGCTCATTCGTAGTTTCCTGTCCGGTCTCATTGGAGTCTGTGAAATCTCAGCTTGGCGGCAAGCTGTCTCATCGGTCTCAATGGATCTTTCGCCTGCCGTGGCGGGCAGGCTGCCTTTGCCACGGCCACGGACAGCCTTGATCGCTTTCTCGATGGATCTTTCGGTTGTCTCATCTGTGTGGGTGGCTGGCGGGTCGACGACCTGCGCACCCGCGGGTCATGACCGCGCTGTTGAACGGGTGACGAGCTCGGCATCATCGGCCGGTGCCACGTGCCCGAGGACGCACGCCGCTGGCGGGTCGAGGTCGAGCATTTCGGTTCGGAGGTGCTCGAACCCAGCTTCGGTAAGCAGGCCTGCCAGCTCGCTGGCGGCCGCCGCCGAAGTGGCCGCGGTGGCACCGGGACAGCGGGGCTGGGATACCAGAGCGATGCGCCCGCCGGGCCGCAACAGCCGGGCGAGTTCGCGTAGCCGGGCGATTGGGTCGGGCCACATGCCGACTGTATTGACTGCAAGCGCGGCGTTGAATGGCCCGTCGCTGATGGACAGGCTCTCGACCGGCGTATGCATGAGGCGTACCCGTCCGGCCCGTATGGCGGCCCTATTGCGGCGGCGGGCGTGGCGGATCATTACCTGCGAATGGTCGACGCCGACCACCAATCCCCGGATCGCCCGGGTGGCGAGGGCGGCGATGGCCACGCCAGGACCGCAGCCGAGTTCGATGACACGGTCAGTCGGCTGGACGTCGAGAAGCTGCACCGCCCAGCGGTTGCGCGCCACATTCGACGAGCGCCGACCCATGATCCAGCCGGCGACGTGCCCTACGGCTCCGGTCGGCTGGTGGAACTGCGCCAGCCCCCCGTGAGGAGCCCACCATTGGATGATGCGGCCCAGCGCCCTCTGCTTGATGTCCATCAGGTGAGCAAAGCACTTCGAGTACGCTTGAAGTCAAATGCCTGCTACTGAGCGCACCCTGGCTTCGTCGGTCACGCCAACGTTGCTGTCAATTGGCGAGTTGTCCGAGCGTACCGGCGTGCCGGCGACCGCGCTGCGGTACTACGACGAGCTTGGATTGGTGCGGCCGGCGGGTCGGGCGGCGGGACAACGGCGGTATGCCGCGTCGGCAGTCAGGGACGTCGGTGTGATCCTCTTCTTCCGCGAGATCGGATTCTCGCTGGCTGAGATCGGGCGTTTCATTGCAGGCGAGCGGCAATGCCGACGGGAGATGATCGATCACAAGCTGGCCGAGCTGGCCGAGCAGGAGCACCGTATCGAGGTTGCCCGCACCGCACTCGAGCACGGTCGGCAATGCCCAGCCAGCGAACCCATGAAATGCTCCCGATTCTGGTCGATCATCGAAGGGCGACTGCGCGGCCTCTCACTGGAAGAAAGCCACGCGCGAGCGCACTGACAGACCCCTCACCGATGCGAACGCGAACCTACGGCGAGCTTCGCCTCGAAGGCCCTATCGATGACGCGCGAGAGTCCGCCCGCAAGCCAACCCCTCCAACGGGGCACCGGCACCCGGCAGCAGCCCGGCCGGCTGCGCCCGGTTCTCCGAAGGTGTGACCTTCAGAGGTCTACGGCGCTGAATCTTCGCCGGTAGTTGGCGGTCGACCCGGGGATCGCGCTCGTACATCGCGGCGCGGGAGACACCGAGCAGGTCGGCGATCTCGGTGACCGAGCGGCCGGCGGCCTGGAGTTGGTGGGCCAGTTCTTCCTGCGCGAAGCATGCCCTGCTTCCCGACGCAGCATACGGGCGGGTCCGCTCCACGAGCGAGCGGCTGCGCAGCCGGGCGAGGCGGTAGTCGACGGTCCGTTCGGGACGGTGCGTCAGCGCGATGAGCTGGGGCGTAGTCAGCACCCGGTGGGCGTGGAGCTGGCCGAGGATGTCATGGTCGACGGCACAGAGTCGATCGACCCTCGCTCCCACCGTGTCCGTGCGGCCCTCGTTCATGACCCCCCCCCGCCGAGTAGGCGAAGAAGCTTGACTGCCAAGCTTCCCCAACAGTCGGGGTCTCGGCGGACTGCCCGATTCGTGCCCTGGCCGGCGCCTTCGCTACCGCGAGGCTCGCGGATCGGAGTGGGAGCGAAGTTCGAATACGAGTGCCTACGGCCCACCCATTAGCATTTCCGGGGGGATGTCGTGACCGGTGCGGCGCCCGCCGGGCGGGCGGCCCGCAGCCGATACGCTCCCGGGTATGTCTGTGGATGAGCGGCGTGTCGCGGACCTGCTCGTCCGCTGCCTGGAGCATGAGGGCGTCACGTGCGTCTTCGGCATCCCCGGCGAGGAGAACATCCACTTCACCGACGCCCTGGCCCGGTCGTCCATCAGGTACGTCCTGGTCCGCCATGAGCAGGCGGCGTCGTTCATGGCGGAGATCTTCGGCCGGCTGACCGGACGGGCCGGCGTGTGCTCGGCGACCCTCGGCCCGGGCGCCATCAACCTCCTCCTCGGGACGGCCGACGCCACCACCAACAGCACGCCGGTGGTGGCGTTCTCGGCGCAGGTCGGCCTGAACCGGATCTATAAGGAGTCACACCAGAGCATCGACCTGGTATCGATGTTCTCCCCGGTGACCAAGTGGGCTGACCTGGTTCTTACTCCCGAGGCGGTCCCGGAGATGGTCCGCAAGGCGTTCAAGCTGGCTCAGACCGAACGCCCGGGCGCCGTCTATCTGGCCGTGCCCGAGGACATCGAGGCCATGCCCGCGCCGGGCGGGCTGGCTCCCCTCGATCTCAACGTTCCCCGGCCGGACGAGCCCTCGGCGGCGCAGATCGAGCGGGCCGCGGCGGT
>OCZU010001470.1_pt1 | contig 15492 bp, 12 predicted proteins | sample 1539001 | NCBI WGS metagenome assembly OCZU01 (sample SAMEA3539306, study PRJEB22396) | soil metagenome | biome: tundra; feature: field; material: soil | place: USA | collected 2010-05 | depth 0.15 m | reverse complement strand
TTGTTTCCACGACCACCGACACGGGCCAGGCTCTCGCCCGCAAGCGCTTTGGCGAGGCAAATGTGTTTTACTTCCCGATGGATTTTGCGTTCGCCATTCGTCCTTACCTGCGGGCACTGCGGCCGCGAATGGTGGTGATTGCGGAGACCGAGTTCTGGCCCAACTTCATGAGGCTGGGGCATGCAAGCGGAGCGCGCATTGTGGTGGTGAACGCCCGCATCTCGGACCGGTCGTGGCCGAGTTACCGGCGGTTTCGCCGGTTGCTGCGAAAGGTACTGGTGAACGTGGATCTGTTCCTGGCGCAGACGCCTGAGGACGCCGCGCGGCTGCAAGACATTGGCGCCAGCCTCGAGCGTGTTCGGGTTGCGGGAAATTTGAAGTTCGATATTCCTGTACCCGCTCCACCTGTGATTGTCGAGAGTTTGCGGAAGTCGATCGCGGCGGCGGCCGCGGGACCGATGCTGGTGTGTGGCAGCACCGTGGACGGAGAAGAGCCGCTGCTGCTGAAAGCATTTGAAAATCTGCTGGTACAGCATCCGCGGGCGGTGATGATTCTTGCGCCGCGGCACCCGGAACGATTTCCCGCCGTGGCCGCTTTGCTCGAACAGATGTCGATTCGCTTCTGGCGGCGATCTGAGTGGAAGGGCGAGGCTTTGAACGGCGGAGTGCTTGTGCTGGATACAATCGGAGAGTTGGCGGCGCTCTATGCGCTCGCCGACGTTGCGTTTGTGGGCGGCAGCCTAGTGCCGCGCGGCGGGCATAACATCATCGAACCGGCGCAGCATGGCGTGGCCACCGTGGTGGGAAATCATACGGAAAACTTCCGCGACATCGTAGGCCTGTTCCAGAGCCGGGACGCGGTGCGGATTGTCGGACCGGCGGAGTTGCCGCTGGTCTGGCTGGAGCTGCTGGCCAATGATGCGGAGCGAATTGCATTAGGAAAGCGCGCTGCCGAAACTCTGCGGTTGCAGACTGGAGCCACAGCACGGACCGCCGGCGAACTGGTGGGGTTGCTTGGGCGGCCACGGACTTGAATCCCCTGTCAGGCATCTACGGCGGTGTGGTGGGGGCGCGGAACGCGCTCTACGACCGCGGATGGTTGCGGTCGCGCCGCTTGCAGGGACCTGTGATCAGCGTGGGAAATGTGTCGACCGGAGGATCGGGAAAGACTCCGTTCGTGATTCTGCTAGGAGAGTTGTTGAAGGCGCGCGGGATTCGCTTCGATGTGCTTTCGCGGGGCTATGGGCGGAAGACTCGCGGAGTGCTGCTGGTGAATCCCGGCGGCCTGGCGCGGGATTTTGGCGATGAGCCTTTGCTGATTGCTCGACGGCTGCAGGCGCCTGTGGTAGTTGGCGAAGATCGATATGAAGCGGGGCGGTTTGCCGAGTCGCGATTCGGTTGTCAAATTCATTTGCTGGATGATGGGTTTCAACATCGCAGCTTGGCCCGCGATTTCGATATCGTGATGGTGACCCCGGATGACGCACGGGATCGCCTGCTTCCTGCCGGACGGTTGCGGGAGCCCTTGCGGTCTGTACGGCGAGCGGATGCGGTGGTGCTGGCCAGCGGCGCTTCGTCGGACCCATTTCCGCTCGCGGGCAAGACGGTTTGGCGGGTACGGCGCGGGATTGTTCCCGACAGTGTTCCTCTCCAGCCGGTTGTGTTCTGCGGCATTGCTCGGCCGCAGAGTTTTCTGCTGCAATTACGAGCTGCGGGGGTTGATCCCGTTGCCGAGGCATTCTTCCACGATCATCATGCCTACACAGAGAAAGACGTTCGTGATTTGCTGCAACTCCGGCAACGCAGTGAGGCAGACGGCTTCGTCACTACTGAGAAGGATGCAGTCAACCTTGGAGGTTATCTTGCCGCGCTGGCGCCGCTGACGGTCGTCCCGGTCAAGATGGAGCTGGCCGACGCGGCTAACGCTGTGGATACCATGCTGCGGATGATCGAGGAACGGCGCCGCCGCTCGTGAGAAAATGCCCCAGACGGCATATTAAGGAAGCGAGCCAAACCCGCGATTGTTGCGTCGGACAGAACGCGACGGTTCGCGCGGCTCGCCCAGATTCCTCGCTGTGCAAAAGACGCTTGCTCGGAATGACAAGAACAATCTGATGACGAAGCATTTGAAGGAAGTCGAGCGGCTGCGGAAGATTATCGAAGCGTTCCCCAAGGTCACTGTCACGGTGCTGGGTGATCTGGTGGCCGATGAATTCGTGTACGGAGAGATCTCGCGGGTATCGCGTGAGGCTCCGGTGCTGATTCTGAAGCATCGCGAACGCACGGTGGTGCCTGGTGGAGGCGCGAACGCGGTCAACAATCTGGCCGACCTGGGAGTGAACGTGCTTCCGGTTGGCGTCATTGGCGATGACGAGCCTGGGAAACTCCTCCTAAAGTTTTTTCGCCATAAGCGGATTCCGACCAGCGGGGTGCTGAAGGACAAGAGCTACACCACGGTCACGAAGACGCGCATTCTTGCGGGCATGACGCACAATTCACGGCAGCAGGTGGTGCGAGTGGATCGCGAGCCTGAGAATCCTCCTAATCGGCATCTGACGCGCGAGTTGTTCCTGGCGGCGCGGGAATATCTGCGGGCGTCGGATGCGCTGCTGGTTTCCGATTACGGATATGGATCGGCTAGTCCGGCGATCGTGAATGCGTTGCGGCAGGCCGGGCGGCGAAGAGTTGTACTGGTGCCTTTGATTCTCGATTCTCGCTACCGGCTGCTGGAGTATTCGGGCGCGACCGCCGCTACTCCGAATGAGCCTGAGGTGGAGGCGGCGTTGGGCATCCGCATTGGGCCGACCTGGGAAAAACTGACTCAGGCGGGACAACAAATTATGGAACGGATGAAGCTGCAATCGCTGCTGATCACGCGAGGCCGCGATGGCATGGTGGCGTTTGATCAGGGGCACGCGCCGGTCGACATCCCGATTTCTGGGTCTGACCAGGTTGCAGATGTGACCGGGGCGGGCGATACCGTGATTGCGGCGTTCAGCGCCGCGCTGGCCGCCGGAGCGAGCACGGAAGAGGCGGCGCAGGTGGCCAACTACGCGGGAGGGATTGTCGTTATGAAGCGCGGCACGGCTACTGTTTCTCGGGAGGAACTGTTGCGCGCGATTGAGCAGGCTCCGCCCTCGACGCGGCCTCACTGATCGGGCAGAGATTGAAAGCATTCAAGATGAGCAACGGCAAACTTCTGGGGCGCCAGGAACTGCGCGAGCACGTAGAGTTGTGGCGCCGCGCCGGCCAGCGCATCGTTCTGGCCAACGGCAATTTCGACCTGCTGCATGTGGGCCACGTCCGCTATTTGCGCGGAGCGAAGGAGTTGGGCGGCAAGCTGGTGGTGGCCATTAATTCCGACGATTCAGTGCGCGCCCTCAAGGGCGAGGGGCGTCCGGTGATGCCGGCGGAAGAGCGCGCTGAAATTATTGCTGCGCTTGCTGATGTGGATGCTGTCGTCATTTTCTCCGAACTCGATGTCCGCGCTTTGATTCGCGAGATTCATCCTGATATCCAGGCCAAGGGCACGGACTACACGGAAGAATCGGTTCCCGAGCGGGATGCGGTGGCCGAGTACGGCGGGAAGGTCGCGATTGTCGGCGACCCGAAGGATCATTCCACCAGCGAGATCATTCGCTCACGGCTGTCGCCGAGGCGGTCGTGACGGTTAGGTCGGCCGGTTTCGAGCCGAATCGTCTCGATATTGTGCCGGAAAAGATCGAGCGACTGCTGATTGTACGGCTTAGCGCCATGGGCGACGTGATCCACACGCTGCCGGCGGTTCAGGTCCTGCGGGAAGCGTTTCCGAAGGCGTTCATCGGCTGGCTGATTGAAGAGCGCTGGGCTGAACTGCTGGGCGCGCCGGGATGTTCGCGGCGTGGCTGCCGGTCTTCGTTGCGGCCGCTGGTGGATGAAGTCCACACCGTAAACCTGAAGGCTTGGGAAAAATCGCTGTTCTCCATTTCGACCCTGCAGCGGGCCACCACGGTTTGGAATGATGTACGGGACGCGCATTACGATGTGGCGGTGGACCTGCAGGGGGCGATGCGATCGGCGGTGCTGGCACGTTTGTCCGGGGCACGCGTGGTCTACGGAGCGGCGGAGGCGCGAGAGTCTCCCGCGAGCCTTTGGTACACGCGGAAGGTGGTTACGCACGGCAGGCATGTCGTAGAGCAGAATGTTTCTGTCGCCGAGGCGCTGGTCGAAGGTCAGACGAAAACCGCGCCTTCGGACATTTCCTGCGATCTTCCTCGCGACCCGCAGGCCGAGGCGAGCATCGAGCAAGGGCTTGCGCAGCACGGCATCCGCGACTTTGCGATTCTGAATCCGGGTGCGGGTTGGGGCGCAAAACGCTGGCCGGCGGAGCGCTACGGTGAAGTTGCGCGCAGACTGGCCAAGGCCGGCATATGCCCGCTGGTTAACTACGGTCCCGGCGAAGAAGATATTTTTCGCGACGTGCTGGCTGCGAGCGCAGGCAGCGCCAGGCCCACGAAGGGCACAATCAGCGGACTGATCGCGATGACCCGGCGGGCGCGACTTTTCATTGGCGGCGACACGGGGCCGCTGCATCTGGCGGCGGCGTTACGGGTTCCGGTGGTGGCGATCTTCGGGCCCACGGACCCAGCTCGCAACGGGCCTTATGGGACACGCAGCATTGTGCTGCGGAGTTCGGAGAGCGTCACTTCGCATGCGCGGCGGCCTGAGCCGGACGAAGGTCTGTTGGCGATCGGCAGCGATGCGGTGGTTGCGGCTGCCGAGAAGTTGCTGGCCGGCATTTCGGGATGATGGATCGTGGCGGGAAGTCGAAGGAGCGACTGCAGGGCTCCTCAGGGGCTAAAGCCTGAAGCTTTTTGCAGGTTTTTTGCGGCACGACTGAAGCCGTACCCTTCCCGACCGGTGTGGGCTTCCAGGTCGTGTGTTGGAAGTTTGTGAAACCGTGCCGCCAGGGAGGCGGCGCTACAAGGAACCGCATGGCTGAGTGGTCACAAATCGCGCGCCGCATTCGGGTGCCGCTGGGATTTCTGTTTGCCTTGCTTTATTTCTGGCTGGCCCGGCCTACCTGGCGCTGCTTGGTGCTGGGAGCAATTGGTGTGGTTCCCGGGCTCTTGATTCGGGCGCTGGCTTCGGGCCATGTGCGCAAGAACGAGTCGCTTGCGACTTCCGGTCCTTATGGCTATACGCGGAATCCGCTGTACCTGGGCTCGCTGCTGATGGGGTTGGGATTCGCTGCCGCGGCCCGTAGTTGGTGGGTGGGCGTTGCGCTCGTCGTGATGTTTTTCGCGATTTACGTCCCCGTCATCCGCGACGAAGAGACATTTCTGCGGCAGAGGTTTCCTGGGTTTGATGAATATGCACGGCGGGTGCCGAGAATGGTGCCGCGGCTCACTCGATATTCAAGCAATGAAAGCGAAGGTCCGGCGGGATTCTCTTTGGATTTGTATCTGAAGCATCGCGAGTACAACGCGCTGCTGGGGGCTCTGGCAATGATGGCGGCGTTGATTCTGAAGATGACATCGTTCCGGGTCAGAAGCCTCTGAATATGCGCAACTGGCGCCGCTAATGGCCAGCCGTAGCCGACGGGACCCCCGCAACCCGGTCCAAGAAAGCGATGTAAGCTGCAAGCAACCGGTACGTCTGGTAGTAGTCGTCGAGCCGGATGGCGGAAAATTTGTCCTTCGATGTGTGCAGGATGTGGGCATTCCAGGTTTGTTGCGTCAGGGAGTGAATGGTGATGCTCGGAATACCGCGCGCGGCAAACTGTTCCGAATCTGTGCTGCCGATCTGGTCCACGTCAACACCCGTGATGGGAACATTCATCTGCTTGGCGACGTAAGCGATCACACCATTTAATCGCCTGTCGGAGTGGCTCGCCCAGATCTCAGAGGGCGCCAAGCCGAGGGTGTCCATATTCACCATCGCGTCAGTCGCAGCTACCTGCTCGCGGGACATTTGCTGGACATAAGAACGGGACCCGACTTCGCCCTTTTCTTCGTCCGTGAACCCGATAAAGATGTAGGTATGGCGGTGCGGCTCACTTCTTACCGCTTCGTAGAGGGACGGCAGCAGCGAGGCGCCGCTCCAGTTGTCGACAACGCCATCGCCTTCGGAGACGCGATCGAAGTGAGCTCCGACGATGATGACTTTGCCGGAGCTGCCCGGCAGAAAGCAAATAACGTTGGGCAGCTTCGATCCCTTCACCGGCTGTTCGGAAACGTGCTGAGCATCGCAACCGGCTTCAGCAAACATTTGGTTGAGCGTCGCTTCACGCTGAGCGTTGTCGCCAGTGTACTTCCGCAGGCGGGCTTCGACAACCTCGCGCGAAACCGGCTTGTAGCTGACGCTGTCAGCGGTAGCGCCGGGCCAGCAGTGCAGTAGCAAAACGACGGCCACAGTAGTGCAGAACCTCGAATGCGCGATCAATTTCGACATGTGACGAGGAGGGCGTGCCGTTCAGTTGGGGGTGGCTTCCAGGCGGGCGTGGTAGCCCTTGCGAGCCCGAACCTGCAAATGTTTGCCATTTTTCTCGGCGAGGATGCTGATCGTGCGATAGGTTCCGTTGGGCTGGAAATCGGCGGGTTTGTAGGCGATGAAGTAGCGGCTGCGAATCAACTCATGCAGCTTGTCAAAGGACTTGCCCAGCGTCAGAATGTCGCCGGGAAACATCGCCTCGCCTCCGCTGCGCTCCGCCAGCGCCTCTAACACTTTGTCGGCATCGGTCTTATCGCCACGGCCCTCTCGGGTGCTGACGGTGTAGATGGTCACGCCCGTCTGTTCCGCAATCTGGATGCTCTGCTTCAGGGTGCTGTGGCTGGAATTATCTTCGCCGTCGCTCAGGATCACCAGGACTGTCGCGACCCTCTCACCGTCGGGATACGCCGCCAGCTTCCGGCAGGCGAATAACACTGCGTCAAACAGCGCGGTTCCCCCTCCGTTGGTGAGCTTCTCAATCCCCTTTCCCAGGTCCCCGGGTTCCGCAGTGAAATCCTGGGTCACGGTAGTTTCATGGGAAAAACCGGTGATAAACCCCAAGTCGGACGCACTGCTTAGCATTTTCTTAACGAACTCAGTCGCGGCGTGCTTTTCAAACGAGAACCGGTCGTGCACGGAACCGCTGGTGTCGACCAGAAGGGCCAGCCGCAGAGGAAGCTTCGACTGGGGAGAGAATTGCAGCACCTTTACAGGAGGCTTATTGTCATCGCGGATCCGAATGTCGGACGCTTCCAAATCGTTCACCATTTGTCCATGGCTGCTAACGGAGAAGAACAGGGCCACATCGTCCACACTCTTGCGAATAAGCCACGCCCCCCGGGCGCGGCCTAGACGTGGGGATACATCCGAAGCGGTGCCGCCGTTGCCGACCTCTGCGGCCGGGGTTGCCTCGGCCAGCGTGCCGCAGTCGTCGCAAGTCGCATCGGATTCATTGCCTAGTGCAGTCAGTTGTGCCTTCAACCTGTCGCTGTTCGGGAAGGTCTGTAACGGCTGCGAAGGAGGTGCGGCTGTTGCTTGCAGCGGACTGCTGACGCCCGCTGCCCTTACTGCCTTGTTATGGGTAAGAGCAGCCAGATTCCGACGTGCGACTGGAGCGAACGCATTGGTGGGGTCCTCGCTCAGGAACAAGTTGAGTTCGCGCTCCAAGCTGTCGAAATCGTTGAGAGTCATGGCCGCTGCGGCAGCTACGTAGTGCACATTCGCCATCCCTTTATGGTCGAGCGCATGTACTCGCTGGGCTGTTTGCAAGGCCGGCTGGTATTGATGGTTTCCTTGTTGGGCGTATGCCAGAGTCGATAAGATCTTGGCGTCCTTGGGGAGGAGGGAAGAAGCTTTCTCCAGCTCTGTTTGGGCAGTCGCAAAATCATTCAACGACAACGCCAGTCGTCCAAGGTTCAAGAACGATCCTGGAAACTTGTCGTCCAGCTTCGCAGCCGCTTCAAATTCGCTTCTTGCGTGAACCGTGTCTTCTTGATCGGCATAGGCGAGCCCGAGTCCAATGTGGGCTGAAACGAACTTGGGATAATCCCCGATCGCCCTTTGCAGGTGCCTCATCGCTTCTTTCGAGTTCTGCGCTTTGAGTAAGGCGCTACCGCGGTTGAACTCCTCAACGGCCTTATTGGGAGCATCCAGGTCGAGCGCAGATACTGCACCGGAATCAATCAGCTCCTTATCTTGTGCCTTTTGGTGTTCACTCTCCCTCGAGTGCCGCGTCACCTGGTCAAGATACATTTGGGCGAAGTCGATTTGTGCAAACCCGGAATCGGGACCCGCGTTCATGTAGACCATCTGTGCGAATGCGGAGATGCCGCCACAAAAGCAGAAGGCGACAACGCATGCGAGCAGGCGCTGGATAGATTTGAACGATCGACGGTGAGGCGCACAAAGCACGAAATTACTCCGGCAATGATGTGGTCACTTCAAATCTTTCTTGCCACTCCGCGGGGGCACGGATCATTGCGACGAACCGTTAGAACCAGGTTAATGGATCATTTCTGCGCCACAAGTTCCCTTGCGCGGGTCAACTCGGGCCGCGTGGAACTCGATCCGTCGCAGACTTTCAGCAACAGCGCATAGTATTCCGAGGCGTCGCCCTGCTTGCCTGCCGTTTCAGCGGCGTGGGCGGCGCCGTAAATCCCGTTAAAGCGGTTGGGATTCAGTTTCAGGTCGGTCTGATACTCGGCCAGAGCCTGCTGCGGACGCTTGGCCTCGAGCAGCAGGTCGGCCAGCATTTCGCGCGCCGGGATGCTTTCCGGCTCGTTTCCCAGCTTATCATTCTTGTCGGCCAGGGAACGCAAGCCGGAGATGGCCTCGTCATCTTTACCTTCGGCGTGCGCGATCCAGGCGGCGGCTTCCTGATAGTCTTCGCCCGTTGCCTCGGCGTATTCGGCTTTCTTTTCGGCCACGAACTCTTTGCGGATTGCCTCAATCTGCTCCAGGTCTTTGTGGGCCTGCGCCAGATTTCCGCTGCGGGCCGCGCCAATAGCCCGTGCCCAATAGGTAACAGACTGATCTCCGCGCAGCGCTCCGGCCACCAACTGGAGCGCGGACGCGTCAGTCCAGTGGCGAAGTTCGAGATCGTAGATCGCGGGAAACACGGTCAGGGCGTTGGTCTGCGGGTCGAAGTCATGACCATACATCGACTGCATCTTCGGCATGGTCTTGATCTCGTCGATTACCTTGGCGGCATCGGCCTCGCGTCCACTTTGCAGATAGGCATAGACGAGAAAATCCATAGCATGGAACTGGTGGCCTTCGCCGCCCATGTGCATGGCGGCGGTTTTTCGCGTGGCCGCGATGGAGGCGAGGTTCGAGTTGATGTCGTCCTGCCACAGGCCTACGCGGGCAAAGATGTGCGAAGGCATATGCAAGGCGTGGGGAGCCGCGGGCGCGATCTGGGCGTAACGACGGGCGGCGGGCAAGCCCAGTTGTGCCAATTGAGGCTTGTCGTAGCTGTGGATCAGGTAGTGCGCCACGCCGGGATGGTCGGGCTCGATAGCGAACAGTTTTTCCAGGACGGCGGCGGCCTGCTTGCGATTGGCGAAGGTTTCATCGTCGTGCGGCTCGGAGGCGAGCAAGGAGAGTGCGTAGAAGGCTGCGGCTTCGTGATCGTCGGGATAGGCCTCGTACACTTTCTTCATCGCGTTCGAGTATGCCTTGGCGCGAGCTTCGTGGTTAAGCTTCTTGGAGTCGCTGTAGAAGGCGGCGATGGCTGCGATATAGGCCTTCTCGCGCGGAGAGGTCGGGCCGTCCGTGGTTCGCGCCTGGTGGACTTCGTCCATGCCGCGAGTGATCACCTTGGCTTCCGGATGGTCCCAGAGCTGGTGCCAGAGGCTCATGGCTACGCCCCAGTGCGCCATGGCGCAGCCGGGATCATCCTTGGAAATCTGGAGGAATTCTTTCTCCGCTTCCTCGTACCAGAAGGAGTGCAGCAGGGCTACGCCGCGCTCGAACGGCTTCTGCGCCGTTGGAGCGCAGGAAACCGGGAAGGTGACCGTGCCGAGTTGAGCGGCCGTCAGGTCTTCGTGGTGATGGTGGTCGTTGTCATCGTCGGCGACGGCAGAACCGGGAAAGGCAGCAAGTACGAAAAGACAGGAACCAAGCAGCAGCCACACGAAATGCTTCATAAGAACCCCGCCTGACAAGCGAGTTTAGCCGCACGGCGGGCGGGGGTCAAACGCGAGGTCTGGGACGAAATAGGCTTGATCGGCAGCTTCAGGAAAACAGAGCGGGCAACACGTTGGCCACAAAGTCTACCAGAAAGTGCCCGAACATATTGGCCGCCACATCGCGACGCCATTTCTCTACGACCCGCTTTTCTTGCACCCACAATCAGAGTTTTGCACCGTTGACTCTGCCTAAGACGAAAAAGCCCCTCGCTCTGCGCGAGAGGCTTTTCCGGGGGGAGGGACTCGGGCGAGACGCCCTTGGGTCCCAAACTGATGATGCTTACTTCGGTTGCTGTGGCTGGTCGGTGCTGGTCATCGGAGCCGGAGAATTGCTGGAGAGTTGCTCCAGATCATTCTTCAGCAGGCTGATTTCCACGCGTCCACCGCTGATGTGCTTGGTCTTGGCATCGGCGTCCGTGGCCACAGGCACATTGCCCATACCCACGAGGTAAATCCGGTAGACCGGAATCTCGTGGTTGAGCACCATGTAGCGGACCACCGACTCGGCCATCTTCTGCGAGTTTGTGATCGCAGTCTGGGCCTTGCCGGAAGAGAAGCCCTGCACTTCGATGATGTAGCCGCGCTGGCCCTTCACTGTATTCGCCATCTCATCGAGAGCGTCCTTGGCATTCTTGCTCAGCACGGTCTGGCCGGGCTTGAAGAGGATCTCGGTCTGGTTCGAAGCCTTGTACTGGTCGATGTTGCCAACAACGGTCTCGACGGTCTGGATGCGGGCGGTGGCCTGCTGAGCGCTCTGCTGCGCGACAGTCGCCTTGTTGCCGGCGTCGATAGCGTGCTGATCGGCCTCATTGGCCTTGTCGGCAGCCAGCTTGATGCCAGCCAGGGCGCGCGCGTCGGTGTCCTTGATCGCCTTGCCGTTAGCTGCAGTCAGATCATCCAGTTCGTTGACTCGGTCGCGGATTGGGTCGGTCTGCCGCTTCACGTAGGTCTTGCGGGCGAATGGATTCACTCGGCCCCAGAAACCCTCGCGGGCAGGTGCCTGCAGAGGTTGTTTGCCGGTGGCGGTGTCGGTGGACTGAGTCGCGGCCGGGGGGGTGGCTTGAGTCTGGGAAGACGAAGTTTGCGCGAAGGCCGGAAATGCAAGCACTGCGGCCAGAGGCAACGAAACGAGAATGCGGCTGTTCATAAGAAACTTCCTCCAAGTTGGGGGAGCGTTTGGGGGCTCCACTCCAGCACGCCGAAACGGGCGTGTTGCGTGATTTTGATTGCGTCCCCTACAGACATCTACCACTATAAAAGCAACGCGGTGATCGCTTTGCCGGCCTGCGCTGACGCAACGCACGCCTGAAATCTCAAACTGCGGGCTCCACAAAACTCTGCTGGTGCCTGCCCTTTGTAATACAGGTTGGATGCCAAACCGGGCTCCAACGGTGAGGAGCTAAATGCTTGATATCTAAAGACATTGTACCTCCGGTCTGGCCGAAAGGATAGCCCCAGCGATTCCCGGCAGGGTAATTTTGGGAAACCTGATATAAAAACTGCTGTATTGACGAAATCCGGGGAGGGGCCGAATTTGCGATCAACGAGTGGGGGAAATGTGTGCTGGCGAGAGGCAATCGGGGCGGGAATCCGCCGGGGACGGCTTCGCCAGCGAGTCGTCGTGCTGGCGGTGGTTGTCGTGTTGGGTGTGGTGGGTCAGGCGGCTGCTGAATCTGATTCACCCACGGGGGCGTCCGCGATGGCTTCGTCCCGCATTCCTGCGGATCACTTGCAGCGGTATTCTGACCTGGCTTTGACGTGGATGCAGGAGTACTTGCGGATCGATACTACGAACCCTCCGGGCCATGAGATGCGCGCGGTTGTTTTCTTCAAGAAGATTCTCGATGAGGAAGGCATCGAGAATCGCGTCTTCGAATACGCGACGGGACGCGGCGATTTGTGGGCCTGCTTGCCGCATACCACGGCGCATGCTCAGCGGCCCATCGTCCTGCTCAACCACATGGATGTGGTCACCAGCGACGCGGCCCACTGGAAGGTCCCGCCTTTCAGCGGAGAGATCAAAGACGGCTGGCTATGGGGCCGCGGCGCGCAGGACATGAAAGACGAAGGACTGGCGCAGCTCGTGGTGATGGTCATGCTGCGGCGGGAAAAAGTGGAACTCGATCGCGATGTGATATTTCTGGCCGTGGCTGACGAGGAAGCTGACGGCACTGGCACCGACTGGTTTATCGCGCACCAACGTGACTTGCTGGAGAACGCGGAGTTCCTGATCAACGAAGGAGGAGAGAACCTGCTGGAAAATGGCAAGGTGAAGTACGTGGGCGTGGATGTGGGAGAAAAGACTACGTTCTGGTTGCGTGTTGTCGCTCATGGGCGACCGGGACACGCTTCGCGGCCCATTCCGGATTCAGCGCCGAATTGCCTGGTGCGCGCGCTGTACCGCATCCTGGCCTACCAGACGCCTTTGAAAGTGCTGCCGGTGGTTGAGGAGTTCCTGCGCGACATGGCGCCCTACGAACCGCCGGAGAAGGCGAGAGAGTATCGCGACATCCGCAAAGCCGTTGAAGACAAGAAGTTTCAGCAGGAAGTGGAGAAGGACGAGGCGCTGAACTTTCTGCTGCGTGACACTATTTCGCTCACCATGATGGGCGGGTCGGAACAGACCAATGTGATTCCGCCGGAGGCTTGGGCGAACCTCGACGTGCGGATTCTGCCGGGAGGAGATCCCAAAGCGCTGCTGGAGCAGATCCGGCGGGTTGTGGATGATCCGAACGTCACCATCGAACCTCTGAACGCTGAGTTTCGCCAGGCGAATTACTCGCCTACTAATACAGCGTTATTCGACGCCATCCGCAGAGTGTCGGAAAAATATTTCCCGGGCACTCCGGTGGTACCGCATATTACGAGTGGCTACACGGAGAATCAGCGCTACCGGCCTTTGGGCATCGTTGCGTACGGTTTCACCCCGTATACAGCCACCGACGAAGAAGGCAACACTGAACATGGGAATGACGAGCGCATTCGCGTGGAAGAGGTGCGGCGCGGGCCGAGGGTTCTGTTTGATGTGGTGGCCGCGGTGGCGGGAGGGGAGTGAACTGCTGCTGCTCTCGTGAGTTTAGGAGAAAAAATCTTAACGTTGGACACCGCAGTGCTTTTCGTACTGCTCAATGATGAAATGATCGGTCATGCCTGCAATGTAATCGCAGACCACGCGCGGCAGGGATTCCTGGGTGGCTTTCTCCTGATAATAGTGCGGCAGGGCTGAGGGATTCTTCATCCAGAAGGCGAATAGTTCGCCGACGATGCGTTCCGCGTCGTCTTTTTCTCCTGCCAGGGACGCACTGTAATAGAGGTTCTCGTAGAGGAAGTCTTTGATCTTTTTGCGTTCCGCCTCCACTTCGGGGCTGAAGGCGGCCACGCGCTCTTTATGCAATCGGACAGCATTCAGAGTCTCGATCTTCGCCTGCTGCAGCCTCGCCAGGGTGTTGGTGATGAGATCGCCCGCCAGTCGATTGAGTACGCCTTTCAGGGCTTCGTTAAATTTCAGCTTGGCGGGGGCATGGGGATAAATCTGCTCGACCTCGCGAAAAAAACGTTCGAAGACGGGCACGCCGGCGCGGATTTGCTCGAGCGTGAGCAGATTTGCTTCGTAGCCGTCGTCGAGGTCGGCGGTGTTGTAGCCGATTTCATCGGTCAAGTCGATGAGCTGGGCTTCGAGCGGAGGGCGCTGGTCGAGTAAATACTCCGCCAGTTCCGGATGTTTCTCCGCGCTGTAATCGCGCGAGTGCTTGATGATGCCCTCGCGCACTTCGAAGGTCAGGTTCAGGCCACGGAAGGCGGCGTAGCGCTGCTCGAAGTCTTCCACGATGCGAAGAGCGTGCAGGTTATGGTCGAAGAAAAGGCCGTGGGAGCGCATGGCTGTATCGAGCGACTTTTCGCCGGTGTGTCCGAACGGGGGATGGCCGAGGTCGTGCACCAGGGCCAGCGCTTCGGCAAGATCCACGTTGAGGCCCAGCGCGGCGGCGATGGTGCGGGAGATTTGCGCCACCTCGATGGTGTGAGTGAGGCGGTTGCGGAAATGGTCGGAGTAACGGCGCGTGAAAACCTGGGTCTTGTCTTCGAGGCGGCGGAAGGCGCGGGCGTGGATGACGCGGTCGCGGTCGCGCTGGAAGTCGTTGCGGTAGGGATGCGGCGGCTCGGGGAAGCGGCGTCCGCGGGAATGTTCCACCTGCACCGCGTAGCCGGCCAGCATTTTCGAAGTCTAACAGGTGCGAGTACCGAGTACCTAGTACCGGGAAGCGCGATCTGGGGAGAGGCTTCGGCGGATTGCTTCTACCGCAGCTTGAGCACCATCTCGTTTCCAATTTCGAATCCCAGGGACTCGTAGAGAGAACGTCCGTCCTTACTGGCGTGGAGACTGACTCTCACGAAGCCTTCTCGCCGGCACCAATCAATCATTGTTTGCATCAGCGTTCGGGCGATTCCACGGCGGCGATACTCTGGATGCGTGTAAACGTTAAGGATGGTTGCGCGGCGGCACTCCTGATCATAGGGATGGGCGGGCCAGGGAGAGATGACGATGGCACCTCCGGCAACGACACGATCCTCGGCTGAAGCGAGCCAAGCTCGGAAAGAACCGTTGGACAGGGCTTTGGCCAAGTATTCGGCCGAGACGGACACCATCCCGGTCAGCGCATCGGCATCACTGTAGTTCATGTCTTCGTACATCCGGCGGCGCTGACGCAGGATTTCAGGAATATCGTCCAGTGTGGCGATGCGGATGTGGAGGGTTGGCGAATGCTCTGGACCGTCAGACATGCGCGGAGTTTAACAAAGTGCAAGTACCTAGTACCGAGTACCTGGTTGCTCGTTGCGAGTGACCGGTGACGAGTAGACGCCCGAATCCCTCAGGGGCTAAAGCCAGCGTCTCTTATTGGGCTCTGGGCGGCACGGCTGAAGCCGCGCCCTCCCTAAACGATTTATTGAGATAGCCTCCAGCTCGGTACCAGGTACTCGGAACTCGGCACTACTTACTGATTTCCCGAGCCTTCCTTGGCGAGGCGGACTTTAGCGGCGTCGAGTTTCTTTTGCGTGGCCGCAAAGAGATCGGCGTCGACTTCCGGCGCTATGGTTTTGTTCCACTCTTCCACAGCGCGCTCCCAATGAGCCGCGGCCAGCTTGAGGCGACCGGTTTTCTGGTAGAGATCGCCGAGGTGATCCTGCACGGTTGGGTCGGAGCCCATCCGCAAGGTGGCCTTCGCCAGGTTCTCTTCGGCGAGGTCGTACTTGCCGAGTTTGAAGTAGGCCCAGCCCAGCGAATCCAGATAGGCGCCGTTGGTGGGCTCCAGGCTGACGGCCTGCTTGATGTAGT
>OCZU010001468.1_pt1 | contig 15502 bp, 13 predicted proteins | sample 1539001 | NCBI WGS metagenome assembly OCZU01 (sample SAMEA3539306, study PRJEB22396) | soil metagenome | biome: tundra; feature: field; material: soil | place: USA | collected 2010-05 | depth 0.15 m | reverse complement strand
AGACGGGGGCTGCGGCCCGGCCGGCTCAGGATCGGGCCCGGCCGGCTCAGGGGCTGCCGGCTCAGGGGCTGCCGGTCCGGGCCCCGCTTCCAGCGGCACGATGCGGCCCGGCCCAGTGTCCTTCATCATTTCCCCCGCTCGTCCCACACGGTACCGGCGGCTGCACCGGCGCGGCAGGCCCGCCGGTCAGATGGCACCGGCGTCGAGGGCCTGGGTGATCCAGGGAATCACCTCGTCGAGCATCTGCTGCAGCGTGGTGGTCGCCTCGAAGCCGAGCATTCGCTTGGCTTTGTCGGTCGACGGGACGCGCCGCTGCACGTCGTATTCGAACGGGGGGTCGTTGACGACCCGCAACGGCACGCCGGGGCCCTTGATCTTGCGCCAGATCACCTCGGCGAGCTCCAGGACCGTCGTGCTTTCGGCGGTGGAGAGGTTGAAGTCCTCGTTGCGTGCCGCCGGATGCTCCATCGCGTCCACGATGCCAGCGGCCAGATCCCCGCCGTAGGTGTAATGGCGGACCTGCTCGCCGGACCCGAGAAGGTGCAAAGGGTCCTGGCCCTTGAGGACCTTCTGCACCAGGTCGGGCACCACGTGGCTCATCGCGAGCCTGACATTGCCGGACAGGATCTCCTGATCGCCCAGCGCGCGGCCCTCCCCGATGCCGACGCAGTTGAACGGCCGCACGATGGTGAACGGCAGCTGGTACTGGTCCCACGCGGCGCGCGCGAAGTACTCGACGGCCAGCTTCTGGAAGCCATAGGACGACAGCGGCGGGGGGATCTCACGCTGCTGGCCCTCGTAGGAGGGCCAGTCGGCCGTGCTCTCGAACACCATCGAGGAGGACAGGTAGGTGACCTTGCTGAGCCGGCCTTGCTGGTGCGCCTTGATCGCCGCGTCGCAGGACGCCGCGATGATCCGCTCGTTGGTGGCGAGCAGGTCATAGGCGTAGGTGTGGAAGTAGGAAATACCGCCGATCATGGCCGCGCCGGCGATGAAGTGGTCGCAGTCCGCCAGCAGGCCTGTCATCAGGGCGACATCCCGCGCATCGCCCTCGACCAGCTGATAGTGCGGATGGTCGTCGTAGGACTTGGCTACCTTCCCGTACTTGGAGAAGTTGTCCAGCCCGGTCACCTGGTACCCGCGCCCGAGCAACTCCTCAACCAGGTACCCGCCGATGAAGCCCGCGGACCCGCTGACAACCACCTTCTGCATTAAATCTCTCTCCTTGCGAATCTCTTATTTCTTACCGGCCGAGCGGGCGCGGATCTGCTCGGCCGTCAGCCGCCGGCCGAACGCGAACCGGTACCAGCGCAGATAGCTCGGAACCCACTGGGCGATCTTGAAGTTCGAGGTGCCCGCCTGCCGGTCCAGCCAGATGGTCGGAAGCTCGGCGACAGGCCGCCCCAGCCTCTTGGCCTTGGCCGTCAGCTCGATGCCGATCTCGAAGCCAGCCCGCGAGTCGATGCCGACCTCGCGGACGAAGTCCGTGGAGTACGCCTTGAACGAGTTGGTCGCGTCCCGCGTGCCGACATGGGCAAGCACCCGCAGCGAGCGGCCCGCCATCCCGGACAGCATGCCCTTCATGAGCGGGCCGCCGACCTGCTGACCGCCTGGCATGTACCGCGATGCGGCGGCCACCGCCACGCCGCGCTCCACCAGGCGCACCAGGTCGTCAATCTGCCTGGCGTCATCACATCCGTCGGCCATCGTGACGACCACCACCGGCGCGGCCGCGTCGTCTATCCCGAACCTGATCGCGTTGGACGGGCCCGGGCCGTAGGTGTTGATCAGGCAGCGGATCCTCGGCTCTTTGCGCTCATACGCCTCCACCGCGGGGACGGTGATGTCGCTGGCGTCATCGACCACCACGAGCACCTCGCAAGACAGCCGGACCAGCTCGAACAGCCGGTCGAGGACGACCGTGATCGAATCGCCCTCGTTGTGGGCCGGCACGATCACCGACACCCGGGGATCGCCGATTTTCATATCCGCACGCCCTCGCCGAGAATGTTCCAGATATCGGCCACCGGCTTGTCCGTCTGCAGGTCCCGGTAATCGGGGTGCGGCGCCGCGATGACCAGCAGGTCGGACTGGGCGAGCACCTCGTCCAGCGGCCGGAGGCCTGGATCGGTGCGCACGTAAGGGTCAGTGCACAGGACGGCCGCCGCCTTGAACGCGAGGATCCGCTTGAGCTTGTAGGACAGGCTGGACCGGGTGTCGTCAGAGCCGCCCTTGAACGCCATGCCCAGGACGCCGACCGTCATGGACGCGAGGTCGAAACGCTGCTCCAGGCAGTGCACCAGGTACAGGGGCATGCCCTCGTTGATGGTCATTGCGGTGTGCCCGAGGGCGAAGTTGTTGTGGTTGTACGCGGCCAGCTGCATCGTGTCCTTGAACAGGCACGGACCTGCGGCGAAGCCGGCCGCGGGCATGTCGGCGGCTCGCGGGTAGTCCGCGATCACGCCCTGCCTGATCCGCTCGAAGTCCAGGCCCTGGTCGTTGGCCATCATGTACAGCTGGTTAGCGGTGGCGAATTTAATATAACGCCAAACATTGGTAAAGAGCTTGGCTAGCTCGGCCTCCTCCGGAGACATGATCACATGGGAGGATGTCAGCAGACCGAACAGCCGGCCGGCCCGCTCCACGCCATTCGGAGTACGGGACGAGACGATCTGCGGCAACTCGAAAAGCTCGGTCATGGCGTTGCCCTCGGCGATCCGCTCGGGGCAGAACGCGACCTCCATCTCGACGCCCAGGCCGGCGACCATCTTCTCCACCAGCGCGGTGACCCCGGGGTACACGGTGCTGCGCAAGATGAGAATCTGCCCGTCCCGCAAATAGTCGGCACAGCCGCTCAGGGCTTTTGTGATAGCGGCCTGGTCGGGATTGAGATGCTCATCCACGGGGGTGCCGATCACCACGATCACATGCTCGGCGGCCGCCACGATCGCTGGGTCTGTTGAGGCCTTCAGCCGCCCGGCGGCGACGGCTTTTTCCAGCATCGGGCCAGCGCCGGGCTCTGAGAAGAGCATCCGCCCGGCGTTGACGGTCGCAACCGCCGTCGCGCTCACGTCATAGATGCCGGTCCGCGCGCCCCGGTCAGCGAACGCGACCGCCAGCGGTAGCCCGACATGCCCGCAGCCCCCGATCACCACGACATCAAGATCGAAACCGGCCATTGGTCACCGCGCTTTCATTACGTAATGCGGAAGCCGATGCCACGCTTTCCGGTCCGAAGGCGCGGAGTTCAGGACAGAACCGGCTCCCGGGACAGACCGTCCGGAGCAGCTCAAGGACCTGGGTGGCCGACGTGTCATCCTGCACGTAGGCACCCTGCATCACTATATGTGGAGGTGACAGGCTTTGACGGATATTTGCCTGAGGGTCAGGTAGCGATAGCCGCCGGCCGGACTGAGACTGCTGCGCCGCGCCATCGCGGCGCCTTATCGGCCGCAGTGCGCCACCATGGAAGGTGGCCGGCGAACGGGCGGGCCACGCTCGCTGAAAGGGGCTCATGATCCTGCGAAGTCGCGTCCGCCTGGCCGCGGTCACCGCAGCCCTGGCGCTGGCCTGCGGCCTGATCATTACGGCCGCCTCCCGGCAGCCGGGCCAGCCGTCGCTGGCGCTTGAAGGGATCGCCCAGGACCCGTGCGCGCCGCAGAATGTCCTCGCGGTGCCCGATGCGGTCACCGGCTGGTACCTGCCGGGCAGCAGCGTGCTGCGGACCCGCGCGGGAATTTATGTTGCCCCGGGACGGCCGGTCCCTGTGACGACGGTGCAGGCGGCGTGTGACCGGGAGGCCGCACGCGCCAGCCAGCAGTGGCTGGCGGCGGGCACCATCCCGGGCGCTCCAGGTCAGCAGCGGTCGATGGCCACCCGGGCGCTGCTGGATCTGCGCCTGCTGACCCGTCCCGACGGGGCCGTGGTGGCCGCCTGGCACTCCGGATGGCGTTATGCCTGGCCGCGGGATTCCAGCTGGGCGGCCGTCGCCCTCGCTGACACCGGTCATACCGCGGATGCGTTCCGGGTCCTGCGCTTCCTGCAGCGGATGCAGCTTCCCGACGGCACCTGGGCTGCGCGGTACTGGCCGGACGGCGCGGGCCCGGTGCGGGACGGCAGGCCAGCCGAGCTGGACGCCACCGGCTGGGTGCCGTGGGCGGTCTGGAGCTGGGCCGCCGCGCTGCGGCCTGACGATCGCGCGGGCCGCAGGCAGCTGGCCCTGCTGTGGCCGATGGTCGAGGCCGCCGCCAGCGCCGCCGGCCGGTCCCTGACGTCAGACGGCCTGCCGACCGCGTCGATGGACTACTGGGAGGACTCCGTCACGGTCACGCTCGGCACCGCCGGGCCGCTGCTGGCCGGCCTGCGGGCGGCTGCTGAGCTGGCCGCCGACCTCGGCGCCCGGGCTGACGAGCAGCGCTGGTCGCTCGCCGCCGTGCGGCTGTCCGGAGCCATAGCGACCGAGTTCGGCCGCTATGGCTACCACCGGCTGCCGGAGGGCACCTCGGGGGCGGACGCGGCGATCAGCTTCCTCGGGCTGCCATTCGCAGCAGCCGGCCCCTCGCTTGATCAGGCCGCCCGCACCGCTGACGCCGCGCTGGCGCTGCCCGGCGGGGGCGTGCGGCCTGGCACGGACTGGCCAGGTCGCCCGGGCGTGACCTGGACAGCCGAGACCGCGTTCTTCGCGCTGCTGTGGGCATCGACCGGAGATCACCAGCGCAGCGCCGCGATCCTGGCGTGGCTGGCCGCGCACCGGACCAGGCTGGGCGAACTGCCCGAACAGGTGAACGCGCGCGGGCAGCCCGTCTCGGTCGCGCCGCTGGCCTGGACCGACGCGGTCGTCCTGCTGGCGCTGATCGCCCAGCGCCAGCACCTGCCGGTGCCGCCCGCCTTACCGGCGCCGGCAGCGTCGCCAGCGCAGCCGGCGGGCGGACCAGCCACCACCGCGCAGGTGCGACACTAGGCCTGTATGTCCCCGCGGCCGGAGCGGGCTGTCAGCGGGTGCCACGGCCGGCCCCGCCGCTGGCGGCGATCACGGGGCTCACCAGCCAGGAGGACGCCGATGTCCGCAGAATCCCCCCGCTTCCGGGCGATCCTCGACCAGTTCGCGCCCTACAAACCGGGCCGGCTACCGAGTGCGGGCAGCAGGTCATTCAAGCTCTCGTCGAACGAATCGCCGTTCGGCCCGCTGCCTTCGGTGCTGAAGGTAATCGCCGAAGCCGCCGGCGACGTCAACAGGTACCCGGACAACGGGGCGGCGGAGCTCACCGCCGCCATCGCGGCCCGGTTCGGCGTGCCCCAGGCCCATGTCGCGGTCGGCTGCGGCTCCGTCGGGGTGGCCCAGCAGCTCCTCGAGGCGGTCGGCGAGCCCGGCGCTGAGGTCCTCTACGCGTGGCGGTCGTTCGAGGCCTATCCGTACCTGTCCGACCTCGCGGGCGTCACCTCGGTACGAGTGCCGTTGCGCGCCGAACGGCACGACCTGGCTGCGATGGCGGACGCGATCACCCCGCAGACCCGGATGGTCTTCGTCTGCAACCCGAACAATCCGACCGGGACCGTCGTGCACCGCGCGGAGCTGGTGGAGTTCCTCGACCGGGTACCGGCCGACTGCCTGGTGGTCCTGGACGAGGCGTACTCGGAGTACGTGCGCGATGCCGACGTGCCCGACGGGATGGCGCTCTACGCTGACCGTCCCAACGTGGCGGTGCTACGGACCTTCTCCAAGGCCTACGGGCTGGCCGGCCTGCGGGTCGGCTTCCTGATCGGCCACCAGCCTGTCGCGGCCGCGGTCCGCAAGACGATGCTGACCTTCACGGTGAACTCGCTGGCCCAGGCCGCCGCGGTGGCTTCGCTGGCGGCCGAGGCCGAACTGCTTGACCGGGTCGAGGCGGTCGTCGCCGAGCGGGAACGGGTCTGCCGTGAGCTGGCCGGGCAGGGCTGGACGGTGCCGCCCACCGAGGCCAACTTCGTCTGGCTGCGGCTGAACGAGGACACCGGTGATTTCGCCGGCGCCTGCGATCGCACCGGGATCAGCGTCCGGCCGTTCGCCGGCGAGGGCGCCCGGGTCTCCATCGGCGAGCAGGCCGCCAACGACGCGTTTCTCGAGGCGGCCGCGGCCTACCCGCGCCGCCACTGAGGGCCTTCCGGCACCGGTGAAAGTTCATGTGCTCCATGAGAATCCTGACTGGTACGCGCCGCTGGGGGCCGCCCTCGACCGCGCGGGCGTGCCGCACGAGCAGTGGCTGCTCGGCGCGGGCCTGCTTGACCTGAGCGAGCCGCCGCCGTCCGGGGTGTTCTGGTCCCGGATGAGTGCCTCCGCGCACACCCGCGGTCACCCGCACGCCAAGGACCAGGCTCGCGCCGTGCTGAGCTGGCTGGACTCCCGTGGCCGGCGGGTGGTGAACGGCCGCCGCGTGCTGGAGCTGGAGGTAAGCAAGGTAGAGCAGCTCACCGCGCTGCGTGCCGCCGGGTTCGACGTGCCGCGCACCATCGCCGTGGCCGGAACCGCTGAGCTGGAGGCCGCCGCGCGCAAGCTGGCCGTCCCGTTCATCAGCAAGCACAACCAGGGCGGCAAGGGACTCGGTGTCCGCCTGTTCGACAGCCATGACGGCTTCGGCGCGTACCTGGCCTCGGCCGCCCACGAGCCGCCGGTGGATGGCATCACCCTGCTCCAGGAGTACCTGCGCGCCGCCGAGCCGCGCATCACCAGGGCCGAGGTGGTCGGCGGCGAGTTCATCTACGCGATCACGGCCGACACCTCGCTCGGCGGCTTCGAGCTCTGCCCCGCCGATGCCTGCGCGGCCGGCCAGCCGGGCGCCGGCGCTGGCCTGTTCGCGCTGCGGGACGGGTTCGATCACCCGATCATCGGCCGGTACCTGGAGTTCGCCAGGCAGCATGACATCGAGATCGCCGGTTTCGAGTTCATCGAGACTGCCGACGGGCGCCTGGTCACCTACGACATCAACACCACCACCAATTACAACGCGAGCATCGAGGCGGCGGCGCCGCGGCCGGCGCTGCCGGCGGTGGCCGCCTTCCTGGCCCGCCTCCTGGCGAACGAGCAGGCCGGGACCTAACCATGAGAGGAGCCGCTGATGCGGTTCGGATACTGGATGCCGATCTTCGGCGGCTGGCTGCGCAACGTCCCGGACGAGCGGATGTCCGTCGCGTGGCCCTACATCCGCGACATCGCCGCCGACAGCGAGCGGCAGGGATTCGAGCTGACCCTGATCGCCGAGCTGAATCTCAACGACATCAAGGGCCACCGGGCGCCGTCCCTGGACTGCTGGACCCTGGCTCCGGCGGTGGCGGCGGTCACCGAGCGGCTTGAGCTCATGCTGGCCGTCCGGCCCAACTACCATTCCCCGTCGCTGACCGCCAAGGCATTGTCCACGCTGGACACGATCGCGCCGGGCCGGATCTCACTCAATGTGGTGTCGTCGTGGTGGAAAGCCGAGGCGGCCCAGTACGGCGCTCCCTTCGACGTGCACGACGCCAGGTACGCACGGACCGAGGAGTGGCTCGAGGTTGTGTCCCGGCTGCTGCGGGAGGACACCGTGACCCATTCCGGCTCCCTGTACCAGCTCGATGCCGCCGTCCTGGAGCCGAAGCCAGGGCGTGTTCCCCCCGTCTACATGGGCGGCGAGTCACCGAGGGCCAAGGAGGTGATCGCCACGCAGGCCGACGCGTATGTCATGCACGGCGATGCGCCGGACGTCATCACGGCCAAGGTCGCGGACCTGAACGCGCGCCGCGAGCAGGCCGGAGGGCCGCCGCTGGAGTTCGGCGTCTCGGGCTACGTGATCTGCAGGGACACCGAGGCGGCCGCCCGCGCCGAACTGGACCGGATCCTCGATGTCCGGTCTACCCCCCAGGCCTATGCGTCCTACCAGGACTTCATCGAGGGATCGCAGCTGGAGTCCCGGGTCTCGCTGGAGGAGTACAGCGTGTCCAATCGCGGGCTGCGCAGCGGGCTGATTGGCACGCCGGAGCAGATCATTGAGCGGCTGCAGGCTTACGAGCAGGCCGGGGTCGGGCTGATGCTGCTCCAGTTCTCTCCGCAGCACGAGGAGATGGCCAGGTTCGGGGCCGAGGTGATCAGCCGCTACCCGGGCCGGCCAGGGTAACGCCTGAGTTCAGTGCCTGCCTGAGTTCAGTGTTCCGGCCGGTGCTCAAGCTTCTCCGCGAGCAGCCGGTAGAACTGGCGCGGACGGCCTGGCTGCGGGGACCTGCTCGGCGGCAGCGGCCAGGCGAGCCCCTCCTCGACCAGGCTGTGCAGCAGCCGTCTGGCCGTGCGCGGGGTCACGCCGAGCAGCCGCCCGGCCGTATCCGCGTCCACGATCAGCGTGGCGGTCGCCCCAGGAAGTTTCCCGGCCAGCCTGGACAGCGTGTCCAGGGCCCGGATCCGGCCGGGCGTCCCCGCGCCGGGCTGGCGCGGGGTCGGGACCAGCGGCTGTCCCTCCCGTCCCGGACTGAACCCCCGGGGCGGCGCTCCGAGATGAGCCCGGCCTATGACGGCGCGGGCATGCGCCTCCGCCTCAAGAGCGGTCCGGCCCATTCCCACGCCCGTCTCGATAGTGATCCCGAGCTCGCTGCGCGCGCGCTCGGTGAACGGCACCACCCGGAACCCGTCTGTCACGCTGGCCAGTGAGCCGCGGGTAGCCGTAATCAGGAAGCCGTGATCGCTGACCGGGCTGACCGCGGCATGAAGCCGCTGCGCCTCCTGGACGAGGAATCTCTGCACGGTCAGCCGCAGCTCCTCCCGTGACTGCCGCGGGGCGGATCGCCGCACGGAGTCCCGGAGCGTCGGGATCTCGACGATGATCACCGCGAGCTGTGCATCATCGAGCCTGCGGTAACCGCCGAGCAGGACCGCGGTCTGCAGCGCCCAGTGGATTGCGCTACCAGTCGGCCGGACGGTAAAGACCGGGACATTGACGGCGGACAGCCGGTTTGCCACCGACTGCAGGCAGGTGAAGGCGACCGACGACTCCTGCTTGCGCCAGAGCCGTTCATGAAATGAGGCCAGCACCGCGGGGCTGGCCGGCTCCTCCCTGACGTGCAGGCGGCGCGCGGCGATGCCGAGCTCGGCGAACGCGCCTTCGACGTCGGCGCGGCTGAGCACGTCGACGCTGGCCTGGCCCAGGTCGCGGTCACCGTCGCGGCTGGCGCGGAACAGCGCGGCGTACAGCGCGCTGCCGGCCAGCGGGACGAATGTCGCCGGGACGCTCAGCACCCCGGCTTTGCGGGCGACCTCATAGGGGACCTGGCTGGCGAACAAGCACGCGTCGACCGCCGGACCGAGCCGCGCGACCATATCGGCGGCCTCGTGTTCATCCCGGTAGGCGGCCGCGACCAGCCGCCTGACCGGCCCGGCGGTGCCCGCGGCGCCAGGCGGCCAGGCCGCCGAGGTGCCAGCCAGCATGATTCGCTCCACCAGGTCATGCGGGCCGACGATGCCGATGGTCAGCTCGCCGGAGACCTGCCGTAATGGGCTCATGCGAGGTCGCATTCCGAGGCTGGTGAACGTTCCGCTCCGGCTGCCTGGCTGCCCGTGTGCTGCTCCATGCCCTGTCCCGTCTCCGGCTGCTGCCCGGCGATGCGCGACTGCCCGCTCTTACATTTCGTAGCTCACGTAGGCGATCACCGGAAGATGAAATTATCTGCCCTCCGGGGGCGTCAGTATAGAAAGCATTATAAAAGTGGACGAAAAAAGGCGGCCAAAAGGTAGGGCGGCCAAAGGCTGAGAGGTGATCGGATCGTTGCCCAGCCGGGCCAGGCTCGCATTCGAGTCACCGGCCGGCCCGGGCGGGAAGCACATCATCCATGTGCACCTCGGCCCGCTCTTTTACCGCGCGCAGCAGTGGCGCCAGGCCGTGCCCGGTGAGGTCAGCCCATAGTCCCCGGACCGGCGCCCAGGGCGTGATCGCGCGGCCGCGGCCCCGCGGCCGGACTCAGTCGATGACGTCGACGTCGATGTCAGCGCCGAGGGTGGTGAGCCGGGCCGCTACCGATGCGTGGCCGCGGTCTATCGGGTAGCCGGGGGCCACGATGGTCTCGCCGTCCGCCGCGAGCCCGGCGAGCACGAGCGCGATACCGGTGCGCAAGTCGTGCGCGATGACCTCGGCGCCCTTGAGCACCGACGGGCCGTGCACGAGTACCGCGTTGCCTGCCACCTCGACCTTCGCGCCCATCTTGTTGAGCTCGGCGGCCAGGGTGAAGCGGCCGTCGAAGATGGTTTCCCTGATGTAGCTGGTGCCGTCGGCGAGGCTGGCCACGGCCATGATCGGAGACTGCAAGTCGGTGGCGAACCCGGGAAACGGGCAGGTAATCACGTTGATCGGGCGCAGCTGGCGCTCCCGGCGGACCTGCAGGATGGCGCCCTGGCTGGCGAATTCGACGCCCATCTGCTCTAGCTTCCACCGGACTACGCCGAAATGCTCCAGCGAGGCACCGACCAGGCTCAGCTCGCCGCCGGTGATCGCCGCGGCCATCGCGAAGACGCACGCGTCGATCCGGTCCGGCATCACCGTGTGCTCGACGGCGGTGAGCTCATCGACGCCGCGCACCGTCACGAAGCCGGTGCCTCCGCCGCTGATCTGGGCGCCCATCTTGCCGAGGAAGGCGATGACATCGAGGACCTCCGGCTCGAGGGCCGCGTTGTCGATGATGGTGACGCCCGGCGCCAGGGAGGCGGCCATGATCAGGTTCTCGGTACCTGTATGCGACGGCGTGTCGAGATAGAGATGCGCGCCGCTGAGCCGGTCCGCCTTGATGTGGATCTGGTTCTCGCCCTCATCCACGATGGCGCCGAGCCGGGCGAAGCCGCGGTAGTGGAAGTCCAGGTTGCGGCTACCGAGGTTGCAGCCGCCGATACCCTCCAGGGTGGCCTCGCCGAGCCGGTGCAGCAGCGCGGGCACGAACAGCACTGACCCGCGGAACCTGCTGGTTATCTCGGCCGGCAGCACCGAGCTGGTCAGCCTGGAGGCATCAACCACCAGGGTCCGCTCGGCCTCGTGGAACTTGACCACCGCGCCCACGGCCTGCGCGAGCTCGACCGCCCGGCGCACGTCTTCGATGACAGGAACGTTCCTGAGCACCGTCCGGCCCTTGTCAGCCAGCAACGACGCGGCGATCATCTTCAGAGCGGCGTTCTTGGCGCCCTGCACGAACACCGTGCCCTGCAGCGGGATCCCGCCTCGTACGCGGTAGCGGGTCTGTGGGCCGGTGGTCATATCGCTAGAGCTCCTGTCCGTCAACTGTGCTGTCATGCGACTGCTGTCGGCAGCCCGTGGTGGCGGCGCGGCTGGTGGCCAGCACGGTCCCGGGCCCCAGGCCGGCCAGCGGCTCGTTCTTCGCGCGTCCAGTATCCCACCGCGTCCTTGCCCCCTAGACCATGTCAGCAGTGTTACGTAAGGTGCCTGATTGAATTCATTGAGTAATAGGCGGGCTCTGCCTTTTAGCTCCAGCGCAGCCCGGTTATGTTCTCGTAGGCCTGAATGTAGAGGTCACGGGTCCGCTCAACCACCTCCCCGGGCAGCGGCGGCGGCGGTCCGCTGCGGTCCCAGCCCGCCTCAGGCGAGGTGAGCCAGTCGCGAACGTACTGCTTGTCGAACGACGGCTGGCGATGGCCGGGGGACCACAGCTGAGCGGGCCAGAACCTGGACGAATCCGGGGTCAGGACCTCGTCGGCCAGCCGTAGCACGCCATCGGAATCGAAACCGAACTCTAGCTTCGTATCGGCCACGATAATGCCGCGGCGGCCGGCCACCGCGGCGCCGCGCCGGTACACCTCCAGAGTGATTCGCTGCAGCTCAGCGGCTACGTCCGCGCCTTGGAGCGCCACGACGGCGGATACCGCGATGTTCTCGTCGTGCTCGCCGAGGCGCGCTTTGGTGGCCGGAGTGAAGACCGGCTCGGGCAGCCTGGACCCGTCGTCGAGCCCGGCTGGCAGCCTGACGCCGCACACCATGCTGGTGCGCCGGTAATCGGCCAGGCCCGAGCCGGTCAGGTAACCGCGGGCCACGCATTCGACCGGAATCATCGAAAGGCGGCGGCAGGCCATCGCGCGGCCCGCGAACTCGGCCGGTACCCGGGCCGTCACCAGGTGGTTCGGCACCAGGCCGGCCAGCTGGCCGAACCACCAGAGGGAGAGCCGGGTGAGAATCCTCCCTTTATCGGGGATCTCGGTGCCGAGCACGAAGTCGAAGGCGGAGATCCGGTCCGTGGCGACGAGCAGCAGCACGCCGTCATCGGTCTCGTAGAGCTCGCGTACCTTCCCCGAGTACAGGTGCCTCATGACCGGCCGCGCCGGGCGCGGCCGGTCATGACAGCCGCTCCAGCCGCTCGAAGACGGCGCCGAGCCGCTCGGTGTACCGCTCCGGCCTGCAGGCCTCATCCAGCCTCGCCTCGTCCAGCGGCTGGCCGCGGTCGCCGGCGTGCTTGCGCAGCGTCTCGCGGAACGGCGACCCGTCCGCCCAGGTGTCCATCGCGGCCGCCTGGACCAGCCCGTAGGCGTCTTCCCTGGACATCCCGGCCGCGACCAGCTCGAGCAGCACTGCGGAGGTGTAGATCAGGCCGTGGGTGGCGTCCAGGTTGGCGCGCATCCGCGCCGCGTCCACGACCAGCCCCGAGACCAGCCCGGTGGTCTGGTCGAGCAGGTAGTCGGTGACGATCGCGGCATCGGGCAGCGCCACGCGCTCGGTGGAGGAATGTGAGATATCTCGCTCATGCCACAGCGGTATCCCTTCCATCACCGGGACGACCTGAGCGCGGACCACCCGGGCCAGCCCGCAGATGCGTTCCGAGCGGACCGGGTTCTTCTTGTGCGGCATCGCCGACGAGCCTTTCTGGCCCGCTGCGAACGGTTCCGCAAGCTCGGCGACCTCGGTCCGCTGGCCGTGCCTGACCTCCAGCGCGATCGCCTCGCACACCGTCGAGATCAGCGCCAGGACCCCGACCCACTCGGCGATCCCGTCGCGGAGCACGACCTGGGTGGCAACATCGGCGGGCTCCAGCCCGAGCTCGGCCATGACCGCCGCCTCGACGGCCGGGTCGATGTTGGAGTATGTCCCGACCGGGCCGGACAGCTTGCCGACGGCGATCGAGGCCCGGGCCCTGGCCAGCCGCGCGGTGCAGCGGGCCATGCCGAACGCAAAATCGGCCACCCGGTGTCCCCACACATCAGGCTCCGCGTGGATGCCGTGGGTGCGGCCGGCCCGCAGCGTGCCCCGGTGCGCGAGGGCGTGCTCGCGCAGCGCTGCGGTAAGCGCGGCGCACCTGGCCGTCAGCAGGTCGGTGGCCTCGGTGAGCTGCACGGCCAGCGCCGTATCGAGCAGGTCAGATGAGGTCATCCCGAAATGGACAAAGGCGGCCGCCGCCCGCGGGACGGTGTTGTCGGCCCACGCGGACAGGAACGCGACGACGTCGTGACCGGTGACGGCCTCCAGGGCGGCGACCGCCTCGGGCGATGGCGGGGGCGCGGCCCGGACCGGCTGCACGCAGTCCGCCGGGACCGTGCCCGCCCGCGCGTGCTCCGCAAGCACCAGGGTCTCGACCTCGCACCACAGCTCGTACTTGTGTGCCTCGCTCCAGACACGGCCCATCTCGGGCAGGGTGTAACGCTCGATCACACCCTCTATCCTGCCGCAACGTCACTCGTGGCCTGGCCATGTCTCCGCTGGCGTGCTTGACGCCGGGAGCCTGGCGATGTCGGTGCGGTACCAGCCGCCGCGCATCCTGATCCCGGCCACCGCGCCGTAGGCGGCGTCCCGGGCCGCGGCCAGGTCAGCGCCGGTCCCGACGACGTCGAGCACCCGGCCGCCGGCCGAGACCAGCCCGCCATCCGCGTGCGGCTGGGTACCTGCGTGCAGCACGTAGGCGCCAGGTATCCGTTCCGCATCCGCCAGGCCGCTGATCTCATCACCGGCCGCTGCCGTGCCCGGGTAACCCTCGGCGGCCACCACCACGGTGACGGCCGCCCCCGCAGTCCAGCGCAGCGGGCCCGCGCCGGCCAGGCTGCCGGTGGCTGCCGCCCGCAGCAGCCCGGCCAGCGGGGTTTCCAGCCGGTCCAGGATGACCTGTGTCTCCGGATCGCCGAACCTGGCGTTGAACTCGATCACCCTGATCCCCGCCGGGGTCAGGCACAGGCCGGCATAGAGCAGCCCGGCGTACGGGGTGCCGCGGCGGGCCATCTCGTCGAGGGCGGGCCTGACCACGGTGACGAGGACCTCGTCGGCCAGCCCCGGCGGCGCCCAGGGCAGCGGGGCGTAGGCGCCCATCCCGCCGGTGTTCGGGCCGGCATCGCCGTCGTGGGCGCGCTTGTAGTCCTGCGCGGGCAGGAGCGCCGTCGCGGCCTTCCCGTCGGCCAGCGCGAACACCGACACCTCGGGGCCGTCGAGGAACTCCTCGATGACGACCCGGCCGCTGGCTCGCGCATGCTCGTGCGCCTCCCGGCGATCGGGCGTCACCACGACGCCCTTGCCGGCCGCCAGTCCGTCCGCCTTCACCACGTAGGGCGGTCCGAAGGCGTCCAGCGCGGCGCTGACCTGCGCGTCCGTCTCGCAGGTCGCTGCGGCCGCGGTCGGGATCCTGGCGGCGGTCATGATCTGCTTGGCGAAGGACTTCGATCCCTCGATCATCGCCGCCGACCGGCCCGGGCCGAAGCACGCGATGCCGGCCGAGCGCACCGCGTCGGCGACGCCGGCCACCAGCGGTGCCTCCGGGCCGATCACGACCAGGCCGGCGCCGGTGTGCCGGGCGAGCCGGCAGACATCAGCGGGGTCGGTGGGGACGACCTGGTGCATCTGGGCCAGCCGCGCGATGCCCGGGTTGCCCGGGGCCGCGTGCAGGCTCGTCACGTCGCTGTCGCGCGCTAGCGCCCGCACCAGGGCATGCTCACGGCCCCCTGAGCCAAGGACGAGGACTCGCACGCGGTGAGCCTACCGGTCCCGAAGCTCAGATCAGCGGGCGCAGCTGCAGGGTCTGGTCCCGGCGGGGGCCCACGCCGATCCCGCAGAACGGGGCGCCGATCATCTCCTCCAGCGCCCGGACGTAGGCCTGCGCGCTGCGCGGCAGATCCCCGAGTGCCTTCGCGGCGGAGATGTCCTCCAGCCAGCCATCCAGGTACTCATAGACCGGCACCGCATGGTGGAACTCGGTCTGCGTCATCGGGATCTCGCCGTGGCGGACCCCGTTCACGTCGTAGGCGACGCACACCGGCACCTGTTCCAGGCCGGACAGCACGTCGAGCTTGGTCAGGAAGTAGTCGGTGATCCCGTTCACCCGGGTGGCGTAGCGGGCGATGACCGCGTCGAACCAGCCGGTGCGGCGCGGCCTGCCGGTCGTCACGCCGTACTCTGCGCCGGCCTTGCGCAGCCATTCGCCCTGGACGTCGGCCAGCTCGGTCGGGAACGGGCCCGCGCCGACCCTGGTGGTGTAGGCCTTGACGATCCCGATCACCTAGATCGGAAGAGCACACGTCTGAACTCCAGTCACCTTGTAATCT
>OCZU010001467.1_pt1 | contig 15508 bp, 14 predicted proteins | sample 1539001 | NCBI WGS metagenome assembly OCZU01 (sample SAMEA3539306, study PRJEB22396) | soil metagenome | biome: tundra; feature: field; material: soil | place: USA | collected 2010-05 | depth 0.15 m | reverse complement strand
GTCATCAGCAACAACCTGCTCGCCGGCGGCGGCTACGCCATCTACGGCGGCGACGAGAAGGCTTCCGGCAGCCCGGCAGCCACCAACATCGTGATAGAGAACAATCGGTTCAGCCGCATCTATTATCCCGATGGGGGCGTCTATGGCCCGGTGGCAGCATTCAGTTTCCACGGGATAGGAGATGTCTGGTCCGGTAACGTCTGGGACAACACGGGGCGTGTCATCCCCGTCCCGTGAGAACGGCCGGTACGAGGCGGCCTGCGCCGCCGGCCGCGATCTATGTCATTCACGTCCGGAGGCCGGCTTCGGCGATGACCTCGGCGTAGATCGCGCCCAGCGCCCGCCCCTTGCTTTCCCACAGGCCAATCTCACCCACGCGCCGTCGAGCCCCCGCGCCCAGCGATCGGCGTAGTTCCGGGTCTCTCACCAGCCTGGCCAGGGCAGCGGCGAGGTCACGGGCATACTGCTCCGGCGACACCGGGTGAATCCGGATGCCGCACGTCTCGTCGGCTACGTTCCCCGGCCCGCCCAGGTCGCTCACGAGAACCGGAAGGCTGTAGCCCATCGCCCCGAAGGTGACGTTGCCGCCCGGCTCACGGTAGCTGGGGAAGACGAACACATCGGCCGACCGGTAGAACTCGTCGATCCGCTGACGGGGTAGCCACCCGTGGAAGTGCACACGGTCATTGAGCCCGAGCTTTCCTGCCAGGACCTCGCAGGCAGCGCGGTCGAATCCGTCACCGACGATGTCAAGGCAGGCCGGCAGGTCGCGCACGAGACCCAGCGCGCGGATGGCGTCCCTGGCGCCCATAGTGCGTGCCAGCCTGCCGACGAAGAGGAGCCGCACGTCGCCCTGGCGGCCTGCCCGGTCCACTGGCTGGGGGAGCCGCCCGATCCCGGTCTCACTCAGGACCTTGAAGCTGCGGACACCTATCCCGGCTAGCAGGTCGTTGACGTACGGGGCGATGCCGATCACGCAGCCAGCCTCCAGGTAGGTCCGGCGCAGCCAGGGATCGCGGTGCAGGCGCACCCGGTCAAGGCCGCGCAGCCGGACGTACCACGCCGTAGCCGTGCCCTCCTCGGCGCGGAACCCGGGCGGCGACTGCAGGCTGCCGCCGACTGGTCCGATGACGAACGGGATGCCCAATCCCGCAATCGGTGATGGGTACCGCGCGGCCACCGGAACCGGCTGGTGTGCCAGGTCGAATCGTTCGCCCCGCGCCGGGGGCCCCCCGGATCTACCGGCGGGCGCGGAAATAGAACGGCACGCAGCCGGGCTTGAGCAGGCTATTGAACCGCTCGGCCCGGCCAAGGCCGCGCGGCTCGGCCCACTCGACCACGCGCACGCCAGGAAGCTGGAGTGATAGCGGGAAACGTCCTCGCCTGTAATACGTCAGCACGGTAACTTCATGCCTGGCGGCGAGGCAGCGCGCCCATTGATAGGCGACCCAGGCCTCGCCTATGTCCTGCCCATCGCAGATAGGTGCGATAAGGAGCAGCTTGAGCACCCGAATACAGTATCCGTGCGACCGCAGTATTCGTAGCGCAGTGCGAATACAGGTCGTTGGCCGGCACGTTCTAACTTACCATGTCAGCTATGCGGCCTGAAGTCAATGTAGTTATCGTCACATATAACAGCCTTAATGTCATCGGCGGCCTCCTGGATTCCCTTCCTGGCGCCCTGGGCGGGCTGAGTCACGACATCGTCGTAGTGGACAACGGGTCCACCGACGGGACCGCCGATTTCGTCGCTGCGAGGGGAGGATGCCGCGTCGTGCGTTCGGCAAATGTCGGTTATGCCGGCGGAATTAACCGGGGCGTGCGCGAAGCGGTTCCCGCTGAGGCGATCCTCATCATGAATCCGGACGTGCGCCTCGGCGACAGATCGGTGCCCGCGCTCCTGGCTGCGCTGCGGGAGCGGAACGTGGGGATTGCGGCGCCGCAGGTGAGATCGCCGCTCGGGACGCTGGAATTCTCGCTCCGGCGCGAGCCCACGCTGCTGCGCGGGCTCGGCCTCACCGGGACGGGACTGGCCGCATTTTCCGAGTACGTCACCAAGCCTGCGGACTACGCTCGCCCGCACGCCGTGGACTGGGCCCTCGGCGCAGTTCTCCTCGTTTCCCGGAAATGCCACGAAATAATGGGCGGCTGGGATGAGTCATACTTTCTCTACTCAGAAGAGACCGATCTCTGCCTGCGCGCGCGGGACAGAGGCCTGCTCACCCGCTACGAGCCCCGGTCCGTCGCTGTCCACATAGGCGGGCAATCGGGCCGCGACCGCCGGACCCATGCCATGCAGATCGTCAACCGCGTGCGGCTCTATCGGCGCCGTCATCGCGCGCTCGCATCCTGGTGCTACTACTGGCTTGCGATCGCCAGCGAGCTTTCCTTGCTGGCGCGCGGGCACCGGCAGTCGTGGTCCGCTGTCGTGGCCATGCTAAGGCCGTCAAGGAGGCCACGAGAACTCGGCTGCGGCGATCGGCTCATGCCGCAGTGACCGCGTGCGCAGAGCGCCGGAAGTGGCAAACACCGTTACGGTGCTGGAGACAACGGTAAACTAAACGGGCTCGGCAGCCGGGATTGCTGTATCCCGGTATCCAGGATGCATGACCTGTCCTTAGTTGTGGTTGCCTGTCATGCTATGCGCTGCTGACTAAGGCGCGGGGGATGAGGAAATGACTTGCTGCCGGATAGACCGGAATAACTGCTCAGACCAGAGCAAGCGGACACCCGCCGCTAGCCGCTATTTCCAGTGATGACCGGACACGGCCGCAGCCGGGCCCGGCCGATCCGCGCTGGTCTCGAGGTGAGCGGCGCGGCTCGCGGGACTAATGCTGTCACGCTGCTGACCTGTTACCTGTTTCTGCTGATGGCTATCCCCTCGTCCCTCGTTGTCGGGCCGTTCGGCGCGGCGGGCGCGCCGGCCGGCTTGTTTGCTGCCGTCCTGTTGTGCTGGTACATGCTGGCCTGGCAGCACCCGTTACTACCGCTGGACAGGGGACGGCAGCCGGTCCGGGTTGCCGGGATCCTCTTTGGCTGCGCCTCTGTCGCCGCTTACGTATCGGCCAACCGCTCTGTGATGCCCGCGCTGGTGGAGAACGGCGCCGACCGTGGCCTGATCATGCTGTCCGGGTGGCTTGGCGTGCTGCTGCTTGCGGCAGACGGGATCGACCGGCCGGACCGGCTGACTACCCTGCTTCGCCGGGTAGTCACAGGGGCAACGGCAATGGCGCTGCTGGGGATCATGGAATTCTTCACCGGCCTGAGCTTCGCACAATACATCGTAATCCCCGGCCTGTCTGTGCACTCGCAGGTGACCGGCTTGCTGACGGTCGAAGGCCTGGCCCGGGCGACGGCGACGGCATCGCAGCCGCTGGAACTCGCCGCGGTGCTTGCGATAAGCCTGCCGCTCGCCATTCATCAGGCGCGCTTCGCGTCTGAAGCCCGGCGGACCCGCCGCTGGCTGCAGGTTGCTCTCATCGCGGGAGCGATGCCGATGACCGTGTCGCGGTCCGCCATTCTGGGGCTCGCCGTTATCGCCATCGTGCTTCTGCCAACCTGGCCGAAGCGTTACCGGCGACGCGTCTGCCGCGCGCTGCTTGCCGCGTTAGTCGTGACGTGGCTGGCCGAGCCGAGCGTGCTGAGCGGTTTCGGCAAGCTCATCGGCCATAGCGGCGCGGACACCAGCATTGCGTCACGGACCGGGGCGTACTCCTCAGCAGTACCCTTGATCATCAAGCACCCGTGGTTCGGTCAGGGCTTCCAGACGTTCTTTCCGCAGACCTACTTCTTCGTCGACAACCAGTACCTGACCTCGCTCATAGAGACCGGAGTCGCCGGGACGCTTTCCCTGGTAGCGCTTTTCGTTACCGGCTGGTTCGTGGCGCGGAGCGCCCGCCGGGCTGTCTGCGACGCCAGGACCCGGGACCTGCTGCAATGCCTGGCGGCCTCCGTGGCGGCCGCCGCCGTGTCGTTCTCGACGTTCGACGCGCTGTCCTTCGTGATCGCGCCCGGCCTGACCTTCCTCGTGCTGGGGTGCGTGGGAGCAGCATCGCGCCTAGCGCGGGAGCAGCAGCAGCAGTCCGCGTCCTACCAGAAGCATCTCTCTAACCTGTCAAACTGAACGAGCTAAGGTAATTGAGAATCACTACGTTAAGACGATGGCTAGGATTGGTAGCGACGATTTTCACCGGCGGCCAGTATCCCAAGAGATACAAATCACCCAGCAAGTCATACAGCTTGTGCTCGGTGCACTCCGTCACAACATCGTCAGTATCGAAATCCTCTTTCCTCAGCACTCGACACCAGCGCGTCTTGCCGAGACCCTTACATAGCCCTCTCTGCAGTATCTCCTCGTGATCTTCCCATCTGATCCATGTGCGCGCGCGACTTATTCGTTCCTTCGCGCTCGATCTACCACTTGTTAACTCGTCCTGGGTTATTAGTGCCGAGCTCGAGGCGCCGTTAGGTGCCGTAAACTGTACTTCACAAGAGAACGCAGTGCCCGGGCTGATGAAATACCGGCTATGTTCATCCATAAGCTCATAAGGACGAACTCCAGTAGACTCAGGCTTATGTCCGCTCAAGGTGTCGGTAATATTATCAACTACCAATTGATCATAGTAGCTTCCGCCAGCCTCAGGAAATACAGGCAGTTCCTGGACATTCGTAGTCCTAACCGTGGCCGACCTGATATCGTGCAGTGCCAGGGCCGCCAGCAAGTGCTCCGGGCATCTGACCTGGGCCCGGCCGACGCTAACCAAAGATGTCTGTACGCAGGCATGATAGTCCCGGCGACTTAGCAGCACGGCTCGGCTATTTGCGTCCGTCTGCCAGCGCAGCCCGGCGCTCTCCGAAGGCAGCCCGGCGCTCTCCGAAGGCAGCCCGGCGCTCTCCGAAGGCAGCCCGGCGCTCTCCGAAGGCAGCCCGGCGCTCTCCGAAGGCAGCCCGGCGCTCTCCGAAGGCAGCCCGGCGCTCTCCGAAGGCAGCACGGTGACCTCGGACCGTTCACCGCTGTGAATTGCGTAGCCGCGCATTGAGATTATTTCCGATAGCGCGAAAGTCATCGTTGAGTCCCCCACGTCTCCATGTGGCCAATGTCTGCTTCACGCGCAATGCGCTCGGTCACTACCTCAAGTCCTCGGCACGCGGCATTCGGGCAACACAGTAAAGGCAGCACAGTAAAGGCAGCACAGTAAATCAGCGTAACTGGACGAATAGACGGGTTCTGTGCCGATCTTCCCGGAGTCGGCCGGCGTTTCGGTTTTAGCACTGAGCGCATGACGTGGAAACTGCTGGCCAGCCCCAGTCAGAATTCTAGTGCAGATGCTTGCGATTCATGCTCTATTAGCGGCGCAACTTGTATACTTCGCTACGTGACGGCAACCGGAGGTACTGCACTGTTCGTCCATCCCACCGCCATAGTCGAGTCCGGTGTGGTGGCCGGTAATGGAACTGCTATCTGGCATCACAGCCATGTCAGGAATGGCGCAGTTGTTGGCTCGGGCTGCACGCTGGGCAAGAACGTGTTCGTGGACGAGGATGTTGTTATCGGCGAACGGGTTAAGATCCAGAACAACGTCTCGGTGTACCGGGGTGTCCAGCTCGGCGACGATGTCTTCATCGGGCCATCTGCCGTGTTCACGAACGATTTACGCCCACGTGCGACGGGCGGGGCCTGGCGACTGGGTTCGACCCGGGTCCATCGGGGTGCATCGGTGGGCGCCAATGCGACCATCGTGTGCGGGATAGAGATCGGCGAGTGCGCGATGGTGGGCGCCGGCGCGGTAGTCACCACATCGGTGCTTCCGCACCAGCTGGTGACGGGCAACCCGGCACGTCACCACGGCTGGGTATGCGCCTGCGGAGAGGTCGTGTCGCGAGCCGAGGAAGCTCCGGCAGACCCGCGATGCGCGAGCTGCCGGCCGGACGCGGACAGCGGGCCGGAGCCTGGCGCGCATGACCAGCGCATCCCGATGGCGAAGGTCGTGCTCGGCGCCGACGCCGAAGATGCTGTTCTCAGTGTCCTGCGGTCCGGTCACCTGGCCAGCGGCGCGTGGGTCGCGGAGCTCGAGCGCTCGTTTGCCCGCGCGCATGAGGCAGCGCATGCGGTCGCGGTGAGCAGCGGTACCGCCGCGCTGATAGCCGCCTTGCGGGCGCACCGCATCGGCCCTGGTGACGAGGTGATTACCGCGCCCCTCACCTTCGTCGCGACGCTCAACAGCATCATCGAGGTGGGCGCGACCGCCAGGTTTGCCGATATCACCGAGGATCTGACGCTCGACCCGGCCGCGCTTACCGCGCTGATATCGGCGCGGACCAAAGCCCTGATGCCAGTCCATCTGTACGGCCTGCCCGCGGCAATGCGCGAGATTTCAGATGTCGCTCGCCAGCATGGCCTGGTCATCATCGAGGACGCGGCCCAGGCACACGGTGCGAGGGTGGCCGGGGAACACGTTGGCTCGTCCGGCACGGCGGCGTTTTCGCTATACGCGACGAAGAACATCACCTGCGGAGAGGGCGGTCTGGTCACCACCGATGACGATGAAATCGCTGCGCGGCTTAGGCTGCTGCGCAACCACGGCATGCGCGAGCGCTATGACTACTCGATACCGGGATCAAATTACCGGCTGACCGACATGCAGGCGGCCGTGGCCGTCACGCAATTGAGGAAGCTTCCCGGCATCCTGGCCGCCAGGAACCGCAATGCTGCCCTGCTATCGGCTGGCCTCGCCGGGCTGCCCGGACTTGTGCTGCCAAAGGGCCCTGCCGATCGGCTTCACGCCTGGCACCAGTACACGGTTCAGGTGACCCCGGACGCGCCTATCGATCGTGCGCAGCTCAGCAAATGCCTGGCCGCGGCCAGCATCGATTCCACGGTGTACTACCCAAGGCTTGTCCACGATTATCCGTGTTTCCATGATCACCCGCAGGTGGTTCATGACGCGACGCCGCGGGCCCTGTGCGCTGTGCGGGAGGTTCTCTCATTGCCTGTTCATCCCGCGCTGACAGCCGATGATATCGGCCGGATCGTATCCTGCGTGCGCGAAGCTTTTTGATCAGTGACCAGCACCAGCCATAAGCTGGCACTGGGCCGACTCCGCCAACGCCACCGGCCGCTGCTCGATCAGGGACATCTGAGCGCACTCAAGTACCTGGACGACGGCAAGCCCGCTCCTTCCGTCCGTCGCCGGACGAGAGCCGCTGATGACGCAGTCCACGAAGTGCTGATCCTGAACAGTAAGCGGCTCGGAGAAAGGAACGAGAGGGGAGAGCATATCCCCCAGGTGGTAGGCGACCCTGGACAGCGGCCCGTCGAGGTCCTCCGAGGGGACCGCGGCCTTGTCATAGACCCGGATCCGCTCGTCAGCCGCCAGGTCGTCGTACACCGCCATCTTCTTCGAGCCCACGGCCGTAACTCGCCGCACCTTCTGCGGACTGAGCCAGCTGACGTGGATATACGCCCGCACGCCGATGTCAGCGTAGTCGAGCAGCAGATGAGCGACGTCTTCATACTCGTTATGCACATGACGTGAGCCCCACGCCGTGACCGCAGTCGGCCGGGCCCCCAGCACGAAATTCGCGATCGAGATGTCGTGTGGTGCCAGGTCGAGGATGACGCCCACATCGGGCTGGTAGAGGCCGAGATTCAGGCGCGCGAAGTCGAGGTAATAAAGTTGTCCGAGCTCTCGCCCGCGCACCAGATCGCGCAGCTTATGCACGGCTCCGTTGTGCTCGAGCGTGTGGCCGGGCATGAGCACGACGCCGGCGGCTTCGGCTGCCTCGACGAGCAACCGCGCTTCCGCGGACGTCGTCGCAAGCGGCTTCTCGATCAGGACATGCTTGCCCGCCGCGATCGCTTGCATGCCCAGCCGCGCATGGCTGGACGGAGGGGTCGCGATGACTAAGGCGTCGACGCTTGGCAGCGCCTCTTCGATGTCTCCGTACCCGACGAGATCGCAGTCGACCTGCCGGGCCGAGTCATCGGTTCCCGTGAACCGCTCGTCGATCCCGACGACGGAAGCCACGCCGGTCGTGGAGCGCAGCACACGCACATGCTTCGATCCCCAGTAGCCCACGCCAACGATGCCAATCCGCAAGCCGTCCGATTGCGTACCCACAGCGCGTTTGCTCCTGTCCGTATATGAGACTAATATCGCCGGCATTTAGCCGAACTGCTCGGAATGCTCTATGCACTCGTCAGCTGCGCATGTTTGCCCCCGGAACTATACCGGTGCCAACGGGTTGCCTGATGCTAATCAAAAGGCCAAGGACGTATGATGAAAGTCACGCGTGCACAGATAGTCGTGCCGATTCTGGCATAAGCCGCAACGTCGGGGATTCAGCGGTAATCGCTGTGCGCGGCGTCCTGCGGGGCAGCCCAGCCGCTGACCGCGTCCGCCGGGTGCGGCACTGTCACCGCAGGGCCGGCGTCGTGCTGGAGTCGGCGCCCGGCGATCTGAGCGTCTACGATCCACGGGACGCCGAAGGAGGCCACGAGTCCGACGCCGATCAGCACGGCCAGCAAACGCGCCATCTGACTGAGGCTGAGCGTGGCCTGGCCGGACCGGAACATGGTCATGGCCCGGATCCGGTCGTCCGGGGGGCTGCCGGACTGCAGTTTCGCCAGGACCGTGCTGACCTCGCCAGTCACGCCGTGCAGGGTGAGTTCGACGCCCGCCTTGTCAGTACCGCTGACAGTGACAAGCAGGACCGATCCCGTTGTATTCGTGGTGTAAGTCGCGAGCGCGACATCGTAGGAGTCCGGGAAGCCCCTGGAGGTAAGATAATCGGCAATGCTGGGGGACATGAGCTCGCGGCTGAGGACGTCCGCGGTAAGCGTGAGCGATGGGCTGAAGCTCAGGTAGGGGTTGCCGCCGTTCGGCTTGGATGCTGCCGGTGACGCTAGTAATACGATGGACGACTCTGACTGATAAGTTGGCGGCAGCTCTACCAATGCGACTATCACGCCGATCAAAGTCAGCAGCAGTAGTGCACCGGTCAGAAGCCAGCGTCCGCGCCCCGTATGAAGCGATTTCGTCGGGTACATCGGCGATATCCATCCGTTCAGCTGTAAGCCCGTTTTGCAGGCGCGCCACTCGCGTGTTCGTGACCCCTCGGCTCGCAGCGCGTCCCGATGCATAGGACTCCCGCGCGCTCCGGCAATTCTACGGTAACGAAGGCAGCCGGGTGAGAAGTCAGCTGATGATCTGAAGCGAGTATCAAGATGGCGCGCTTAGTTCCCATATGTGTCATGACGGGCAAAGTGGGCCGGATTAATGTGCGGGTATTCAGATAGTGGCCGGGCACTCCGGCGGGTATCGTTTCTTACGCGCTCAGCCGGCTCGGGCCAGGGGCAGCGAGCGCGGACGGCGAGGAAGGACGTGATGGAGCGGTCCATGACCTTTCGCGAGCTCGCGGGACTTATGCGCCGGCACCTGCTCGCCGTGACGGTGGTGCTGATTACCGTCGGCGCCGCAGGATACGACATCAGAAGCACACCGCCGATGTACTCTGAAGGCGCGACCGTGGTGTTCACCGTGGCCAGGTCCCTGGCCAGATTGGATTCCAGCGGCCAGTTGGCCACTCCCCTGATCGCGACCGAAGTGATGATGGCGCAGGTTCTGATGAGCCCAGTGGCACAAGGCCAGGTTCGAGCCGCGGGAGGGACCGCCCAGTTCGAGTTCGTGCCCGTCAACCTCTACAGCATGCAGTACCCGGATTATGCCGAGCCGTCTGCCACGCTTACGACGACATCCCAGCGCCCGGCCAGCGTCCGGCGAACGTTCCTGGTGGTGCTCCGGGTTATCGGGCAGCGCCTGAAATCGATTCAGGCGCAGGCGGGCGTATCCTCGCGGCATCGCATCCGGACATTTCTCGTCGGAGACACCGGGCCCGTTTCCCAGCCGGGCTCGCCGGCCCGGGTACTCGCCGGGCTCGCCCTGCTCGCCATCGTGGCAGTGTTCATGGTGGTGAACTTCCTCGACCGGCGCACTGGCGGGACGGCCATGCGCAGGCAAGCTGGCTTGCGGCGACGGCCCGCCGTGCGGATGACCGCGACGAGGGATCGCTGATCAGGCGCTGGGTGCAGAGAACGGAACTGCCCCCTGGCCGGCCCCGGCCGTCGGGTCTGTGGCGTGTCGTCCCGGCTGGCCGGCCGGGAACAGGCGCTTCCCGGCGCCGCTCGCGAGCAGCACCGCCGCTATCCGCTCTCCGGCACAGCCATCCCACAGGGCCGGGCGGCGCGGGGCGGGCGGGGATGCGAGCACCTGGCGTGCCGCGGCGACGATCCGGCCGGGATCGCGTCCCACCAGCTGGTTCGTGCCTTCGGTAAGCGTCACCGGACGCTCGGTGTTGTCCCGGAGGGTGAGGCAGGGGACGCCGAGGACAGTAGTTTCCTCCTGCACGCCGCCCGAGTCGGTGAGCACCAGGCGTGCCGATGCCTGCAGGGCGACGAAATCGAGGTACCCGGCTGGCGGTATCACGCGGACCTGGCCAGATAGCCCGGCACCGCGCAGCCGTGTCGCCGCCCTGGGATGGGCCGGCAGCACGAGCGGGCACAGCCGCGCGACGTCGTCGAGCGCACGGACCAAGGTGGCCAGGACGGCCGGGTCATCCACGTTCGCCGGCCGGTGCAGGGTGGCCACGCCATACCCGCCGGGCTCAAGTCCGAGCCGGGACAGGATGCCGCCCGCTAGCGCCCGGTCCAGATTGGCGAGCAGCGTGTCCACCATCACATTGCCCGCCAGGTGGATCTGGCCGTCCGGGCACCCCTCAGCCTGCAGGTTGGCCACCGCGTCGGCCGAGGGAGCGAACAGGTAGTCGCTCACCCGGTCGGTGACGACGCGGTTGACTTCCTCGGGCATCGACCAGTCCCTGCTGCGCAGGCCGGCCTCGACATGCGCGAGCCGTGCGCCGGACTTCGCGGCCACGAGCGCACAAGCCATGGTGGAGTTCACGTCCCCCACGACCACGACGACATCTGGCCGCACCTGCTCGACAAGCGGCTCGAACGCCGTCATCACGCGGCACGTCTGGGCGGCGTGGCTCCCCGAGCCTGCCCCGAGGAAGTGGTCAGGCCGGCGGATCCGCAGGTCGGTGAAGAAGACGTCGCTCATCGCAGGGTCATAGTGCTGGCCAGTATGGACGAGGATGACTTCTGCGCCGCGTTCCTCGAGCGCGTCCATGACCGGCTTGACCTTCATGTAGTTGGGGCGCGCTCCGGCGACGCAGATGAGGCGCATCGGCCCGGCTTTCACAAAATCTCGACATTCTCGCCGGACAGGACCCGGCGGCAGTCCAGGACGTAGCTCGCGTGGCTGCTGATCTCGTCGAGGTTAAAGGCGTCGTGGTCAGTGAGCAGGACCACCGCGTCGGCGCGCGAGATCTCGTCGGGCGTCGGCTCAACGCATTCCACCACCGCGTCCACGGCACCGGTCTCGACGACGTGCGGATCGGCGGCCCGCACGTCCGCGCCCATGCCCCGCAGCAGCTGCGCGACCCGGATGGCCGGCGACTCGCGCGCGTCGCCAGTGTTCTTCTTGTAGGCGAGCCCCAGCAGCAGGATGCGCGAGCCGCTGACCGGGCGGCCGCGCTTGTTGAAGGCGAGCATCAGCCGGCGGGCAACGTAGTCCGGCATGTGGCTGTTGATGTCGTTGGCCAGCTCGACGAAACGGAAAGTCTGGCCGAGGGCCCGTTCCACCCGCCAGGACAGGTAGGACGGGTCGATGGGCAGGCAGTGGCCGCCGACCCCCGGCCCCGGAGTGAACGGCATGAACCCGAACGGCTTGGTGGACGCCGCGTCGATCGCTTCCCACACGTTGATGCCGAGGTCGTGGGCGAACATCGCGAGCTCGTTCACCAAGGCGATGTTCACGTGCCGGAAGGTGTTCTCGATGATCTTGGCCAGCTCAGCCTCGCGCGGCGAGGAGACAGCGACGGTCTGGTCGACGATGCCGCGGTAGAAGGCCTGCACCGCGGCGAGCGAGCTGGCATCGATTCCGGAGACGACCTTCGGAGTGGTGGTCAGCGTCCACTTGCTGTTCCCCGGGTCGATCCGCTCTGGGCTGTAGCCGAGATGGAAATCGGTGCCCGCGATCAGCCCGGACCCGTCCTCCAGCCAGGGCAGCACCTGCTCCTGCGTCGTACCCGGATACGACGTTGACTCCACGATCACGGTCGCATCTGGCCGCAGGTACCTGGCCAGCGTGCCGGCCGCCGCTTCGAGATAGGTAAGATCGGGCAGGCCGTCCCGTAACGGCGTGGGGACGGTGATCACCGCCACGTCGAAGCCGGCGCAGGCCCGGGCCTCCGCGGACGGCCGGAACGTCCCGCCGTCCAGCGCACTCTTTAACTTGCCGTCGGGCACATCCTCGATGTAGGACTCGCCGGCTTCCAGCAGTTTCACCCGGTCGGCGTCAACGTCGTAGCCGATCACCCGGTGACCAGCCTCCACGGCGCGCATCGCGAGCGGCAGGCCAACATACCCAAGGCCGGCCACGACGACCGTCGTCACGGGCGCTTGCCCGCCGCTGCCTCCCAAGGCCGCGCCTCCGCGGGCCGTGCCCGGCGGCGCATCCGCTCACGCGCGACCAGCGCCATGAAGGACATATTGGTCGTCAGGTAACGGCGGCCGAGCCGGACGGGCTCCTGCCAGGTCCGGTAGAGCCACTCCAGGCCGAGGTCCTGGCACCAGCCAGGAGCCCGCCGGGTGAGCCCCGCGAGCACGTCGAACGACCCGCCGACGCCGTGCACCACGCTGGCTCGCGTGATCTTCCCCCACTGGCTCACGAACAGCTCCTTCTTCGGCGAGGACATGCCTATGAACAGCAGATCGGGGTCGGACCGGCGGATCTCCGAGGCGACGTCGGGCTCCTCGTCCGCCCGGAAATAGCCATCCCTGGCGCCCGCAACGGCCAGGCCCGGGTACCGCCGGCCAACCTCGGCCAGCATGCGGTCCAGGACATCCCGCCGTGCCCCGAGGAAATACACGCGGTAGGCCCGGCGTGCGGCTTCGCCGAGCAGCTCGAGAAACAGGTCGATTCCGGCTACCCGTTCCGGCAGCGGCGAGCCGAGCATCCGGCTTGCCCACACCACCGACTGGCCGTCTGCCAGCACCAGGGTGGAGCCAGCCACTGCTTGCTTCAGCCGCGCGTCCCTGCGCATCGTGACGACCTTGGCCGCGTTGACCACTCCGACGGACAGGTAGCCCCCGTGCTCGACCGCATCGGTGCACCGGGCGACGGCCTGCGTCATCGTGAGCGCATCAACGGGAATACCGAACAGGTCATGCCGCATCATCGCGGCAGCGTGGTGACCCATCACAGCCCCGCCAACGTCGGCAGCCAGGTGAACAGGAGCCACCCGAGCTCGTAAGGCCGGCACTCGTGATCGACGGTTCCGGGCGGGAATGCCCGGTCGAGCACGTTCAGCCGAACCCGAGGACGGAGCCTCGTGGATGCCGCGCGGATTCCGCGTACCGCCTTCCGCCGGTCACCGCGAGCTACCTTGCGCCAGGTAACCGGCGGCTCATCGAGCAGCAGGCTCTCGCTGGTCTCGGCTGGCCTTGCCAGCCACCGGAGGCCACGGCAGATGGACTCGACATGGTGCTGGCCCCCGGCGTCGGCAAGGTCAAGCAGCGCCATCGGCGCCATCGCATGCTGGTGCACGCTGTACACGGGGTAGCCCTCGACGAGACCGCCGCTACGTGCGTCGTAATGCCACCACCACTGCCCGGCCTTGCCCTGCGCGCGGCAGATCGCGGCTGCCACGTAGTCCGCCGCGGCCAGTGCCTCGGGGTCATCTGCGCTGCCGTGCAGCCGCGCGAGCGCCTGGACCGGGTACACCTGATCGGCGAAGCTGCCCACGTGGGAGCGGTACCAGGATGTGCCGCCGCCGATCACATGCGGATAGACGACGTCGCGAGCCGCCAGCAGGCGGTGCCGGGCGGCCGCCAGGTGCCGCTCCACGTCAGCCAGCGGGCGGGCGGCCACCAGCGCCGTCACTGTCCAGGCAGCCGATACCACGTCCAGCGGGTCGGTGCGCCGGTCAAGCCCGGCAAGCCGCTCAAGCGCGTGCGGCAGTTCGCTGTGCCTGGCCTCGGCCGCCGCCCAGCACAGCAGCGCTACCTCGCCGCGGCCGGTCATGACATCCAGCTTCTTCGCCAGGCGGCCTACCAGGTCGTGCCCGTCCTCGCCCGCCAGCACCTCGCGCTGGACCTGCTCGGGCAGGCGCAGCAGGCCGAGCGCGGCGATGGCACCGTAGCGTGGGCTCGTTCCTAACGGCTGCAGCTGCCAGCCGCCAGGCTGGCGTGTCCCGGATAGCGTGAACGCGAACTCGCCGTCGACCAGCGCCTGCGGCAGGACGCGGACTGACAGCCGCAGTAGGCGCCGTATCAGGGCGGCACTCGGCGGGTCGTGCTCGGCGATCAGGGTGAGCCGGGAAGTGCCGAGTGTCATCGCGGTGCCGTCCACGGAAGCGGTGCCATCCACGGAAGCTGCCGCCTCGCTGGGCAGAACCGCGATTCGTCGGCGCCGAGAGCCTCGCTCCGCACCTGGCTGCACCCCTCCCGGCTTCGTAAGGCCCGGCTCCTGACGGCATCCGAGACCAGCGACCGGTCATGCGCGATCCGCAAGCGCCGTGCCATTTTGACCACAAAGAGTAATGGATTGACTACATCCAGTGAGATCGTAGCGGACGGCTCAGGCACCGTCTACGGTTTCCGCATGGATGCACTCGACGTCGACGGCGCCTGGGTCTTCACTCCGCGTATCCGCGAAGACCGGCGGGGGACCTTCCTCGAATGGTTCCGTAACGCAGAATTCCGGGCCGATCTCGGGCATACGCTAGACGTCGCTCAGGCCAACTGCTCGGTGTCCGCACGCGGGGTCATCCGGGGCATTCATTATAGCGATGTCCCGCCTGGCCAGGCTAAATACATCACCTGTGTGAGCGGATCGATCCTTGATGTGGTCGTAGACCTGCGCATCGGGTCGCCCGGATTCGGGCGCTGGGCGGCCGTTCCGCTCAATGATGAGACCCGGTGCGCCGTTTTCGCCGCGGAAGGGCTGGGACATGCCTTTGTCACGCTGAGCTATCAGGCGACGGTGCTCTACATGTGCTCGAGCGCTTATGCGCCCGGCCGTGAGCGCGGCGTGCACCCGCTTGACCCGGATATCGGCATCGCCTGGCCCGACGGAGTGCAGGCAATCATGTCCGACAAGGACGCGGCCGCGCCCTCGCTGGCGGTCGCGCGTTCCGCCGGGCTGCTGCCCGGCTATGCCGACTGCCTGGTTCATGCCGAGCGCTTGCGCGGAGCGTGACGGCCGGCCGCGGGGCCGTGCGGCCGGCCTGCTAGCTGCTAGCTGCCCCGGGCCGCCTGGCGTTTTCGGCTCGCGGTCCCGCCGGGCCGGCTCCCACGGCAGCGGCGAGCACCGGCCATGCCCGGCACAGTGCCTCGTGCCAGTCGCCGATCGGCTCAATCCCTGCCCGCGCATGGCACGAGGCACTG
>OCZU010001466.1_pt1 | contig 15513 bp, 12 predicted proteins | sample 1539001 | NCBI WGS metagenome assembly OCZU01 (sample SAMEA3539306, study PRJEB22396) | soil metagenome | biome: tundra; feature: field; material: soil | place: USA | collected 2010-05 | depth 0.15 m | reverse complement strand
GAGTTTTAATCTCGCTCCGGTTTACTCAAAGTTCTGACGAAGTGTTTCTTTACTGCATCCAACCAGATTGTCAATGATCTGCGCTCATCCCCCACGACATCGTAATATCGTAGAGCATGGCAGGCCTCGAAACTTGTTCAGCCGCGAAAAGCCCCAAAAGCGGGACATCACGAACTGGAAAATTTATGAGAGCTTGTTAAAGAACCAAACAGGAAGGCCGTATTCCGCTCCATACGGTGGCCCGCACAGAGTTTTGTTACCATTCCTTGCAGAGGATCTAGTGTTACTCTATCACCGTCGCAAGTACTTTACAAGCCCGGAGGGCGTGCAATTCCCAAGATCCCCAAATCGGCGACTTGTTCAGAATACCAGAGCCCCCCCTCCGGATGCAACAGCAATCTGGGTATTATTTCGCCCCAATACGTCTGAAATCCCACGAAACACCCATATCTTATTGAAAATACGCTACATGTTGATTGCTGATTTAAGTCGGACGAAGGACTAAACTGGAGGGAGCCATGCTGCTGGTTGCCGCTTTCTTAGCCTTCGCCCAAAATTCCGCGCAACCGAGCCTCGCCGATCTCCTGTCCAGGGTCGCCGAGGAGGCCGAGGCCCTTCAGCAGAATGCCCCCAAGTCACTAACCCAGGAGGTTTTGGAGCAGCGGGCACTGATGCCTTCGACGCGCTTTCGTCCGCGCATCGGGAAAGCGGCCACAGCAACGGCACCTCCGCTCCGCCTGGTAGTCCGCCAGATTGTCTCCGAGTACAGCGTGGGCATCCTCAAAGATTCCACTGTGCAGAACCTCACTGAGCTTCGCCAGGTGATCTCCGTGGACGGCCGCAGGGTCCAAAGCGTCGAACGCGCCCGCCACGCATTGTCCCTCGGCATCACGTCGCCTGACGACCGGATTCGTAAGCGCATGCTGGAGGATTTCGCCAGGCACGGCCTGGTAGACATTGCCACCGACTATGGGATCCTCCTCCTGGCGTTCAGCAAACGGGGATTGTCGAACATGAAGGTGGTGCTCGCCGGCGAGGAACAGATTGGCGCCGACGCCGCCTGGGTGCTCAAGTGGCAACAAACTTCTCCCGATGGCGGCATGCTCGAGTTTCTCGGCAACCAGGCCTCGCGCGTGGCCCTCCAGGGGCGCCTCCTCGTGCGCAAGTCCGATGGCTTGCCGCTGCGCATCGAGTCCTGGTCGGAACATCCCCAGGATGCCACGTCGATCCTCCTCCAAACGTGGTCGGGGCATCCCCAGGCCGGCCAGCGGGTTCGCGACGAGGCCACTATCGACTATGTCCAGTCCGCGCATGGATTCCTCACCCCCGCTTCCGTGATCCACCGTCACCTGGTGGAGGGCAAGGTGATCACCGAAAACCTCTATCGCTACGAACCGTTCAAGATGTTCAGCGCCGACGCCGAAATCAAGTTCACGGAACTGGAAACGCCTCCCCCGCCACCAGCCCCCGCTAAGAAATGAACCGCATCCTTTACCTGCACGGCTTCGCTTCGTCCCCCGCGTCCAGCAAAGCCCGATTCTTTGCCGAACGCCTGCGCGCCGCGGGCGCCGTCATTGACATCCCCGATCTGGCGGCCGGCGATTTCGAGCACCTCACCATCAGCGGGCAGCTGCGGGTGATCGAACGCGCGGCCGCCGGCAATTCGGTAGCACTGATGGGCAGCAGCATGGGGGGCTACCTCGCCGCCCTCTACGCCGCCCGCCATCCGGAGGTGTCGCGCGTGGTGTTGTTGGCGCCGGCCTTTCGCTTCGCGCGGCGCTGGGCTGAACGCATGGGCGCCGCCGCGGTCGATGTCTGGCGCGCCTCAGGCGCTGTCGAAGTCTTTCACTACGGCGAGAACCGCCAGCTCCGGCTCTCCTATGCCCTGCTCGATGACGGATTGGAGTACGAGGATTATCCCGATTTCCGCCAGCCCGCCTTGATCTTCCACGGCGCGCAGGACGACGTCGTGCCGGCACGATACTCCTCGGAATTCGCCGCGACACACCCCAACGCGCGCCTCGAAGTGCTCGACTCCGGGCACGAATTACTCAACGTTCTGGAGTATATGGCACCCAAAGTCCGCGGATTTCTGGCGGACGAGTAGACTACTTCGGCTGCGGTGCGAAGGCGATCGCCGTCACGGGGTGCAGTTCCCACAAAGTCGCGGCCTTCATGCCCTTCTTGCCGCGCGGCTGATCTCCCACGTGCGCATCATCGAAGAACAGTATCCCGGTCACCGTCACATATACGGGATGCTGCATCACCGATCCGCTAACCGAAGGGTCCTTCCCTGCCAGCATCTTAGTCTTGATCAAGTCCCGTACCGCCGCGAACTTCGGCTCCAGGTCTGCGCTCGGAGTGAACTTCGGGTCGGGACTAGGCACTTCCACGATCAGGCAATGGTCTCCCGTGGTAGCAGATGCGCTGATTTGGATGTGGTAATCGCCGTCGGTCTCACCCGCCACCAGATGAAGCCATCCGGTGGTAGTGACCAACTGCCCCTCTGGAAACTTGTCGCCCGCCTGGGAAGGGATGCGCGCCGAATCATAGCGTTTGTCATTGTGGGTAACCCCCGGCGCGTCCGGCAGCGCGAGCAGATCCGTCAGCGTGGACTGCGTAACCTTGGAGAAATTCGTGCCGTCCGGAACGCTCGTTTTTACGGACCAGCGCTCGACCCCCTGTGACCAGGCAGCGCAGGTTGCTGCCGTCAGAACCGCAACGAAAAGAAATGGACGCATGAACACCCTCCAGGCAATAGTGCGCCCGTGCGCCAATTCGTGTCAATCCTTCGTTTTGAGCCTTCGTTACAGCCCGTGATCCGTGCCGCAAATGGCCACTTCCAGACCCATCTCGCGGAACATCGCGGCCTTGGTTGCCAGCGCCAGGTTGGCCGCCGGGGCATCCGGCGCGTACGCCACCTGTATGTGGTTCGATTTGTGCCGCGCCATCAGCTGGTCCCGCGTAACGCCGTACATCACGGCGTGCATCATCGGCCACTGCGGGGTCGTGATTTGCCACCGCCGCTCCGTCTCCGCGGCGGACAATTCAATCGCCCGCGCACGGCCGATATCCACCTTCAGCTTGCCGCCATCCACGAAAACGCGGCTCCAGACGATCTCGCCCGGTTTGCTGACACCCTTCAGACTGCCGCCGCCCAGCCGGAAGTACATCGCTGGCTGCCGTTCGCACACCGAGCCGGCATAGCCCCCGGTAAGATGCGCCGGCGGCACGGCACCCGATATTTCGAAAACCCAGACGAACTCTTCGCGTCCGTTCACCGCGTACGATTCGCCGTAGCGGATATCGTGCAGTGTGGTTTCCGGGTCGTAGCCCAGAGCCTTCCAGGTCCGGTTGGTGACCAGAGCATCCAGGCCCGCGCACTCGTCCACTTCGTTGAAGTGCGGCAGGGCGTTGCCCTCATAGAGCACGCGTCCGTTGTTGCGCGCCTTCACCGGCGGCCGGTCCACGTTGTTGAGCAGACCCTCGGCCAGGTCCGACGCCGGCGCCAGATCTTTCAAACCCTGCTGATACTGAATTCCGATCGTATCGCAGCCGAAATCGTCGGCAATCCGCAGGGCCGCGATGTACATCTTGCACTGCGACAGAATCTGCTCGTCGGTGAGGTCGGTCTCCGCGCTGGGGCCCGTGGCAAAACGCATGCCCTTGGCATCCAGCCAGCCGCGAACCGCCTGGCCTTCGGCATCGCTCACCTGCTGCATTTCGGCAAACAGCGCACTCTGGCTCAGCCGCTCCTTGAACACGCCCGTGGCGTGCAGCAGTTCGTCGGGGATGATGCCGTTGTACATGCCCATGCAGCCCTCGTCGAAAATGCCCATGATGGCCTTGCCGCGGTGCAGTTCTTCGGCCAGCCTGGAGCCCACCTCCTCGGCCTTGGCTGGAAGTTGGAACTGGCTCAGCGCGCGAGCGTGGCTTACATCGTGGTTGACCGTCTCCCCGGCCAGCCACTTGCGCAGACCGTTCAGGAAGAACTCGTCCGTGAAATCCTCGCTCCATAACGTACTGTACGGGATGCCCGCCTTGGTCATGGACGCGTTCAGGTTCAGCATGCCGACCAATCCCGGCCACTGGCCGCTCCAGTTGGCCACCGTCAGGATCGGCCCTTTGTGAGTATACAGACCGTGCAGAATATGATGGGTGTACTGCCAGACCGCTTCCACCACCACCAGCGGCGCATCCGGCGGCAGTCCGCGGAATACTTCCATTCCGTACTTCTGGCTATCGATGAACCCATGCTGCTTGACGGGGTCGCAGGCATGCCCGCGGCGCACCTCACGGCCTTCGCGGCGGATGGCATTCATGACGGCCTCTTCGGCCTGGGCCTGCGCGGGCCAGCACTCTTGGTTGGCCGAGAGCCGCAGATCCCCACTCGCAATCACAATTACAGTGTCCGGCATGTTCGCATTGTGCCATGCCGAGCGTCCGTCGTAAAGCCCAAGAGTTGGCTTTTGACCATAATTTAGCGATAAATTGCGCTCCCGCCATCCACAAAGCGGAACGGGCGGCCCTGATACGATTCTGCGCCGGCACCGCCACCTGCCCCGAGCACATGGGCGGACACTGGAGTACAATCGGTCCTGATATGACACCTGAGCTGCTACCGGAAGAAGAGCCCCAGGCCAAGGGTTTGGGTGAGGGCTCGCGACTGACCGGCGTGTTCTTCGAACCCGCCAAAACCTTTGAAGATGTGGCTGCGCGCCCTGGCTTCTGGGTGCCCCTCATTCTAGTGATTGTGGTCTCTTTGTGTTTCACCGTGCTGTTCGGGCAGCATGTCGGCTGGGACCGCATGATGCGCCACCAACTCGAGACCAGTTCGCGCGCGGCGCAGTTGACGCCGGAACAGCGAGAGCAGCAGATCGCAGTAACGGCGAAGGTCGCTCCCATCGGCTCGTTTGTGTTCATCCTGCTGTTGCTCCCCCTGGGAACGCTGATCTGGGCGGCGGTCCTGCTGGGAATCGTAAAGGGCATGATGTCCGCGCAGGTGCGGCTCAAGCAGGTGTTCGCGATCCTCTGCTACGCCTCGCTGCCAGGCGTGATCATGGGGCTGCTGATGATCGCGGTGATGTTCATGAAGCCACCGGATGACTTCAACATTCAGAACCCTCTGGTCTTCAATCCAGGCGCCTTTATGGATCCGCTGACCACCTCCAAGTTCATCTACTCGCTGGCCTCGTCGCTGGATCTTTTCACATTGTGGAAGCTGGTGCTGATCGGCATCGGGCTCAAGGCGGCGGGCGGGAAGACGCTATCGATGGGCGGGGCAATGTCCGCGGCGTTCCTGCCGTGGGCGATCTGGACATTGTTCGCTGCATCGCTGGCGGGCGTTATCAACCGGTAGTGGGCTTGACCACCCTGCGATACTTGCCGGTTCTGTTTCTGGCGGCGCATCTGGCAGCGCGACAGGGGGAACGTGTACGAGACTTGGGTGAAAGCGGCCCAGGCGAGGGTGACGCCCTGACCTGAATCCTCGTGCTGTGCGGCCACGGGCACGCCGCCCTCCAGAACCCGATCATTGTTCGCTGCGGTAGCCGTTGCGATGAAACAGAGACAGGCGCGGTTGCGACGGTTCGCGTTGCACCTTGACGGAGATCCGGTGGTACTTTCCATCGTCGGCGGCGCTGGGGGGTTGGTACCCGATCACGTATTGATCGTGAATCTCCCGGGCCATGGCAGCGGCCGCGTCTCCGATGCGGCGCCAGTCGTCGATGGCGAAAGCGCGCCCCCCGGTGAAATCCGCAATTTCGCTCAACAGTGCCGGGCCCTGGGTTTCGCCGGGGAACGTCGTGCGCGCGAAATTGGATTCCAGTCCCAGAGTCGCCGAGTAGATTTGCGCGTTGGCCTCGCGCGCCAGGCTACGGATGGTGGATAGGTGGGTGCGGCTGGAATTCTCGCCGCCATCGGAAATGATGAGAATCGCGTGCCGGGGGTGATGAGCCTGCCGCAGATGCTCCACGGCAAGCGGAATAGCGTCCAGCAGCGCCGTAGGGCCGTTCGGTTGCGTGAGCCGCAGTGCGTTTTGCATCTCGGCGCAATCGCTGGTGTAATCGGTCAACAACCTCGGCTGGCGCTCCAGGGTGACCAGAAACAATTCGTCGCCTTCCGTCAGGTTTTCACAGAAACCGGCCAGCATCTGGAGCGCACGGTTCCATTTGGTGTGCATGCTGCCGCTGGTGTCCAGGATAATGGCCAGCGACAGCGGCGCGTCCTCGTGGGCGAAAAACCGGATGGGCTGCTCGCGGCCGTTGTCGAGGATTCGGAACTGATCTTCCGAGAGGCCCGTGACCGGCCGGTCGTGCGGATCGAGCACGGAAACATTGACCAACACCAGGGAGGTCCCGGCACGGAACGTGCCTGCCCCGCCCTCGGCTAACAAGGCCGGCGCCAGAGCCGCGATCAACAGGGTCGCTACGCGCATGGCTACAGCATAATCTAGGGCACTCCGCCTTACAAGCGCACCCGGTACTGGGACATGTACTAAGCACAACAGGGAATACCCTGCCGCTCCACGCTATCATGTTGCCTGATGCGCATTGTGGTGCTGGTGGGGCTTCCAGGCTCGGGCAAGTCCACTTACCTGGAGCAGTTAGGCGTTCGAGGCCTCTCGTCGGACGGCATCCGGCAACTGCTGGCGGACGATGAAACCGACCAGACGATCCACCCCCGGGTGTTCCAGACGCTGCGCTATCTGCTGGGGCAGCGCCTGGCGATCGGCCGGCCCACGACGTACATCGATGCCACCAATCTCACGCCGGAGGAGCGGCGGCCGTATCTGGAGATCGGCCGCGCCCGCGGATGCGAAGTGGAGGCGGTATTCTTCGATGTGCCCCTCCCCGTCTGCCTCCATCGGAATGCGCAGCGCCCTCGCGTCGTGCCCGGCGAGGCGCTGCGGAAAATGGCGATCAAGCTGGTGCCGCCCACCACCGAAGAGGGCTTCGCACGAGTCTCGATCATCACATGAGTAGGACAGGCGATCGTCTTTTGTCGCCTGTCAACCTCTCGCCTGTCAACCTGTCGCCTGTCAGAGGGTGATCAGGTCCTCGTCCCCGCCGGGCCGGCGCTGGCTCGCTCTTCGGTGCGCGGCGCCTGCATCTGTTTACGGTAATCGCCGCGACTGAAATACTTTTCGAGCCAGACATACAGGCAGATGAAAAGGTACCGGCTCCCCATCTCCTTCAGCTTGAGCTTCGCCTCGCCGCTGCGCCGGTTCCGCCAGGTGATCGGAATCACGGTCCAGCTGTATCCCCGCACGATGATCTTCAACGGCAGCTCCACCGTCAGGTTGAAGTGTGGCGCCAGCAGCGGCCGGCATCCCTCCACCGCCGTCCTCCGATACGCCTTGAAGGCGTTCGTGGTGTCGTTCAGTTTCACGTGAAACAGGAACCGGATGAACCGGTTGAACAGCCGGTTCATGACCAGCTTGAAGGGCGGATAGTCGATTACGCCGCCGCCCTTCATGAAGCGCGAGCCGAAGACCGCGTCGTACCCCTCATTGAGGAGTTCCCAGTAACGCACCACGTCGCGGCAGTCGTCGGATTCATCCGCCATCATAATGACCAGCGCGTCGCCCCTCATGTGGTCGATTCCGTGGATGATGGCGCGTCCGAACCCGTGCGGCCCTGGGTTCTGCAGCGGGTTCAGCGCCGCCATGCTTTGGCGGGTTTCGGCCAGGATTTCCCACGTCCGGTCGGTGCTGCCATCGTCCACCACCACGATTTCGTGCGGAATCCGGTTGAGCCGCAGTTCCAGTTCCAGGTGCTCCACCGTCGAGCGGATACAGCCTTCCTCATTGCGTGCCGGTATCACGATGGTGAGGAGCGTTAGTGGGTCCGACATCAAGTCTTTTCCGGACGTTCGCCGCTGCATTCCCATCTTACTCCAGTCAAAGTTACGGACAGTTGCCGGATGCCGCGCGGTAAAATGAGAGTTTGCCCTCGCCTATCGACGCCCAATCGTTCTCTGTTAGGCGCTCTATCATATCGAGATCGCCGCCACGCCCGCCTGGACTGTGGACGGCGACGACCGCTGCTTCACCGTCAACATCGGCATGATCCGCCTGGTAGACGCAGATTCGTGAAACAAATCGGACCCTTCGAGCGTAATAAGGTGATCGAGGGCAAATTATGCGCGCCAAGTTTATTCTTCCGGCAGTCGCCGCCGGTCTCGTCGTGCTCGCCGGCTGCGATATCGAGGATATGGGCGGCTTCGAGCGGTATCACGAGGATTTCCACTACAGTTACCCGCTGAAAGCCGGCGGCCGCCTGAGTGTGGACGGCTTCAACGGGTCGGTGGATGTCTCGGTGTGGGACCAGGAGACGGTCGACATCAGCGGCACCAGGTACGCCCGTTCTCAAGAGGATACCCACGACCTGAAGATCGAGGTGGACCACACCCCTGACGCGGTCTCCGTCCGCGCCGTGCGTCCCGGCATGCGATTCGGAAACTACGGCGTGCAGTTCGCCATCAAGGTGCCGCGCGGCGTGGTGCTGGAGCACGTGACTACCTCTAACGGCGCGATCCGCACCTCCGATGGCGCCGGACCGGCGCGCCTGAAGACCTCCAACGGCCACCTTGAGGTGCGCCGCCTGAAGGGCACGCTGAACGCCGAAACCAGCAACGGGCCGGTGGAGTTGCAGGATATCGACGGCGCGGTGGAAGTTCATTCCTCCAACGGGCACATCCGCGCCGAGGGCATCCGCGGCGCATTCGAGGCCACCACGTCCAACAACAGCATTCACGCCACCCTGGACAAGGTGGATGGCTCGGTCCGCGTGCAGAGTTCCAATGGCAGCATCGAGCTCTCGCTGCCGCCAAATGTCCAGAGCGCGCTGCGCGCCCACACCAGCAATAGCGGGATCACGCTGCACCTGCCCGGGGAAGTGAACGCGCGCCTCTCGGCGGGGACCAGTAATTCGTCGATCTCCACGGATTTCGAAATGCGCATCCGCGGTGAAATCGCCAAGCATCACATCGAGGGCTCTATCGGCAACGGTGGTCCGCTGATCGACCTCAGCACCTCCAACGGCCCCATCCGCATCCTGAAGTAGGAATGGTGGGGCAGGCTTCAGCCTGCCAACGCCCGCTCGCGGGCGTATTTGTTCACAGCTTCCGGCGCGCGCCCAATTCACATTTATGGCGAGCTCCGCCTCGGGATAGAATGGAGGGCTCGCGGATACAAGATGCCCGCACGCCTCAAGGATATCGCCAGCGACCTCAATCTCTCCGTTGTCACCATCTCGAAAGTCTTGCGAGATCACCCCGACATCAGCCAGGAAACGCGCCAGCGCGTGCTCAAACGCATGAAGGAGCTGAACTACCGCCCCAATCTTGCGGCGCGCGCTCTGGTCACCGGCCGCAGCTACATCGCCGGGCTGGTGGTGCCGGACCTGGTTCACCCGTTTTTCGGCCAGGTGGCCAAGGGTCTCTCCAACGGATTGCGCAAGAAGGGCTACAGCCTGGTGTTGTCTTCATCCGAGGACGACCCCGAACTGGAGCGGCAGGAGATCGAGCAGCTTCTCGCGCGGCGCGTGGACGTGCTGATTGTGGCGTCCACCCAATCGACGCTGGAGACCTTCCACCGGCTGAAAGAGCAGAAGGTCCACTATGTGTTGATCGACCGGAAGTTCGACGGCCTCGCGGCGAACTTCGTCGGCGCGGATGATCGGATGGTGGGCGAACTCGCGACCTCGCACCTGATCGACGCCGGGTGCCGGCGCATCGCCCACATCGGCGGCCCCAACGTCAGCACTGCGCTGGGCCGCGCGGCCGGCTTCCGGAGCGCGCTCCAGGCGCGGAAGATCCCGCTGGCGCCCGGGTATATCGAAATGCGGGAGCACGGAGACGACGCCGGGGATGCCAGCGGGTACAAGGCGATGCAGCGCTTGCTGGCGTTGTCCCGGCCGCCCGACGGCGTGTTCTGCTATAACGACCCCACCGCCATGGGCGCCATGAAGGCCGTTCTGGAGGCTGGCCTGCGCATCCCCGAAGACGTCGCGGTTGCCGGCTGCGGCAATGTGGCTTATGCCGATTTCCTGCGCGTTCCACTGACCAGCGTGGACCAGCAGAGCGACGCCATCGGCGAACGGACCGCCCGCATGGCTGTGGCACTGCTCGAAAGCCACTCGCCGTCGCGCGCCAGGACCGTTCTGCTCGAGCCCAAACTGGTGGTGCGGGCCTCCACTCTGCGCCCGCGGCCGAAATCCCGGAAGTAGGGTTGGCGGCCGCCCGATATTCCAGATGTTAGACTCTGATTGAAGGAGCCCTCCCTTGTCCCTACGAATGCCGTTCGCCGCCCTCCTTGCCGTGGCCTCATGCTGGGGCGCGTCCTACTACACCCTCCGCCTGGACGACCCCAAGGCCGTCTACCTCACCCCTGACACCTTCCCCGTCCGCGGCGACGGTCTCGCCGACGATACCGAGGCTATTCAGCAGGCCATTGACAAGGTCCAGGAAACCACCAGCCAGGGAATTGTCTTCGTTCCCCAAGGCCGCTACCGCCTGACGAAGACCCTCAACATCTGGCCCGGCATCCGCGTCATCGGATATGGCGCCACACGCCCCGTCTTCCTGTTGGCCGAAAGCACTCCCGGCTACCAGGACAAGGACAACGAACGCTACATGGTCTTCTTCGCCGGCAGCCGGCCCGGCGCCGGTCGCGGGTTCGGCGGCGGCCGGGGTGCAGCCGGCGGGAGAGGTGCTTCCGGCGGCCAGCCTCCCGCGGGAACCAGCGGCCGCGGCACTGCCGGGAGTCAACCCCCCGATGCCAGCCCCGGCACCTTCTACTCCGCCATCAGCAACATCGATCTCGAAATCGGCGACGGCAACGCCGGCGCCGTCGGCGTCCGTGCCCGTTACGCCCAACATTGCTTCATGGCGCACATGGACTTCCGCATCGGCTCGGGCCTCGCCGGCATTCATGAAGCCGGCAACGTGGGCGAAGACCTTCATTTCTATGGGGGCCAGTACGGCATCTGGACGCGCCGGCCCTCCCCGGGCTGGCAGTACACCGTGGTCGATGCTACCTTCGAGGGCCAGCGTGAAGCGGCCATCCGCGAACAGGAAGCCGGCCTCACGCTCATCCGCCCGCAGTTCCGCGGTGTCCCCACCGCAATCTCTATCGACGCGGGCTTCCCCGACGAACTCTGGGTGAAGGACGGCCGGATGGAGTTCATCACCGGCCCAGCCATCGTCGTCAGCCTGGAAAACAACGCGCGGACCGAGATCAACCTGGAGAACGTGGTCTGCCACAGCGTGCCCGTCTTCGCCTCCTTCCGCGAGAGCGGAAAGAAGGTCACCGCCCCGGCCGGCATCTACGAGGTGAAGGTCTTCTCGCATGGCATGAACTACTCCGACATCGGCGGCGTCCCCGCCATTCGCGACGTCTTCGAAGCTACCCCGCTCCCCGCCGTGCCCGCCCCGATGCTGGCCGAACTCCCCGACCTGCCGCCGCGCGACTCCTGGGTCAATATCCGCTCGCTGGGCGCCAAGGGCGATGGCGCAACCGACGATACCGCCGTCTTCCGGAAGGCCATCGCCGAAAATCGCGCGATCTACCTGCCTTCCGGCAAATACGTCGTCAGCGATACCATCGCGCTCAAACCCGACACGGTTCTCATCGGACTGCACCCCAGCGCCACGCAGATCGATCTGCTCGACGGGACCCCCGCGTTTCAGGGCGCGGGCGCTCCCAAGGCGCTCGTCGAGGCGCCGAAAGGCGGCGTCAACATCGTGATCGGCATCGGGCTCTACACCAACGGAATCAACCCGCGCGCCGTGGCCGCCAAATGGATGGCCGGCAAGGATTCCATGATGAACGACGTCCGCTTCCTTGGCGGCCACGGCACCAACAAACTCCACGGCACGCGCGAGAACCCTTACAACAACACCCACACCGCCGATCCCGACCTCAACCGCCGCTGGGACGGCCAGTACCCCAGCCTGTGGGTGACCGCCGGCGGAGGAGGAACCTTCCTCGACATCTGGACCCCCAGCACCTTCGCGCAGGCCGGCATGCTGGTCTCCGACACCACCACCGAGGGGCGCGTCTACGAGATGTCCAGCGAACATCATGTCCGAAACGAGGTGCAACTGCACAACGTCTCCAACTGGCAGATCTACGCGCTGCAGGCCGAGGAGGAGCGCGGCGAAGGCGGTTTCGCGCTGCCGCTCGAAATCGACGGGTCCAGCAACATTACCATCGCCAACTTCCACAGCTACCGCGTGATCAGCACCTTTCAGCCGTTCCCGTGGGCCATCAAAATCTCCAACTCCCGCAACATACGCCTGCGCAACATCCACTGCTACAGCAACAGCAAGGTGTCGTTCGACTCCGCGGTTTACGACCAGACGCACAACGTCGAAATCCGCCAGCGGGAATTTGCCTGGCTGACCATCTCCGGCGACGCGCCGCGTGCCCTTCCGAAGGCCTCGTCCCCGGTGCTCGCCTCTGGCGCCAAAGTTGAGAAGCTGACCGGCGGCTTCTACAACATTTCCGGAGGCGCCGTCGATCCCGCGGGAGACTTCTATTTCGTCGATGCGAAGTGGCAGAGAATCTATCGCTGGTCGGCCGCCGCCCGCCAGCTCTCCACTGTTCGCGACAGCCCGCTCGACCCCGTCAATCTTGCCTTTGACAAAGCGGGCAACCTGATCGTCATCGGCTACTCCGGGAACGGCACCGTCTACACCTTCAAGCCCGGCGCCCCGGAAGGGGAAATCTCCCTTCTCAAAACCGAGCCGTTCGTTGCCCGGCCCGGTATGACCGCGGTGCTGCCGGTGGGCGATTATCACCTGCAGCCGGCCCAGAGGTCCTATCAATATGTTTCGCCCGACGGCACGACATTCCTCTCCGCCGGCCAGGACTTTGTCAACGGCGCGCTCAGTTGGGGCGTCAAGAGCAGCGACCTCATACGCACCTTTGGATTGGCGCGCGCGGTTTCGGGCAAGCCCTATTACCTCACCGACGAATCCTCGTTGACCACCTGGTCCGCCACGGTCGGGCCGGACGGCAACCTGTCCGACCGGAAGCTCTTCGCCGACCAGGGCGGCGAAGGCGTCGCCGTCGATGAACGAGGCAACGTCTACATTGCCGCCGGCCAGATCTATGTCTACGACCCCGCCGGCAAACTCATCGACACCATCGAGGTCCCCGAGCGTCCGCTGCAATTGGTTTTCGGCGGAAAGGATGGACAGACCCTGTTCATTCCCGCGCGCACCTCGCTCTACGCCGTCCGCACGCGCGTCCGCGGCCTGTGAGGCATTCCGGATGATGCTCACGCGAACTCTGACAATTTTCCTGCTCTTCCTGCCTCTCGGCGGCGCGCAAACCGCCGGCAGCACCGTGGTCGGCATCCGCGGATCCCAGTTCACCATCAACGGACAGCTTTCCTACACTCCGCCCTCGGGCTTTCCCTCCGCCAATACAAACCTCGCCGGCACGCTGCTCAATGTCCGCGCCGTGCAGGCGATCTTCGACGACGCCAACTATCCCAACCAGGGATCCCGCCTCCACCCCTACCAGTCCAATACGCTCGGACCCATATTCTGGGACTACCCCGATGGGCCCTGGGACCCCGAACGCAATGTCCGCGAGTTTCTCGCCGCGCTCCCGGACTGGCGGCGCTGCGGGTTGCTTGGCCTCACCGTGAATCTCCAGGGAGGCGGCCCGCCGGACGGCAACTACGGCGAGAGCATTACCTTGCAGCCTCACAACAACAGCGGTTTCGATCCGGAGGGAAATCTGAAACCCGCCTATGCCGTCCGCCTGCGGAGGGTGATCGCCGAGGCCGACCGTCTTGGCATGGTCGTCATTGTGGGGTTTTTCTATTTCGGATCCAACGAGCGCATCCAGATTGCTCCCGACGACCGGTACGTGAAAGAAGCCATCGTGCAGGGGTGCCGCTTCCTCAAGAGCCTGCCGCATCGCAACATCCTGATCGAAATCAACAACGAGACCAACGCGAGCGGCTACAAGCACCGCATCCTGCAGCCCAACGGCGCGCTGGATGCCGTGCTGCTGGCGCAGCAAACGGTGGAGCGCCAGATTCCGGTTTCCATGAGCTGGTCCGGCGGCATCATGCCGCGCGGCAGTCGCGGGGAGGCCGCCATGCGGGCCGTGGACTACGTCATGTTCCATACCAACGGGCAGACGCCCGAAGAGGTCCACCAGAGCATCCAGGCCATGCGGCGGTGGCTGGGATACGACCGGCCCTTGATCATTAACGAAGATGGCGTCAGCACGTTCAACCTGCATGCCGCCGTTCAGGAACACGTGGGGTGGGGCTACTACGATAACGGCCTGACCAACTACCGGGACGGCTTTCAGGCGCCGCCGGTGAACTGGCAAATCAACACGCCCGTCAAGTGGCAGTTCTTCGAACAGGTGGCGCGCCTGACGGGGTCTGCGATTCCGCCGAAGCCGGAATACGCCGCCGCCGACACGCCGGAAATCGAGCTGTTCGGGCTCAAACCAGGGCAGGTCCTCAAAGGTCGTGTGTGGATCGAGGCCATCGTCCACGACCGCCACCCGCGATGGCCCATCAAGCGCGTGGAATTCTTCATTGACGGCGCGCCTTACAGCTATCGCCGAAATGCGCCGTTCCTCGTCAACAACCAGGAGTGGTGGGATCTGGTGGACGTGCCCGCCGGCCCGCACGTGCTGCGCGTGGTGGCCTACGACCAGCGGGGGCCGCGATTCACGGAACTATGTTCGATGCTGGAAGTTTCTTTCACGGTCGAAAAGTGAAGCCGCTGTGGAGGCGGTTCTCGCGCGGCGGTAAAATAGAAAGATGCCGCGTCAGGACGCTCTCGCCGCAGCCAGCGTCGAGCGTTTTTTTCAGTTTTCGCTGCTCGGACTTGTGGCCAGCGGCTACCTGGCAGTCGCAGCCTCGGGCTTTCTGGACGCGCCGACTATCGCCCTGACCGCCACAGGCCTGCTGTTACGCGCCATCCTGATCTGCGAACTCGTGCGGTTGAACCTATCCGACCGGCTTACCACGCTTGTCACCATCGGCTACGCCGCCTTCTTTATAGCCGACTACTTTCTGCTTTCACGTGATTTTCTAGCGGCCACGGTGCATCTGCTGTTCTTCCTGGCGGTGATGAAGATCCTGACCGCCAAGAGCAATCGCGATTATCTGTATACAGCCGTCATCGCCTTTCTGGAACTGCTGGCGGCGGCGATTCTCTCCATCAATTTCAATTTCTTCGTCTTCCTCGCGTTGTACCTGCTGTTCGCCATTGCGGCGCTCACTTCCGGCGAAATCCGGCGGTCGATTCACCGGTCCCGCGTGACCGCGCGCAGCGGATCGAAAAGCCTCTACCTGCGCCTCACCGTGCTTTCCGCCCTGGTCACGTTGGCGATCCTGGCTTTGACGGCCGGGCTGTTCTTCATCCTGCCGCGCACCGCCGAAGCCGCCCTTTCGCGGCTGATTGCGCACCGCGTTTTCCTTCCCGGCTTTTCCAATCAGGTGAACCTGGGGGATATCGGGGAAATCAAGA
>OCZU010001465.1_pt1 | contig 15516 bp, 11 predicted proteins | sample 1539001 | NCBI WGS metagenome assembly OCZU01 (sample SAMEA3539306, study PRJEB22396) | soil metagenome | biome: tundra; feature: field; material: soil | place: USA | collected 2010-05 | depth 0.15 m | reverse complement strand
CGGTGAGCGCCAGCGGCAATTGCGTCCTTCGCATGTACCACCAGCCCACACCCAGCGCGGCGATCAGGCCGCCGTAAAACACGCCTGCCGCTTGCACAGTAGCCAACGAAAAGTATTCGCCCGGATGTTCCAGGTAGTAGCGAAAGTCAACCACCAGCATCATCAATTTCGCCCCGGCGATGGCCGCCAGGCCGCAGTAGGCTCCCAGGTTGGTCACGGCCTCCACGTTCAGGCCAGTCTCCTTTCCAAGACGGCCAGCCATCCACAGGGCGGTCAGGAAGGCTAGCGCCACCAGGACGCCGTAGGTATGCAGGAACGATATGTGAAAGATCTCAGGGTACATTTGCCGCCTGTCGTTTCGATCGAAGCAGGTCCACCATCAGCAGCCCGCTCCCGATCACGATCGCCGAATCGGCCATGTTGAAGGCGGGCCACTGGTAGTCTCGAATGTAAAACAGCAGAAAATCCGTGACGCGGCCCCACACGATACGGTCGAATACATTACCGGCCGCTCCTCCCAGAATCAGCGCCAGCCCTCCCAGCGAGAGCCGGTCCAGCCGCCGCGCGTTCCAAAGCATCACGCTCACGATTAATACCGCGGCGATCGAGGCCACCACCAACAGAAGAGTCCGCCACTCGGAAGTGGAGTCGTTGAAGATGCCAAAGGCCACGCCGCGATTCTGCGAGCGTACAATGTCGAAGAAGCCTGGGATCACGCGATAGGTGTCGAAAAACGAGACGTGCGTGTCGACGACCCATTTCGTGAGCCGGTCGAGCGCAAACACCGCCGCGGACACCCCATAAGCTTTCCAACGAATATCGACCATTCCGTTTTGCGCATCCATTTTCGGGCGTCAATACTATGTTAGCAGCAGCCGGTAGGGATGGTTCCGGAAAACGGAACGGCGGTCCGGAAAAACTACGGCTAACCTGTTTCCTTTGAACAAAGCTTCGAGTCGTCCGGAACACTGTTCCGCTTTTGGGCCCTCGACTTGCCCACACATGCTGGAGATCCCGTGCCACCGTCCGCAGGGTGGGGCGGTCCGTCCCAGGGCGCTACAAGCCGTCCCGAAAACGGACAGCTCAGGCCTTCGCAACCTTGAGCATGTTGCACTTGCAGGCGGCACAAAACGTGCTGCACGGAGCTTGGTGATGTGCATGTCCGGTATGGATATCTCCGGGGCGGCCGCGGGCCAGACCAGGCCCTTTCGGGTGCTGATCAGCGACGACCAGGCCGATGTGCTGGAGGCCTTGCGGCTCCTGCTGAAGGGCCAGGGTTGGAAGGCCATCGCGGTGGATTCGCCAGAGGCGCTGTTGCATGCCGTGCGCACGGAGGTCTTCGATCTCATCCTCGTGGACCTGAACTACACTCGCGATACGACTTCCGGGAAAGAGGGCATGGATCTGCTCGCCAGCCTGGAAGAAGAGGGCAACACCGCGCCGGTAATGGTGATGACCGCGTGGAGCAGCTTCGAACTGGCCGTGGAGGCCATGCGCCGAGGCGCCTGCGACTTCATCCAGAAGCCTTGGGACAACGAGCGGCTGCTGGCGGCCATTCGTAAGCAGGCCGAATCGGAGCGACGCCGCAAATCCGAGTTGGAGATCGCCGCGAATGTGCAGCAGAAGCTTTTCCCCCGAAAGCTGCGGCTCCTCAAGACCCTGGACTACTCCGGCCAATGCGTCGCGGCGCGCGAGGTAGGCGGCGACTATTACGACTTCCTCGACACCGCCGACCAAACTATGGGCTTCGTCCTCGCGGATGTCTCGGGTAAGGGTGTGCCGGCGGCGCTCCTGATGGCGAATCTGCAGGCATGCTTTCGAAACCAGCCGCCGGGCGCGTTGCTGCGGCCCGCCGAAGCACTCCAGACGGTGAATCGGCACTTCTTCGATTCCACCGCTTTGGATCGTTTCGCAACGTTGTTTTTCGGGCTGTACGACGACCGCACGCGCAAGCTCCGTTACGTGAACTGCGGGCATGTGGCGCCGCTGTTGTTGCGCGACTCGGGCCGCATCGAGCAACTGGAGCCCACCGCCACCATGCTGGGCGCGTTCCGCGAGTGGAATTGCACCGAGGCGATGGTGGAACTGCGGCCTCGCGACGTGCTGGTCCTGTATTCAGACGGTGTAACCGAGGCGGGCATCGATCACAAGGAGGAGTTTGGCGAAGACCGCCTCATCCGCGCGGTTTCGGAGCATCAGCGGCAGCCCGCCGGCATTCTGGTCCAGAAGATCGTGGACGCCGTCTCGGATTTCAGCGGCTCATCCCGCAGCGACGACGTGACCGTGGTGGCGCTCTGCGGAATCTGAAGCACTCGTCCCGAAAAAAGTGCTGCGGCCCTCGTAACCAATCGGCTCCTGGGGAGTATAACGTTCTGAAAGGTCTGGATACATGAAACTACTGTTGGCATCGCTGCTGCTGCTCTCGACCGCGTTCGCAAGTTCCGACTGGTACGGCCGGACAGAGGCCAGGAGAGCACAGGCGGAAGCCCGCCGGGATCGCATGGAGGCAGTCCGCGAGAGCCGTCGCGCGTGGATGGAGGATCGCAGGGACCGTTTCGAAGCCCGGCGTGAGGCCCAGCGCGAAGCGATGCGGGCCAATCGCGAAGGCCTGCGCGAGAGGGTCGAAGCCAGGCGGGAAGAGCAGCAGGAACGCGCCGAAGCTCGCCGTGAGCGCAAGGAAGAGCGGCGGGCATTCCGCTTTCGCTACTTCTGAGATCAGCGGCGGCATGGGACAGACGCCCAGCCTTGCCTTAATCCCTCGCTGTTTTTGCCCTAATGTGGGGCAGGCAATCCTGTCTGCAGCCGCCTTTCCAGGCGGCTGGGCCCGCTGGAAAGCGGGTCCGCGGACTGGATAGCCCGCCCCACAAGTCCGCATCCGTCTCCCCCCAAAAAGAAATCGCACTCGTTCTTCCGCGGCTCTACAGATTCCAGAATCATCCGCCGATATGAGATTTGTACGGATTACTCGTTGACGATTGCGGACCACCCAAGCCGGCCGATGAAATCATGCTCCGGAACTGGTTCATAGATCCGTCGAGCGAATCCACGATAAAGGACCTGTCATGCGAAGAACCAGACGCTCGCATCTGCCCATCGCGGTCATCGTGCTGCTCGTGTCGGCCGCGGCTGTGCATGGGGCAACCACCATAGTCGCGACCCCCTCAACTGTCTCCTTGAGTTATACCAAGGGAAGCACCTTACCAACGGCGAAGGCTGCCATCGCTCCGGCTGGCACCACGAGTTCCATTTACATCACGGTCAATCCCGTGAGTTTGCCGGCCTGGATACAAGTGGACAAGACGAATGGCACGTGCACTGCCGCGGCCCCGGTTGCGCTGACGTTTAGCCCGAGCCTCGTCGCGGCCAACAGCCCCGCCGGGATGTACTCAGCCTTGGTTGAGATTGACAGTGCAGGTTTGGCTCCCATTACGATCACCGTGAACTTGACCGTTGTGAACGCTGCTCCTACGGTCACGGCCAACCTCGCCATATTGCCTAGCGCAAACTGGACACCGGGAACGGCGATTCCCACGGGCATCCTGACGGTCAAATCGTCGGGAGACCCGGTGCTTTTCTCAGTGAGCGCGCCACCGGCTCTCGCGAACGCGCCGCCGTGGATTATGTTGAGCGCACCCAGCGCGGTGGCCTACTCCTGGGGCACGCCCATCAATGTCACGTTTGCCCCGTCGGCCTTTGACAACCCCAATGTCGGCGCCAGCCTGACGGGTACTATTGTAGTCAGGGCCGGGAACGCAGCGCTTCCAACGATCAACGTGGTCATCAGCATCGGAGCGCCGACCGGCACGATTCTGTCGATTTCCCCCAAACAACTACCCCAGGTCATCCCCGCGGGCACCGTTCGCACGATCGCCATCCAGGGCGCCAGCTTTGCCAACGGTATGATCGTCAAGTTGGGTGGCGCCGCAGGGGCGACTGTCGCATCCAACTGCGCTACCTTCGCCACCGGCACAACCGATGCGTGGTGCCTTCAAAGCAACGAACAGTTTTTTCTGAGGCTGTCGTCGGCTACGCTGGCGGGGGCGGCATCGACCGCCAACCAAATCAACCTGTATCTCTCTGCCGGTGCAAACGGCCAGCCCGGCCAGATCAATATCCCGGTCGTTACAACCCCAATCGTCTATGCGGTGACTGATGCCGCCTCGTTCATCCAGCCGCTTCCCGCCCAGTTCTTGAATGTTGCCCCGTACGAGATGCTGAGTATCTTCGGTGACAATTTCGGGAACTTCGGCGCTGCGCCCGGCGCTGTCATAGGCTTCAATAGCGGCCGCCTCCCGAATTTTCTGGCCGATGCTGGTGCGAATCAGCTCAAGGTGCATTTTACGGACTCTACGGGCACTTCCCTGGCAGCGGACTCGGACGGGTACCTGCTGCTGTGGACGCCGAGTCAGATCAATCTCCTGGTGCCCTCCACGCTGCCCGCGAGCGCTGGAGGACAAGAACTCAAGGCCAGCGTCATGGTTGGTGCCGCATCGAGTCCGGCGGGAAATGCCACTACCTTCAACGTAGTGCAGGCCAGTCCCGCCCTGCTTACATTTGGGGGCGGCCAAGGCGTGGTCGTCAACGCGGTGGATAACAGCATCAACTCCAGCACGAACACTGCCAGGTTCGGCTCGACGATCGTGCTCTATCTGTCCGGTATGGGAGCCCCCACGGCCGGTAGCGCGTTCGCCGGTAACGGCGGTCCGCTGGTACCTGGCTTTGCCGGCTGTTCCACTACTGATTCATTTCTGGCTGCTTCGACAATCTTGCACAACAACTGGCTTACCTTTGATGGGGCTTTGATTGACAGTTCTGTGTTGGGGCCATTCGCGCTCCCCCCCTGTTTCGACCCATCCACGGTGTCGGTCAAGATCGGTAACATCACCCTGGTTGGCGCCGTCGTGTACGCGGGCTTCACAGCGGATTCGATCGCTGGTCTCTACCAGGTCAACGTCGGGATTCCGCTTAGCAACAACGCGAGCTTTGCCACGCTAACTCCGCCGCCGGCGTCAGCCGCAACTCCATACTCCATCGGGGTGTCGATCGGTGGCGTGTCGAGCCAGACTGGAGTGAACGTCTACCTGGCCAAGTAAGCACTCGGCAACGATGGACCGGCGATCGCGAAAAAGTGGGGCGGACGCCTCCCGTCCGCGCGCGACCCCCTGGTCGCGCTCTTGACCGGAGCCACGGGGCCATGGCCGCGGGGTGGTTTGGGTAAGGGTTTAGCTACGGGTTTGGCTACTGGGTTTGGCTACGGGTTTGGCTACGGTTTGGCTACTGCCACGGGCCACGGGCCACGGGCCACGGTTTTTTTGACCCAGGCCGCGGGCGACGACCACCGGCGGCAAGACCGTTGGCGCTACAGGTTTAGAAGCTCTCCGGCAAACTCAAGCGCGCTTCGAGCGGGCGACGTTCGCCCTTGGACACCGCCGTAGCATCGGCGGCTGCAAAGAACCATGTCGAGTTGGCTGACGCTTCGACGAACAGGCAACCATCATTGCCCATCGGTGGGCGTGCCATCCCTCGCCAACTGATAGTGGTGCGGTTTCGGCTGGGCCGTGGAGCGCTCGAGCACGATGGCCTGCTCTTCGAGTTTGTTGAGGGCGTCGGCCGCCAGCCGCGTACCTGCCAGGTGGTCGTCTTTGAAGGCATCCTCCACCATCCGCCATCGCGCCAGGTGCAGGTAGTTGTGCTTGAACGCATGCACCTGAACGGCCACGGATTGTTTGACCATGGGAGTCGGCAGCAATCCAAGGTTGATCCCCTGCCCCATTTCCTCGGAGTCGAAGACTCCCGCGGTCTGGCCATCGATCTGCAGACGGTACTTGCCCGGGGCCAGGCCGGTGACCCGCAGAGTCTCCTGATCGAGAATCTTTACGACGTCGCTATAGCGCAACGCTATCTCAATGGTCTCAGGCCGCTTGTCGATCGCCAGTGGCAGAGCCTTGTCGTCCTGCGTCCAGGAGACAACGTCCCCCACCTCAACGGCGCTGACTGTGGCGTTTTCGGACCGGCCGACCGCGCCGGTGGCGCCATTAATCTCGACGGCCGTGACCACCGGCGGGGCGTGCCAGGCCCGCAGCAACGCCGCCGCCATCACCAGGTGGACGCCCTCGGCAGGATGCACCCGATCGGGGATCTGCAGTTGCGCGTCCCGCTGCGGCAGTTGGCTCGCGGCTTTCAGAAAGGCCACCACTGGCGTATGCAGATCGGCCAGATCCAGATGTTCGGACTTCGCCAGTTCCTCGACAAAGTCTCCGAACCGCACCTGGACGGAGTCGTAGCCGCCATCGAAATCCGGTGGCCGGGTCACGTCGTCGTACGGAGAAGGCGTGAGCAGAGTGATACGCGCGTGCGGCAGTTCTTTCCTGATGCGCCCGATGATGTGCCGGTATCCCTCCGCGTACTTCTCAAACAACTGCGGATCGAAAGGCTGGTATTCGCCGTCATTCATGCCCAGCAAAATGGTGACGACCGTGGGGCGATACGCGAACACGTCGCGCTGGAGTCGCTGTTCGATCGGCCCACCGGCGCCGCCGCTCACCCGGTCGCCGCTCCACCCCGAGTGCACAAAGCGCACGCGCAGTTGCGGAAACCGTGCCGAGACATAGGCTTCGGTGTAGATCGAATAGAGAAGCTGGCTGGTGATACTGTCGCCGTAAAACACCACGGTATCGCCGTCGTGCAGGTAGAAGCCCGGCGGAGCAGAGGCAGTTGCCGCCAGACAAGAAACACCGAGAGCCACCCACGCACCCATTATGCGCATCTGATCGAGTCTAGGGTGCATGGCCGCATCGTCACAAGATGCCAGATGCAAACAAGTTGTTAAACATTCGAAAGCATCCTCCAACGCTCGGCGGGCAGGCTGGTGGGTCAGGCGGTTTCGCCGGCCCGCCGGCCTCTTGCAACCGACGGTCCAGGCACCGTCACGAGGGCCAGACACTGCCGTGTTCCCGGTCCCTCAAACGAGCGTCTGTCCCACCGGTTCCTCAAGGCCGGCGGCCGCCGAAGACGGCGAGTTCGAAGACCTTCAGGTAGCATCGACATCGGTGAACCCGATGACATCGGTGAACCCGATTTCGCGGAGCTTCTCAGGCTGGTTCTGCATCGGGGTTGCCCGCGGCACGAACCTGCTTGCCGCCGACTTCCACTGGTTCCACAATCTGGCCGGCCCTCGACGATCCTCCCCGCGTCAACCGCGCCGATTCCGGCAACGCCGGGTGGTTCCGCGGTCCGTCCCGCCCTTGCTGTGCGACCAGCCAGCGGCGGCTCAGTTTCGATGCAGGGCTACCGCGGCGGTTTCCGATCGAAACCGAAGAATCAGCCGACCAGCGAGTAAATATACAATACGATCAGAGCTCCAACGAGCGCCATGAAGAAGCCCGCGGGGTGGCCTTCCCGGTACATGCCGGTCATTCGGCCAACGAGGCCTCCCACCCACGCACCAACCAAGCCCACAATCATCGTCATTATCAGGCCGCCATGCAGCCGGCCTGGCATCAACATGCGAGCCAACAGGCCAATGATCAGTCCGAAGATGGCGTGCCCTATCATGTGTAACATACAATCGTTCCTACCTTTCCTTTTGTGGCGGTCCCAGACCGTCATGAGCGGCGGCCCGTGGATACGCCGCGCAGCCATTGGAGGCGATCGTCAGCACGACCGGTCTGAATGCCAAAGCCGCATCCTACAGGCCAATGCCAACACCTGGAAATACCGCACGGGAGAACAGCCGTGCCGCATCCCCCGAAAACGAGCAAGAGGTGCCGATGAACTCGGCGATAGCCGTCCCGCTCAATAACTTCAGACACACATCCGGTCACGCGCATCGCCTCGGCGCTGCGCGGTATCGAGTAATCCAGACCTATGATAATCCCGTCGGGCGCGCGACGCTATCCCAGGTTCTTGGGCGGGTGCCGGTTGGCCGGAAGCCGCAATCGACGGTGTTATCGACAGGCGATGCGACGCCAGGCGCTCAAATTTGGGTTGCACGGCCGTACGGGCCGCGATATGATGTAGGCGAAGATAAGGCGAACATGGCCAAACGTCTTGACGTTTCCCCTGACTTGCCGCTCTCGCCTGAAGCGTTGGCCGAGTTGCGACAACGGTACGCGATGCTCAGCACGCCGAGCTTACAGGAGGTCTATGCCGACGCCTGGGAGCGTTGCAAACTGGATCGCAACGGCCGACCGCCGCGCGCTCAGCAGATCCAGGTGCTGGTGACGGCATGGAAGATGTTGCGAAGGAATTGCTGAAAGTGTTCTTGGGAGGTGGCAAGGGGTCGCGGGCAAAAGGAACTGGCACCAGCGTCCTGGTACCGCGATAGTACTGGGTGGGCTTTCAAATCAGAGCGAATCGGTCCATGATGCTCTTGCGGCCCCCAATCGGCTGACCTACCTCCTGAACGATGGGCGGGCCGCTCTCCTTGTGGGATTGGCGAATCGAGCCAGCCTCCTGAAGCCGGGGCCTTTCCGTGTCAGCCCCGGCTTTCTTTCTTCTCAGGCGTACGGGCAAGAAAAAGACTTGGAGAGCAACGCTCGCCTTGACACCAACTATCTGATTTGTTGAGGTTTATCTGGCGCGCCCGGAGAGACTCGAACTCCCGACCTACTGGTTCGAAGCCAGCCGCTCTATCCACCTGAGCTACGGGCGCGCAAATCAAGAAATGGCGTTCCGTCGCACCTCGACCGAGGGGCTCGAACGCTGGAGCACTGTGTTGATTCTATCAGATCGGATGACGATGCTCCCTTGCGGTCGTGGATAGGCCGCTGTTCCTCACGGTCTTCGCGGCCGCGACCGTGTCCAGCGTCACGTTGATTCCCCTGGGGGCGCGGGCCATGCGCGTAAGCTTAGGGGTTGGCCGACCGGCTGTTTTCCCCCGGGCCCGCAGTGTTGCGTGGCACAATCGGACTGATGAAGAAACTCGACTTCATCTTCTTCGATGCTGGCGGAGGCCACCGCGCCGCGGCCAATGGCCTGCGTCAGGTGATGGAGCAGCAGGGCCGCCCATTCGAGATCCGCATGGTGAACCTGCAGGAGATGCTCGATTCCATCGACATTTTCCGCAAAATCACCGGGCAGCGTCTCCAGGACGTTTACAACGTCTTCCTCAAGCATGGCTGGACCCTGGGGTCCGGCCCGTTGATGGCCGGCATGCACGGAGTGATCCGCCTGTTCCATTCGCAACAGGTGCGAGTGCTCGAAAAGTTCTGGCTCCAGAGCCGCCCGGACATGGTGGTGTCGCTGGTCCCCAATTTCGACCGCGCGCTTTGCGAGAGCTTGCGGAAGACCCTCCCAGCCGTGCCCTTGGTAACTATTCTGACGGACATCGCCGATTATCCGCCCCACTTCTGGATCGAGCGGCAGGACCAGCACCTCGTCTGCGGATCGGACAAGGCCGTAGAGCAGGCACTCGCCTTGGGGCATTCGCAGGCGAAGGTGCACCAGGTGTCGGGCATGATCCTCAATCCGCGGTTCTATGAGATCGAGCCGCTCTCGCCCGCGAGGCGGGCGGCTGAGCGCGCGAATCTTGGATTCGACCCGGAACTTCCGGTGGGGCTGGTGCTTTTCGGCGGTGAGGGCGCGGCGGTGATGTCGCAGATCGCAAGGGACCTCGATGACCGCCAACTCCTGGCCATTTGTGGACACAACGCCAAGCTGGCGGAAAGACTGTGCGCGCTGCCACACCGGGCGGCGATGTTTGTGGAAGGCTTCACCAAGGAAGTTCCGCGCTACATGCAACTGGCGGATTACTTCATCGGTAAGCCCGGGCCCGGCAGCATCAGCGAATCGGTGGCCATGCGCCTGCCGGTGATTGTGGAGCGGAACGCCTGGACGCTGCCGCAGGAGCGCTACAACACCGATTGGGTCCGCGAACAGAGTGTGGGGATTGTGCTCCCCAACTTCCGTGGGATCGCGCGGGCAGTCGATGAACTGCTCGCGCCCTCCACCTACGCGCGCTTTCGTACGGCTACTGAGCGGATCCATAACCGCGCGGTGTTCGAGATCCCGGATATTCTGGAGGGCATCCTCCAAAATCGCTTGGCTTGAATCTCCTCGGCTCACTGCTACAGGCGAACGATTCCCCTCCGTATCGCACTGATTACCGCATGCATCCGATCCGGAACCTCCAGCTTCGTCAGTATCCTGGCCACGTGGATCTTAACCGTATTGATGGATATATCCAGTGCGTTGGCTATGTCCTTGTTCTGCTGTCCGTCCGCCAGGCACTTTAGGATTTCCTTTTCGCGATCCGTCAAAACAGACGGCGGGTGGTCTCGCATTGCTTCCAGAACTTTCGCCGGGAAGTAGCGTCCGCCCTCGTTCACGATCCGAATGGCCTGCATCAGCTCGTGCCGGACCGCATGCTTTAGAACATATCCGCGGACGCCCGCTTCCATGGCGCTGCGGATGTCTTCATCACCCTCATAGATGGTCAGGATGAGGATGCGCGCTTCGGGGAAGTCGGCGCGGATGGCGCGAGTAGCGGCGACCGCGTCCATGCCGGGCAATTTCAGATCCAGCACGGCGACATCGGGTCTGAGATGCCGAAACAGCTTAATCCCCTCTTCACCGGTTGCCACCTCCCCGATCGAGACCATATTGCGCTCCGCGGCGATCATGGCGGCGAAACCCGCACGCACAATCGGGTGATCGTCCACAAACAACACTCGAATGGGTTTCGAGGACATAACAGGCCGTTGCGCGAGACGCGCTATCGTCCAGCCTCCAGCCCGGCAGAGTGCCGTCCGGTGGTCTCTCCGGGAACTTGAACGCGGACGCGCGTACCCTTCCCCGCAACGCTCTCGATGGTCATCTCACCTCCCAATCGCTCGACCCGCTCCCGTATGCCGGTCAGACCCCATCGGCCCTGCCCCGCGGCTCCGTCGCCGAAGCCGATGCCGTTGTCCTCCGCGATCAGCAGAACCGCATCCGGTGCATATTCCAGGCGCATTCGGATCAGCGATGCCTGCGAATGCTTGACTGCATTCTGAATGGTCTCCTGCCCAATGCGGAGCAATTCGCCTTCCAGCTCGGGCGAGCAGGGAACGGGAGTCCCTTCCATATGAAACTCGAAGGCGATGCCGGACCCGGCGGTCAGGTTGGCGCCGGCTTCCGCCAGGGCTTCTGGAAACCGCCGCCGGTCGAGCGCCTCCGGACGCAGTGCCCAGACCGCCCGCCTGGTTTCCACAATGGTGCGATCCAGCCGTGACAGCGCGAATCCCAACTTCTCGCGCAACTCCGGATCCGCGGCCTGGCGCTCGAAGGGACCGAGCAGCATGGAGACGCCAGTCACCTCCTGCAGTACCGTGTCGTGCAACTCCCGCGCGATTCGCGTGCGTTCCTCCATAATCCTGCCAAGCTCCGCGCGCACGCGGGCCAAGCGCCGCTGGTGAACGAGAAGCATCGCTCCCCATATCGCCAACAGAATACCAGCCGCTGCCAGCGCGCGAAACCACCACGTCTGCCACCATGCCGGCGGAGCGCGGAACGACATGCGGGCGGCCTGGGTACTCCAGACGCCTTGCGCACTGCGCGCCATCGCTTCGAAAGTGTAATTTCCCGGCGGTAACCCGTGGTACATGGCCTGCCGCTGATCGGTCTCGATCCAGTTCGTCTCCAGGCCCGACAACCGGTAGCGGAACCGCACCTCCTTTTCATTGAGGAAGGTCAGGGCCGAAAAAGCGGTATCGAAGGAGCGGTTGGCGACATTATATACTGCCGAGGTCAGCGTCATCGGCGGCGGCGTTTCGGGCCAGGACTGGTCGCTGGGCTGGAAGTGGGAGATTCCTTTGAACGTACCCATCCACACGCTCCCGTCCGGATCGGCGAAGAAAGCCTGGGCATTCACGCCGCTCAAAAGCATGCCATCCGCCTCGCCCAGGTGGCGCCAACGAGATCCATCGAAGACATGCAGCCCGTTCGAGGTGCCCACCCAGATCCAGCCCTGGGGATCCGTTCCCAAGGACTGTACCCGGCTGGATCGCAGTCCGTTTTGGCGGTCAAAGTGGTCGATCTTGGTATGGCCACTGCTGAAATCCAGGCGGGCAAGCCCAAGCGGCCGGCAGTAGCCGAGCCAGATGGACCCGTCTCTTCCTTCGGCAATCGTATTGGCGCATGGACTCTTTAGGCCCCCGATCCCGGAGAAATCGGTCCACTGGCCGTTGTCCCATCGCGCCAGAGTTTGTCGTGCCGACACCCAGATTCGCCCCTGACGATCCTCCAAAAGGCCCCACCAGGAGGCGGTATGATCCCCGTGTGGCGGAACCAGTTCTTCAAAGCGCATGCCCGCGCCGGTCTCCTTGCCGAGAAACAGTCCTCGCGAAGTGGCCACCCACAATCGGCCCTGACGGTCTTCCAGAAGCTTGGGGACCGGGTCCTTGGGCAGGCCCGATTCCGGACCGTACCGGCGGACGGCTCCGCTGCGCGGATCGATGCGCGACACACCCGAAGGGAAACTGCCGGCCCACAGGGCTCCATCGGCGCCGGACGCGAGGGACAAGACCTTGTCGCCCGCCAGATTCTGGCGCGTCGTCCAGGCTTGCCACCCTGGTTTGCCGGGGCTCATCCGATAGAGTCCCCCATCGGTTCCGACCCACACCGCTCCGGCCGCGTCGCGATGGATGGCCCACACAACCTCATTGCCGAGCCCCTGGGCTTGAGTCCAGTGCTCCCACTGACCGTACCCCAGCCAGCGCGCCAGCCCGAGGCTTCCTCCCACCCACATCGACCCCTCGCGATCCTGCAGCACGCTATAGGTGACATCCTGAGGCAGGCCCTGCGGTTGGCCAATGATCCTCCACTGGTCTCCCGTCCGGATCGCCAGCCCGAGGCTTCCTCCCACCCACATCGACCCCTCGCGATCCTGCAGCACGCTATAGGTGACATCCTGAGGCAGGCCCTGCGGTTGGCCAATGATCCTCCACTGGTCTCCCGTCCGGATCGCCAGCCCGGAGCTGGTCGCAGAAATCAGATTACCCTGACGATCCAAGCCGAGGGCCCTGCCGGAGGCTTGCGGCAGACCCTGGTCGCGCGCCACGAACTCCTCGCTCCCCGCGGGCCGCACGAGCAAGCGCGTGAAGCTGCGGAGCCAGAGACTGCCGTCGCGATCGCTGAGGATCGCGCCCCACCGGTCGGCAATGAGCCCAGGGGCTGTCAAGACCACGGGACGATCCCCCTCCAGCCGGCACAAACTCTGGCCGCAGCCGAACCACACCATGCCTTGGCCATCCACGGCGACGGAGAACACGTTCTTCTCGGGCACCGCGGCTGGCAGATACTGAAACTGCCGGTGGCCGCCCTGAACGGAGCCCACCGCCAACCCCAAAGAAGTGGCCACGAAGACACGGCCGTTGGTATCGGACGCAATGCCGGTGGGTCCGGGGACGAATGCGGTCTTCGTGAGCTCGACCGTTCGGAAGCGCTCCCCGTCGCGAAACGCGAGGCCGGCCGCCGTGCCCGCCCACAGGGTCCCGTCGGAACTTTCATGTAGGGAGTTGATGGTGGTGGAGGGAAGTCCGTCGGTCGAGCCGAAACCATGGAAACGGGATCCATCGTAGCGGAAAAGGCCGTCTTGGGTTCCAACCCACAAGAACCCCGTACGGTCCTGCAACAGGCAGACCGCATTTAGGTCTTCCAGGCCTTCCTCGCGGCCGTAGACCTTGAAAGTGTAGCGTTGCGCCGAGACCCACGGAGGCAGGGCGGCAAACAGCAACAGCATTAGCAGGAGCCGGACGCGACGACACCGGCCACGCGAACGCGGCTCGTCTCGAATCGGGCTCACAGGAATACGATATCTCAAGCCACAGTTGTTCCGACGTAAATTCGGCACGGTCGGGGCCACCGAGCGCATCCAGCGCACTCCCTTGAGCCTAAGGCCTGAAGACTGTTAGATTCTCGCACGTCGCATAGCTCCTGTAAATCGCCCATTTGGGGTATTCACAAGAGCTATACCTCATGCGGATGCGCCTCTGATGATTGTCGCGTATGCTACCGAATACCGTAGCGTCGTGCGAGGGGCCGTAGAGCATTGCGTCTGCTGGTGTGAGGTGGGGGGAAAATGAGCAGTCTGAAATCATATCTTTTTTGTTTCGGAATTGGATTGGCGCTGGCCGCTTCGATGGGCGTCGCGCATGCGCAGTGCAGTACCGTGTCCAACACGGTCACGTGCACGGGCAGTTCGAACGGCGCGTTGATAAACAACCCCTACACCGGGAACGCCAATGGTGTGACCGTCGCGGCATCTCCCTACCCGGCGACGATATTTGTATTCGGCGGCTCAGGAACGGTTTCAAGCATTAGCTTGACTCTCCACGGATATACCACCTTGGTGGGCGGTTTAATAGGGAATGCCAGCAGCAGCGTCGGGCTTCTACTCAAATCCCCAAGCGGCAGGAATATGCAGATCATGCGAGCCGATGGCGCCGCAAGCCCCGTGCAGACTAACCTGACAGTCACGATCCAGGATGGTGCTGCCGCCTTTCCCGACACTAATACGGCGTGGTCCGCGGGAGGGACATTCAAGCCCACCGCCTACAGCGGCGCTCCCAACGCCTCTCCGGACTATACGGTGGTGAGTGGCGGCCCCGCGATGGCGCATTCGGCTGCGCCGGATGGCACGGATACCCTGGCCTCAGTGTTTGCGGGAGACACGGTTAATAACACCTGGAGCCTGTACCTGGTTGACGACAATCACGCCTCCCACATTACCTTCTCCTCGTGGGACATAGCCATCACCTTCAGCGCGGCATCGACATCCAGCACTACCACGCTGACTCCGAACCCTACCACTGCCTACACAACCTCCCCGAATAATTCCGTGACTCTCACGGCACACGTGACGGCCGGTGCCACGGGCACGGTCAGGTTCCAGGACAACAGTGTCAATCTGAGCTGCTCGGAAGGAGCTCAGCCGAGACCGCTTAGCGGCGGGCAGGCCACCTGCACCACGACGTTTTCTACCGAGGGCATCCATCCGCTTACGGCAGATTATTCAGGCGACAGCACGTTTGTATCAAGCTCGGGCTCGGCCAACGTTTTCATTCAGAAGCACGCGACCAACGTGGGGACCACGTACTGCAACACCGGCACTGTCGTCAACACCACGCGCTCCGATCTCTCCTACACGGCTACCACTCCGTACCCCTCGGTGGTCTTCGTCGGGGACGGTGTCAATACCGACATCAACACCTCGGTCTCCACCGTGTCGGTGACGTTGAAGGGTTTCACGTCGGCCACCAGCAACAACGTAGGATTCCTGCTGGTTGCGCCCGACGGCACACATGCGTTTGATTTCTGGAAGAGCGCCGGCGCCGGGGCGGCCGGCACGGGGGACTATACCGTGGTTGACGGCGCCACCCAACTGCCGAACGGCAGTGCCCTCTCCCCCGGCACCTATGGGCCCGGGGCATTCAACATCCCGCCGGATCCCTTTACCCCGGGACCGCCGCCGCCTGCGCCGCAGGTCCCGGGCACATTTTCGGTGGCCCCGCCGGAAGGCTCCAAGACATTCCTCAC
>OCZU010001464.1_pt1 | contig 15521 bp, 15 predicted proteins | sample 1539001 | NCBI WGS metagenome assembly OCZU01 (sample SAMEA3539306, study PRJEB22396) | soil metagenome | biome: tundra; feature: field; material: soil | place: USA | collected 2010-05 | depth 0.15 m | reverse complement strand
TCCGCGATGCCGACACGATCGTGGTCATGGACGCGGGCCGGGTCATCGAGCAGGGCGGCCACGAAGAGCTGCTGGGCAGGCACGGTTTCTACCGCGACCTCTACAACAGCCAGTTCACCGAGGTGCTTGCCCCGTGAACCAGGGTTACTAGTGCCGCGTCCGCCAACGTTCGCCGTCGGTGCGCCGTATGCTCGATGACATGCCCGCGGTACATGGCCTATGCGGATGACTCAGGGTCGTGTCAAGCACCACGTCGTCTGGCACTGCTCGCTCCTTTCGAGCAGTGAACACGGCTCCCTGCTCGAAAGCGAAGATGGTTACCGATTGCAGGGCGTCGTTGTGGTCCCGCTCGGAGACGTTCCGTGCCACATCGATTACGCGGTCGTTGCTGACCGCCAGTGGCGACCCCGCGAGGCCCGGGCGACGATCGTGACGCCGGCGGGCGTTCGGGAGATTGTGCTTCGATCACATCACCCGGGCAGATGGGAAGTGGCCGGCGTGCCGGCGTCGCACCTTGACGGGTGCCACGACGTCGATCTCGGCTGGACGCCTGCCACCAATACCGTGCCGATCCGCCGACTCGGGCTCGAAGTCGGCGAGACCGCGAGCATCACCGCTGCCTGGGTACGGTTTCCTGAGCTAGATGTTGTGGCCAGTGAGCAGCGGTATACGCGCCTGGGGAACGACCGTTGGCAATACCGGTCGGGCGACTACGACTACGAGCTCGTCACCGACGAGACCACTGGGCTTGTCCTTTCGTACGGAGACGACCTGTGGCGAGCTGTGGCTACCTCGTTTGGCTGAACCCCGATGGCGCAAACGTTGCCTGAAGCGGCACTAGTATTTTTCCGGAACGGACTATGGTATTCCTGATTAGGAAATGCTCCAGCGGGTCCGGGCTATTCCGCCATCTCGGTCCGCATGGTCCAGCGGAAGATGACCGGAAGGCCTGAGGTGTCCGGCACGAGGTGTCCGGTCCGTTCGAAATGCTCATAACCACCGTAGTGCGGGAGCTTGACCTTCTCGTCAAGCGGGCTGACCGCACGTACCCGAGACGCATGTGGAATGGTCGCCGGGCCGCCCTCGACAATCGCCTGGACGGGGTCAGCTTCGACAATGCTCATGACCATATCTTCCATCGAAGACTCCTCCATCTGAGACTACCCTGCTGGTCTATTACACCCGTTATCATTAAATAAGCCCGCGGTCCGCGGGGAAACCCCTAGTCAGACGCCAGATATAAGGTTTATTTAGGGGTGCCTGGCCGCTGGCCGTCGTATTAAACTATAAATAACCACGGCCAATCGCTGCTGACTGGCAAGGATTATGGACACGGGAGTGCTCGATGCCAGACTCCGGCTCATGGGACGTCATCTTCGGCGCGGGTTCCGGTCAGGTCGTGCTCGCCGTCGACTTCCCGGCCGGCCGGCGGGCCGAGGCGGGCTTCGGCGACCTGGCCGCCAGGATCGGGCCGGGATTCACCTTTCTCCAGACGAAACCGCCGGCCGCCCGCTCGGGCCAGCGGCTGAGCGGCGACGCGTACGTCGGCCCGTGGATCGAGGGTATTTCCAGCGGCCGGCGTCAGGTCCTCGCCGTGCTTGGTTACCGTATCGGCAGTGTCTATGCCGCGGCGATCGCCGAAGGTATCTCTCGCGGTCAGCCGATGCCGAAGGTCATCTTGTTCGACCCGCAATTTGCCAGCATCGAGCTGCTCGGCCTTGAGTTCCGCCGGGAGATCGGCGCGGTCAGCTCGCTGCTGGCCGATGATGAGATTGAACGGGCCACGAAGGCGGCCGCCGAAATCTACCAGTCGGCGGCCGGAGATATCGCGCACGTGGCCGCTGAAATGATCGAAAGCTACTTTGAAGTAATCACGCCCGGGTTCGAGCGGGTTGGTCTTGGCGAGGCCCGGGGCAACAAGTTCGTGGCCACCTTCGAGTCGTATATGTCCTGGCTGTCGGTGGCGGATCAAATCGATCCGGGTCCGGTCTGGAAACGTTCGACGGTGATCGCGTCGTCGGCTTATTCCGAGCTGCCGCCCGCGGCGTTTCTGGCCGCGGCCGGCGGCGGGCGGCCCGGCCAGCTGATTCCGTTCGACGTGGGCCATGCCGATCTCCTGCGGTCCGATGGGGTCGCCCAGGCGGTCCTTTCCCTGCTGGAGTCTGGGTCGTTATGCCCGGTGGCTGCGCCGCGACGGCCAGCCCTGAATGCGTGAAGGGAACAGATGTCGGTACTGGCGACCGCTGACCTGCCCGCGGCCAGCGCGGAGCGCGACGTGCGCGATCCGCTGCTGCGGCTGGCGCAGCTCTTTGACGGCAACGATTGCGACCTGCTGCATCCGGCCGGCGATACCGAGGTGCGGACGGCGGCCGGGCGCATCAACGGCGCCCGGGTGATCGCCTACTGCACCGATGCGACGAAGATGGGCGGCGCGCTCGGCGCGGCCGGCTCGCGGCGCATCGTCGAGGCGATCGAGCTCGCCGTGCGAGACCGCTGCCCGGTGATCGGGGTGTGGCATTCAGGCGGCGCCAAGCTGGCCGACGGGGTGGAATCGATGGACGCGGTCGGCCAGATGTTCGCGGCCATGACCCGTGCTTCCGGGCGGGTTCCGCAGATCTCGGTGGTGGTCGGCCCGGCCGCCGGCGCGGCCGCGTACGGTCCTGCGCTCACCGACATGATCATCATGGCGCCGGCCGGCCGCGTCTTCATCACCGGTCCCGACGTGGTGAAGAGCGTCACCGGGGAACTGATCGACATGGAGAGCCTGGGCGGACCCGAGGCCCATTCGCGCCGTTCGGGGGTCGCCCATGTCACCGCCGACTCCGAGGCCGATGCCTACCTGCGGGCCCGTCGCCTGGTCACGTTTTTCGCCTGCCCAGGCCGGCTTGAGCTGGATCGGCTGCCGCCGGAGCATGATCTGCGGGCGCTGCTGCCCGCCTCGCCCCGGCGGGCCTACGATGTGCGGCCGCTGGTGCGGGCGATCGTGGACGGCGACGGCCAGCACGGTGGCGGCCAGCACGGTGGCGGCCAGCACGGTGCCGGGTTCGACGAGCTGCAGCCCCGGTGGGCGCCGAACATGGTCATCGGCCTGGGCCGGCTGGCCGGGCGCACGATCGGCGTGGTCGCGAACAACCCGATCCGCAAGGGCGGCTGTCTCGACTCGCTCAGCGCGGAGAAAGCGTCCCGTTTCGTCCGGATGTGCGATTCGCTGGGCGTTTCCCTGCTGGTGATCGTCGATGTGCCCGGATACCTGCCGGGCGTCGGCCAGGAGTGGAACGGGGTGGTCCGCCGGGGAGCTAAGCTGCTGCACGCCTTCGCCGAGGCCTCGGTGCCCCGGGTCACGCTGGTGACGCGCAAGTCGTACGGCGGCGCCTACATCGCGATGAATTCCCGCGCGCTCGGCGCGACCGCGGTCTTCGCCTGGCCGGATGCCGAGATCGCGGTCATGGGCGCGGAAGCGGCGGTCGGGATCCTGCACAGGAAACGGCTCGCCGCGGTGGCTGACCACGAGCGCGACGCGCTGAAGAGCAGCCTGGTCTTGGAGCACGCGCGCATCGCCGGCGGTGTCGACCGGGCGATGGCCATCGGCGTGCTCGACGAGGTGGTCTCGCCGTCACGGACCCGTCGCCGGCTCGCCGAAGCGTTCGCCGCCGCCCCGGCCGGCCGGGGCCAGCACGGGAACATCCCGCTCTAGCCGGGCCCCGGTCATGATCGCGGGCCGCTGGATCCCCGGGGGATCAGCGGCCCGCGGAGCAGCGCGCTCAGTCGGCCTCGGTCCCGGCCTCGGTCCCGGCCTCGCCATCGGTCTGGTCCGTCAGCGTCACCAGCAGGTCATTGAGCTGGGTGACGAAGGCGGCGGGTTCCTCGATCCGCGCGCCCAGGGTCAGCACGGCCTGGTTGAACAGGACGTGGGCCCATTCGGCGAGGTGCGGGTCGGCAGGCTCGCGGTTAAGCCTTTGCACCAGCGGATGCAGCGGGTTGATCTCGAGCACGGGCTGGATAGGCAGCCCCGAGCCTCTCAGCCGTGGTCATCGCCGACCCGGACACGCGGGTCGAGCGCGCGGCGGGACAGGTCGGCGAGATCTGGATATCGGGCCGTGGTGCCGCGCCCTCCTACTGGCGGCGGCCAGCGGAAACCAGGGAAACCTTCGGGGCGTATCTGGCCGGCACGTCAGAGGGGCCGTTCCTGCGTTCCGGCGATCTCGGTTTCGTCCTGGGCCGCCAGTTGTTCGTCACCGGCAGGATCAAGGATCTGATCATCATCCGGGGCCGTAACCATTACCCCCAGGACGTCGAGTGGACCGCGGAGCGAAGCAGCCCGGTGCTGCGCCGGGGCCGTGATCAGCATCCGGCATGTGATCCAGACCGATCTGAGCGTGCGTATTACCGCGGTGGATCTGGCTCATGCCACCAGCGTGGCGGACCTGGCCGCCCGGCTGGATGAACAGCTCATGGCGACGGCGGCAGCTGCGCGGGCCGACGTTAGCGCCGTCGCGCCGCGCTCGGAGCTGGCCGTCACAGACAAGGCCTCGGCGAGGCTCTACTGCTGGGTCCGCGGGTCGCGAGTGCCGGCTGATGCCGCCCCGGACGCTGGTCCGTTCCCTGATCCGGGCGGCGGCGGACCGGAGAACAACCGTGCTGGGCATCGTTAAGCGCGGAGGTTGATCGTCCGGACCGGCGCGAGTCGCGGCGGCCCGGCCCCTGGCTCTGCTCGCAGCCCGGCCAGGAAACCCGCAGATCCTGGCCAATATAGCGGCGAACGCTATATCTGCTTGCGGTATATCGTCACTCGCTATACAGTGGCACGGCAGAACCATTCACGTGCCGCCGGGCGGGGAAATGAGGAGAACGCAGTGAGCGACAAGCTGGATCGATGGGCCGATCCGCCGCTACTCGTGCTGGCCAGCCTGGCCGGCGAGCCCAAACACGGCTACGCCATCACGCAGGACGTGGCGCAGACCATGGGCGTACGGCTCAGCGCGGGGACCCTCTACGCGGTGATCGCGCGTCTCGAGGCTCGCGGCCTGATCGAGCCGCTCGAATCAGAAGACCGCCGTCGGCCCTATCGGATCACGGCGGCCGGCGCCGCGGCTCTGGCCCAGCAATCCGAGCGGATGAGCAAGGTCGCCTCGCTGGCCAGGGTGCGGCTGAGTACCAACCTGGGCTGGGCCGGAGCATGAGGCCGCCGGCCCCGGTCCCCAGTGCCACGCTGCTCTGCCGGACCGCGCTCGCGGTCTACCCGCCCTCGTGGCGGGCTCGCTACGCCGACGAAGTCCGGGCGCTCCTGGATGATTCGGGCGCCAGCCCGGCCGCCATCGCCAGCCTCGCCTGGCGCGCGCTACCCGCGTGGCTCTGGCCTTCGCGGGCGCTGCACGACGGCCCAGCCCGGATGCGGGCCAGCCTGGCCAGCGTGCTCATGGCCGGGTCGATGCTCATCGGCCTCGGGCTGATCTTCGCCCAGCTCACCCAGCTGCAGGGGTTTCGGCCTGCGCAGCACCCGGTCATCGGGTGGTGCTATGCGGTTTTCGACGCCGCGTTCGCGCTGTCCTTGCTCGTTGCCGCGGCCGGCGGACTGCCCCTGTGGTTGCTGATGCTGCGCCGGGCCCGTCGTGAGGTCCGCCCGCGCGATATGGCTTACCTGCTGCTGCCGGTCATCGCGTCGGCCATCTACCTCGCCGCCTTGATCGGGACCCTCAAGCTGGTCGGCGGCCCCGGCGGCCCCGGACCGTGGTGGTTCCTCGCGGTCACCCTGACCGGGTTCGTCGCCGCGGCCATCGCGGCGGCCGGGCCGGGTGTGGCCATGCGCAGGCTCCAGCCCCGTGGCCTGGCGCTCCGGCTGGCCACGACCGCGGCCGGCCTGGCCGCGGGGATCATGCTGATTGCCGCCGCGGCCATCGCCGTCGCGGTTATCGGCCTGTGCCTGTGGGCCCGCGGTTTCGCCGGCTATCACGACGCCACGATGCCCGGCGTGTACCTGGTCCTCCTCGCGGCCGCCGCCACCGTGACCGCCGTCAGCGCGGCCCGCGGTACCCGCGCCGCCCTCCCGCCCGGCACCTGACCGCAAGCTCTAAGACCCATGATCGTGGATCGTTTCCGTGCTCAGAAGACGCTAGCTATCCACGATCATGGGTGCGCTTCCGCCCGGCCCTGCCCCTGGGATACTTGAGCATGGTCATTACCGTGCAGGACGCCGCCGTGCAGGCCGCCGCCAGGGTCGCCGCCGGGTTGGGCGTTACCAGTGATGAACCCGTCGTGCTGGCCGACGGCGCCAACGTGATCGTGCACCTGAGGCCATCGCCCGTGGTCGCGAAAGTCGCCGCGTCCACCGCCGCTGTCCGCGCGGATACGGCCGGGTGGCTCAAGCGCGAGCTCGATCTCGCTCAGTTCCTGGCCGCGGCGGGCGTCCCGGTGATGACACCGAGCCCCGAGATCCCGGCGACGACCTACCACGGCGATGGCCTGGTGATGTCGTTCTGGCGCTACCTGAGGTCATCGGGCGGTGCGCGGCCCGATGAGGCGACCATCGGGTCGATGCTGCGTGACCTGCACGCTGCCCTGCGGTCATATCCGGATCCGCTTCCCGTCCTCGCGCCCTTGGGTGACATCCCGGCTTTCCTGGCCCGGCCGCAGACCCGGCTCAGCCCGGCACAGTCCGTCGCCCTGTCCGAGGCGTACGCCCGGCTGACCGCGGAGCTGGACCTGGCATCGCCGCCCGGCCAGGCCCTGCACGGTGACGCCGGCGCGGGCAACCTCACCGACACCGACACCGGCTGGGTCTGGCACGATTTCGAGGACACTTGTTCCGGTCCGGTGGCCTGGGATCTGGCCGCCTCGACGGCGAGCCAGCGCCTGGACGGCCGGCGTGTCCTGGCTGCCTACGGCGCGCCGGTCGACGCCGGGCAGCTCGCGGTCTGCGAGCAGCTCCGGCGGCTGCACCTGACCGTCTGGTACGCCCTTTACGCCGAACGCCTTCCCGATCTGCGGCCGCGAGCGGCCGGACTTCTGGCCTTGTGGTCGCCCGGCTGACGCCGCAGGTCATGCTTCTTTCTGAGCCTAATGCCAGATTTGTCGAAGGAGCGAGCTCATGAGTCGGCCTCACCAGCGGCGGATGGGCCTGCTGCGGCTTTGGTGGCGCACCCGCCACGCCCGTGGCCGTCGTGACGCCGGCGCCGCCCTGCGCGCGATCGCACGCGGTGCGCAGGACGCGGTCGGCCTCCGGCTCCGAGGCCAGCACATCCTGCTAGTGCTCGACCCCGAGCTGGCCGGCCAGCTGCTCTCCGGTCACGCGGCTGACACCATCAAAGGCCCAGGCGTGCAGCGCACCAGGGCCCTGCTCGGCGACGGGCTGCTGACCAGCGAGGGCGCCAGCCACGACCGAGCCAGGCGGCTGGTCGCGCCGGCCTTCTCGCCCCGGCGGCTCGACCGTTACACCGCCACCTTCGCCCACATAACCCAGACCCGGATGGCGGGCTGGCGGGACGGCCAGCAGATGGATATGCACGCCGAGATGGCGGCGCTGACGCTGGAGATCGTCGGCCAGAGCCTGCTCGGCATCGATCTGTCCCCGCAGGCCGCGCGGGTGCGGGCCGGCCTGGAAGCCACCCTGTCGGAGTTCGCGGACAGCCAGGCCGCGCTGCCCGGACTGGGGCGCCTCCGGTTTCCGCCTGCCCCCCGTGCCGCGCCTGCCCCCCGTGCCGCGCCGCAGGCCGCGATTCATCAGCTGGTCGATGACATCAGCGAGCAGCGGCGGAAGAACCCGGCCGCCGACCGCGGCGACGTGATCTCCGCGTTGCTGGCCGCAACCGCCGAACCCGGCGGCCTCACCGACGGCGAAGTCCACGACCACGTCATCACCTTGATGATGGCCGGCCACGAGACCACCGCCAGCGCGCTGGCCTGGACCTTGCACCTGCTCGGCCGTCATCAGGACGTGCAGCGCAGGCTGCAAGCCGAGGTCGGTACCCTCGGCGGCCGTCCGCCCGGCTTCGGTGACCTGGCCGCCCTGCGCTACACCCGGGCGGTGATCAGCGAGGCGATCCGCCTGTACCCGCCCGCGTGGCTGATCGGCCGCACCACCACCGCCGACCTCAAGCTCGGCGGCTGGCAGCTGCCCGCGGGCTCGATCGCCGTGGTCAGCCCGCTGCTGCTGCATCACGATCCTCGCTGGTTCCCCGATCCTGAGACCTTCGACCCAGGCCGATGGCTCGATCCCGGACGGCAGGCCGCCCCCCGGCACGCGTACCTGCCCTTCGGGACCGGCCCGAGGGCGTGCATCGGGGAGCAGTTCGCCTGGGCCGAGGCCACCACGGTCCTCGCGGTGCTGGCCCAGACCTGGGCTTTCGGCGCTGTCCCCGGTTTCCGGGCCACCGTGCAGTACCGGGTCACGCTGCGCCCGGCGGCCGGCCTGCCGGTGCTGCTGCACGCTCGGGGCGGCGCGCCCGCAGAGCGGGTTCTGCGACCAGTTCACCTGCGACGCGCGGTTGACCGCGGCGGTACCGGATAACCTCCACCGGGTGGGCGAACAGATGCATGAGCAGGGCCACGCGGTGCGTCAGGCGGCGCTCGCGGCGGGGTGGTCGCACCGGCATCGTGACGTGTCGGGCGGGTGGCTGCGGCCGACCGTGTTCGGCGCGGTGGACGGGCTGGTGACCAACGCGTCGCTGATCGCCGGACTAGGCGGCGGCGACGCGCCGCCGCACGCCATCATCTTGACCGGAGTAGCCGCGCTGGTGGCGGGCGCGTTCTCGATGGGCACCGGGGAGTACGTGTCGGTGACGAACCAGAACGAGCTGGTGGCCGCCGAGGTCGCGACCGAACGCATCATGCTCGCCCGCTTCCCCGCCGCCGAGCAGGCCGAACTCGCGGACACCTTCGCCGGGTACGGAGCCGACGCGGAGACCGCGGCGCGAATGGCCGCCGCGGTCTCGCAGGACCCGGACACCGCGCTGCGCGTGCATACCCGCGAGGAGCTCGGCGTTGACCCGTTCGAGCTGCCTTCGCCGGTTTTTGCCGGCATCTCCTCGCTGGTGGCCTTCTCCGCCGGGGCGCTGATCCCGCTCCTGCCGTACCTAGTCGGCTTGTCCCTTCTGGCGGTGGCGCTGGGCGTCGCCGCGGTGGCGCTGCTCACCGGCGGCATGGTGGTCGGCAAGCTCACCGGGCGCTCGCTGCTGCGTTCGGGTCTGCGTCAGCTCCTGCTGGGCGGGGTCGCCGTCGCGGTGACGTTCGCGGTGGGCAGCCTTATCGGCGGCGGTCATGTGATCTGAGTCGCAATGAACGAAAAGGCCCGGCGGTACGTAACCCCTAATGGGAATCACATAAACCGTTAAGGGGAGACGTTCAAATGCGAAAGATATGGTGTGCCGCCGGACTGGCGGTCGCTGCCCTGGCCCTCACCGCCTGCGGCAGCTCGGGCAGCTCGGCTGCCTCGGGCAGCACTCCGGCCGCTCCGGCCAGCAGCGCGGTCCAGAGCAGCAGCTCGGCCCCGGCCGCGGCCGCGGGCGGGGCCGCCCTGCAGACCTCGTCCGTCGGCGGGACCCAGGTCCTGACTAATGCCAAGGGCTTCGTCCTGTACTGGTTCGTGCCGGACACGTCGACCACCTCGAAATGCACTGGATCCTGCGCGACCTACTGGCCGCCGGTGGCGGGCCCGGCCACCGCGGGTTCCGGCATCACCGGCACGCTGAGCACCATCACCAGGTCGGACGGCACCAAGCAGGTCAGCTACGACGGGCATCCGCTGTACACCTACGCCGGGGACGGCACTCCCGGCCAGGCCAAGGGAAACGGGATGAACGCCTCGGGCGGCCTGTGGTACGAGATGACCGTCTCCGGCGCCACTCCCGCCGCGAGCTCCTCGGCCAAGTCCGGCTCCGGCAACGGCTACTGACGCTATCCGCGATTAAGCTCCCTCGTGCTGATCGAGCAGAGCGCGGATGCCCTTCGCGTCGGGCATGACGTGGCGGATATTCGCGACGGTGGAGAGGCCGGGGCCGGGGGCCGATACCAGCGCATCGGCCCCGGCCGCATGCGCGGCCGCGGCCAGGACAGCATCGGAGGCCCCGATACCTGGGCTCTTTTCGAACAGCCGCAGTCCTTCACGCAGGTCGGATTCTTCCACTACGAGTAGCGGGGACAGCAGTTCGATGTATCCAGGACGATCACGCGTGGCGCCCGCGCACGTCGTCCAGCTCGGCGAGCAAATTCTCCACCGGCATGAGGTCTGCGGCCAGAATCCGCTGGACCGCCGCTGCTCGCCGCCGCTGGGTGGCGGGCAGCCCCCGGTACTACGGCGGTACCAGGCCGGGCCGCCGATGTCAGCCCTGGTTCGGCCCCGGGGCGGACGCGGTGGTACCGCCCTGATCCGTAGCTTGCTTACCACCGGCACCAGGTCAGGTGATGCCGGTCGCAAGCGCGGAAACAGGGAGCGTGTCGTATCCAGGCCGGAAATCCTCGTCTCCTAGGTGAGCGTCGCCGGGCGATACTGGGAGGCATGATGTCGCGCGCGATCGCATGGACGATCCGCGCTGCTTCCTTCGTTCTGGTCGGCGTGCTGACCTTCCTCGTCCAGCCGCCTGGCGCGACCGCCATGACGGCGCAGTTCATCGGCTATGTTGTCGTCGGCCTGGGGCTGCTGGCGTGGGCGCTGATCGACTGGTACCCGAAGGCATCGTGGTACCGGGGTCGCGCGCTGCCGGTGATTCTCGGCGTGATCGCTGTCGCCGCGGGGTTTACCTCCACCGCGGGAAGCAGTGAAAACAGCTGCGCGGTGCTGCTGACGAGCCTGGCCACGGCCGCCGCGGGCTATGACATGGATCTGCGGGCGAGCTGGATCGTCACGGTAGCAGGCATCCTGGCGATTGACGCCAACTGGATCATTTACCGTGATGGCTCCACCCAGGTGTCGACCTTCCTGCTCCAGCCGCTGGTGCCGCTGTCCGGCCTGCTGCTCGGGCGGGTCGTGCGCGGCCGCCGGGTGCAGGCCGAGCAGTCCGCCGCGCTGCTGGCTCAGACCCAGCAGCTGCTGGCCGAGCAGGGCCGGGCGGACGTCCTCGGCGAGCGTGCCCGCATCGCCCGCGAGATCCACGACGTGCTCGCGCATTCCCTGGGCGCGCTGAGCATCCAGATCCAGGCGGCCCGGGCGGTGCTGACCGACCACCATGACCTCGACCGGGCGGTTGACATCCTCGCCACCGCCCAGCGGATGGCGGCCGACGGCCTGACCGAGACCCGGCGGGCCGTCCATGCCCTGCGGATGGACTCCAAGCCGCTCAACGAGGAGCTCGGCCGGGTGGCCGGAATCCACGGCGAGCGCTACGACGTCAAGGTCACCCTGGGCATCGGCGGCGCCCCTAGGCCGGTGCCGCCCGACGCCACCCTCGCGCTGCTGCGCACCGCGCAAGAGGCCCTGGTCAATGCGGCTAAGCACGCGGCCGGCCAGGGCGTGGCCGTCCACCTGGACCACGGTGCGGACGGTGTCCGGCTCACCGTCGTCAACGACCTGGCCGAGGGCCGCGACCTGGCCAACGGCCACGCCGGCGGGCACGCCGGGCCCGCCGGGCCGGGCAGCATCACCGGCGGGTACGGGCTGACCGGCATGCAGGAGCGGCTGCGGCTGCTGAACGGCACCTTGGTGGCGGGCCTGCGGGCCGGCCAGTGGGCCGTGACCGCCGAGCTCCCGCTCGCTCCCGCTGGCCGCCTCCAAGATGGCCGCCTTCAAGATGCCCGCCCGCAGGATGGGACACCATGACCGGCCCCGTCCGGGCCGTGGCGGCCGACGGGTCCGCGCCGCTGCGCATCGTCGTCGCTGACGACCAGGCCAGCGTCCGCGAAGGCCTCGTCCTGCTGCTCGGCGGGCTCCCGGGTATCGACGTGGTCGGCGCCGCGGCGGATGGGCAGCAGGCGCTGGAGCTTGTGGCCGAGCACCGGCCCGACGCGATCCTGCTTGACCTGCACATGCCCGTCCTGGACGGCATCGGCGCCACCCGCAGGCTCACGGCCGAGCACCCCGATGTGGCCATCGTCGTCCTGACCACCTACGTCGACGACCACTCCGTCCTGGACGCCCTGCGGGCCGGGGCCCGCAGTTACCTCACCAAGGACGCCGACCGGACCGACATCGCCCGGGCCCTGCAGGCCGCGGCCGGCGGCCTCACCGTCTTCGACCCCCGGGTCCACGACACGCTGCTCGCGGCCACCCTGGCGCCGGCCACGCCCGAGCCGCCCCGGCCCGCGCCGCCCGACGGCCTGACCCACCGCGAGGTGGAAATCCTCGGCCTCATCGCCCGCGGGCTGACCAATCCGGAGATCGCCGGCCGCTTGTACCTGAGCAACCACACGATCAAGACCCACATCAACCGGATCTTCGCCAAAACCGGATCGCGGGACCGGGCCGCCGCCATCAGCTACGCCCACCGCCACCACATCGGCTGACCCGGCCGACGCGGCTGAACGCGGGGTGGAATTCCGGTATGAAAATTTCCAGCGCGTCTCATACCGGCGAAACGCGGGAAAAATCAACCCCGCAGGTCGATGACTCCGGCGCCGATCCGGGCCATGCTTCAGGTGTCCCGTCAGCGATGCGAGGAACACATGGTGCTCAAATCCGAGGAAATGACCGATAGCACGCAGACCGTGCCGGCCGCGCATTCAGTCGACCTGTGCAAGACCTACGGGACGGGACAGGCCGCGGTCCATGCCCTGGCTGGTGTCACCGTGACCTTCGAACGCGGCCGGTTCACCGCCGTCATGGGCCCGTCGGGCTCGGGCAAGTCGACGCTCATGCACTGCATGGCGGGCCTGGACCGGCCGACGTCGGGGCAGGTGTTCGTGGGCGGCCAGGACATCGGGAGCCTGGATGACTCCGGCCTGACCAAGTTGCGGCGCGACCGGATCGGCTTTGTCTTCCAGTCTTTCAACCTCGTCCCGACCCTGACCGCGGCCGAGAACATCACCCTGCCCGCCGCCTTGGCTGGTACCAAGGTCGACCAGGAGTGGTTCGACTACCTGGTGGGACAGCTGGGTATCGCGGACCGGCTGACGCACCGTCCGGGCGAGCTGTCCGGCGGTCAGCAGCAGCGGGTGGCGTGTGCCCGGGCCCTGATCAGCCGGCCGGACCTGATCTTCGCCGACGAGCCGACCGGCAACCTGGACTCCAACGCCTCCGCCGAGTTGCTTACGTTCCTGCGACGCTCGGTGACCGAGCTCAAGCAGTCGATTGTCATGGTGACGCACGACCCGCGCGGGGCCGCGTACGCGGACCGGGTCATCTTCCTGGCCGACGGGGCCGTGGTGAGCGAACTCGACAAGCCGACCGCCGATTCGGTCCTCGAGCGCATGCGGACCCTGGGGGGCTGACGTGCGGAACGTGACCATCAAGGGCCTGCTGGCCCATAAGCTCCGGCTGGCGCTCACCGCGCTCGCGATCGTGCTCGGCGTCACCTTCATCTCCGGCACGTTTGTCCTCACCGACACCTTGAACAACACGTTCTCTGTGCTGTTCGGCAACATCTACCAGAAGATCGACTTCCAGGTCCGCGGGGTGGCCCAGCTCGGCAGCGCCGGGGCGAACGCGACCCGCAACCCGATCCCGGAGTCGCTGCTGACCACCATCCGCCAGCTGCCCGGGGTCGAGGCCGCCCAGGGCGCGGTCGAGGGTTACGCCCAGTTCGTGGCCCGCGACGGCAAGCCGATCGTGACCGGCGGCGCGCCCACCCTCGGCGTGAACTTCGATCCGAACCCGCAGCTCTCCGATCTGCGCGTGGTCACAGGCAACCCGCCCCAGGCTCCGGGTGAGGTGGTGATGGACGCCGGGACGGCGGGCAAGTATCACTTCGCCGTGGGGCAGAGTGTCCGGATCCTGTTCGCCGGGTCCGCCCGGACGTTCACCATTTCCGGCATCGCCCAGTTCGGGACCGCGGATAACCTCGCCGGGGCGACCCTGGCCGCGTTCACGCTGCCGGTCGCCCAGCAGGTCATGCAGGAGGTGGGCCGCCTCGACGACATCAACGTGGTGACCAGCCCGGGGGCCAGCAAGCCCGCGGTCCAGCGGGCCATCACCGCGGCCCTCCCGGCTGGCGTGCAGGTGGTCACCGGGCAGACCGTGGTGGCCGAGCAGACGACCGCGGTCAGCCAGGCCCTTTCGTTCTTTTCTACCGCGCTGCTGGTGTTCGCGTTCATCTCTTTGTTCGTCGGCGGGTTCACCATCTTCAACACGTTCTCGATCATCGTCGGGCAGCGGACGCGGGAGCTGGCCCTGCTGCGGATCGTCGGTGCGAGCCGCCGCCAGGTGTTCCGCTCGGTGCTGGCCGAGGCGGCCATCGTGGGATTGGCCTCCTCGGTGATCGGCCTCGGCCTGGGCGTGCTGGCCGCGATCGGGCTCGAGGCACTGCTGCGCGGGTTCGGGATCACGCTGCCCACCGGATCGCTGGTGTTCGGGCTGCGGACCGTGCTGGTAGGGCTGGCGGTCGGCGTCGGCGTGACGGTCGTGGCCGCGATCGGCCCGGCCCGCAACGCGGTGCGCATCCCGCCGATCGCCGCGCTCAGCGACCAGTCGTCGGCCGGCGACGGCTCGCTCAGGCGCCGGTTTATCTGGGGCGCCGCGGTGGCCCTGGCCGGCGTCGCGCTGCTCGCCGTCGGGCTGGCCAAGCCGGTCATCGCGCTGGTCGGCGTGGGCGCGGTCCTCATCTTCGTCGGTGTCGCCATGTTGTCCCCGGCGATCGCGCGGCCGATCTCGAGCGTGATCGGCCGTCCGCTGGCCCGGGTGCTCGGGGTGCCTGGCCAGCTCGGGCGGGAGAACTCGATGCGCAGTCCGCGGCGCACCGCCCAGACCGCCTCGGCGCTCATGGTCGGTCTCGCCCTGGTCGCCGCGATGTCGGTGTTCGGCGCCTCGCTGTCCAAGTCGGCCACAGCCAGCGTGGACGACGCGGTCCGGGCCGATCTCCTCGTGACCACCGGCAACGGGGCCGGGAACTTCAGCAACGCGGTGGTGGCCAAGGCGGCGGCCGTGCCTGGCGTCACGCAGACCACCACCATCTACGGCGGGCAGTTCGAGATCCGCAACACGCTGGCCTCGCTCATCGCGGTGTCGACGCAGCACCTGACCGACACCGTGATCCTGCGGATGGCGTCGGGCAGCTCCGCCGCCCTGGACCAGGGCGACCTGCTCCTTGACTCGACGACCGCCCAGTCGGACCACCTGTCGGTGGGCGGCACGGTGCCGGTGGCGTTCGCCCGGACGGGTTCGTCTAGCATGCGCATCGGCGGGATATTCGAGGCGAATGCCCTGATCGGCAAGTACCTGGTCAGCGCCGCGTTCTTCCAGTCTCATTTCAGCACCCCGCTGCCCGCCGCGATGCTGCTGCGCACCAACGGCAGCGGCGGTGTCGATCAGGCCGTCACGAACGCCCTGGCTCCCTACCCGAACGTGCAGGTCCAGACCAAGGCCCAGTTCGAGCAAACCCAGGTGAAGAGCGTCAACCAGCTGCTCGGGCTGGTCTACGCCCTGCTCGCCCTGGCCGTGCTGA
>OCZU010001463.1_pt1 | contig 15524 bp, 11 predicted proteins | sample 1539001 | NCBI WGS metagenome assembly OCZU01 (sample SAMEA3539306, study PRJEB22396) | soil metagenome | biome: tundra; feature: field; material: soil | place: USA | collected 2010-05 | depth 0.15 m | reverse complement strand
GGATATTCGTTGGCAGTCGTTCCGCCCGCAACGAGCACCAGTCCGTTGGTCAGCAGCGTCGCCGTGTGGTTCCAACGCGCAACCAGCAGCGGTTTGTCGAGGGTGAACGTCTGGGCCTGGACCGGTTCCAGAACCGATAAGCCGAGCACCAGCGCGGTCAACGCCAGGGCGAAAGAGAGGAATTTATTGGCCTGAGTTTTCACGATTCGTTTTGGCTGCTGACGTTGGTTAAACAGATTGTTCCTGAGATTGGTGTACCAGAATATCAGGTTGAGTATTTGACTGGCGCGAGCAGGTTTGACGACCCGGCCAGAAACTCGCTGCTGCGCAGCAGATGCTCGGACGAATCAGACGATTTGCGGACGGGGAGCGGCTTGTTCATACAACTGGCGGGGTTCCCTTTTTGGTGCTCAACTGCGAGTAAGACATGGCTCCAATTCTTGAAAAATTTTCGTTTGGCTGCACTTCTGACACGGATAGTTTTGCATCAAGGCGCTGGGAATGCAATGTAAAAACTGAGTTTCAAACAAGCCCGGCACGATTTCAGCCCGGCTGCTTTCAGGGGGATTTGAAGCAAGAAAGTTTTTCCAAGAATTAGCCGCAAAATTCAAGCGTGGCTCGAAGCCTCTCCGGCGTTTCACCCCGTTCGCGCAGTTGGCGCAGACTGAGCGCGTCATGTCGTTTGGCTAAACGCACTCCCTTCTCGTCCGTCATCAATTCGCAGTGGTAATATCCCGGCGCTCGCAAGCCAAGCGCGCGGTAAAGCAGAAGTTGTCGCGCGGTGCTCACCAGCAAATCCGCGCCGCGCACGACTTCCGTGATTTGCATCGCCGCGTCATCAACCGTGCACGCGAGTTGATAGGACGGCGTCCCGTCCTGCCGCCAGACCACGAAATCGCCGAAATCTGTTCCAGCCATGAATTGCTGCGCGCCAAAGCCTCCATCCCTGAACGAAATCGTTTCGCCGTCGGGCACGCGGAAACGCCAGTTCGTTCGGATGCCGGGTGCCGGGTGCGAGGTGTCAAGTTGGCAGCGCCCGGTTTTGGACCTGACACCTGACCCCTCGTACCTGACACTCTTTGGGCGGCAAGTGCCGGGATAAATCACTTCATCATCGCCGGCGTGCGGCGCGCTGGCCGCGGTCCGGATGTCCTTGCGCGAACAGGTGCAGGGGTAAATGAAACCACCAGCGCGCAACTGCTCGAACGCGGCGCGGTAAAAAGGCAATCGTTCGCTTTGGTTGTATGGCGCAAACCTGCCGCCGCAGTCCGGACCTTCCTGCCAATCAAAACCAAACCATGTCAAGTCCTCGATCATGGCGTCCACGAATTCCATTTTGTAACGCGTGGAATCCAGGTCATCATTCCGCAAGACCAGCGTTCCGTCATTCGCCCGGGCGCGTTCTTGTGCAACCCAAAACGTCCGCGCGTGACCGAGATGCAAATAACCCGTGGGTGAGGGCGCGAGTCGCCCGCGATAGGCTGGAGGTGTTGTCGGATGCGTTGGCACCAGGGCTTGTTAGCAAACCGGCAGTCGGCGCGCACTCACAAATTCGGATGTGGATTTATCAGTCCAAACAATGACTCTTCAATGTGGATTGCACAACTGCCCACCAGAAATATCTTTTGCCTCGGAACACATTTCTCCAGAATTCAATCCATGAACCTATTTGATTTGTCGGGAGAAGTGGCGGTGGTCATCGGAGCCACCGGCGCGTTGGGCGGGGCGATTGCCGAAGGGCTCGGAGCAGCCGGGGCGAGAGTCGCTGTTTTGGGCCGCAATGAACAACGTGGACGGGCGAGGGTAAAGGCCATCGAAGCCAAGGGCGGCAAGGCGGCGTTCTTCAACTGCGACGCCATTTCACGCAGTAACCTTACCGAAGCGCACGAAAAAATAGAAGCCAGCCTGGGCGCGCCGGCGATTCTCGTCAACGCCGCCGGCGGCAATGATCCCAAAGTCACGGTCGCGCCCGACAATCCATTCGAAAAAATTCCGCTCGAAGCATGGCAGGCGAATTTTGATTTGAACCTCGTCGGCGGCGTGTTCCTGCCGTGCCAGGAATTTGGCCCGGCCATGTGCCAGCGCGGCAAGGGCAGCATCATCAACATCGCCAGCGTATCAGCGCATTTGCCGCTCTCACGCGTGGTGAGTTATTCCGCCGCCAAGGCCGCCGTGCTCAACCTGAGTTTGTTCCTGGCGCGCGAATGGGCGACGAAAGGCGTGCGCGTGAACACCCTCACACCCGGATTTTTTCCGGCGGAACAAAACCGCAAGTTGCTGTTCAAAGAGGACGGCTCGCCGAGTGATCGTACCAAATCCATCTGGGCGCACACGCCGATGAATCGTTTCGGCGAATCGCAAGAGCTTGTCGGCGCGGCAATTTTCCTGGCGAGCCAGAAAGCCAGCAGTTTCGTTACCGGCGCGGACATCCGCGTGGACGGCGGGTTCCTGAGCCAGACGATTTGAAGCGGCGGAGCGCGGACAGCCTTGTCCGCGTGAATCGGCCCTTGGAACTCGCGGACATGGCCGTCCGCGCTCCGCTGGTTTTGCTTGTTGCTGGACATTCATGGCGTTGCGAGGTTAATAAATGATTGATGCCACAAGATGGCGACAAATCCAAGCGACCCAGTTTTAGCGCGGGCCAGCGGGTCTTTGAGCGCTTTTATCTGAAGCGCGCGCTCGGCGATGGCGGGATGGGCATCGTCTGGCTGGCTCACGATCGTGTGCTGGAACAGGAAGTGGCGCTCAAGTTTCTCGCGGAACATTTGCTCCACGACCGGCGCGCCATTGAACGGCTCAAGCACGAGACACGCCGCAACCTCAAGCTGAGCCATCCTAACATCGTCCGGATTCATGATTTTCTTCAGGATGCGAGCGGCGCGGCCGTCATGATGGAATACGTCGAAGGTTGGTCGCTGTGGACCTTGAAGGTGGACAAGCCGGGACAAATTTTCAGTGTTGCTGAAATCACGCCGTGGCTTCGTGAATTGTTCGATGCGCTCGACTACGCGCATCATGAAGCCGGCATCGTACATCGCGACGTGAAGCCCGCCAACCTCATGATTAATGGGCGCGGCCAGCTTAAGATCACCGATTTCGGGCTGGCGCGGAACATCCGCCGCACGCCCTCCAAAGATTTTGTGGATCTGCGGGTCGTCGGCACTGACGTTTACATGAGTCCACAACAATGGGCCGACGAAGAGCCTACGGTGGCCGACGACATCTACTCGATCGGCGCGACCATTTACGAATTGCTCACGGGCAAACCGCCGTTTTATCAAGGCGACATTCTCAATCAGGTTTTTGAAACGGTTCCACCCAGCATGAAAGACCGGCTGAAGGAATTGGGTGTGAGCGACGTTGAGATTCCAGTTGCGTTCGAGGAAACCGTCGCGGCGTGTCTCGCGAAAGTTCCGGAGAACCGGCCGGCGAGCGTGAACGAAGTCGCGGCACGCCTCGGTCTCATCGAAAACCCGATACCGTCCGCGCCATCCACACAGCCCGCACCTGAGCCGCAGGCGCAACCTGCTCAAGAAACTCCCGCGCCGGTCGAAATCGAATCCTCCCACGGGCCGACGCCGACGACTCACACCGCTGAACCTTTCAGTGTTAAGAACGGGGCACTGATGGGGTTCGCCTGCGCCCTGATCATCGGCCTGGTGGGATGGTTGCTCGTCGCGAAATTGTCAAAAGGAAATTCCGCCGGATCGTCCAGCCTTGCGTCAACCGCCCCGGGCACATTTCCAAAAGCCGGCAAACCATGGCAAAACAGTTTGGGTATGAAGTTCGTTCCCGTTCCAGGAGTGCAGGGTCTGGTTTCAATTTGGGAAACGCGCGTGCAGGATTTTAGCGCCTATGTGTCCGAACTCGGACGCGGGCCGGGCGAGGACATGCTTTCCATGGATTCATCCGGAAACTGGAAACAACTCGGCCACTCGTGGAAAAATCCGGAGTTCGAGCAAAAAACGGATCATCCGGTCGTCGGCATCAGTTGGAACGAGGCGGTGAGTTTTTGTGATTGGCTCACGACTCGGGAACGGGCCGCCGGCTGGATCGCGCCGAAGCAAAGCTATCGTCTGCCAACTTCCGCCGAGTGGGCGCTGGCCGCCGGCACAAACCGGTTCGTCTGGGGCAACAATTGGCCGCCGCCCAAAGGAGCGGGTAATTTCGCTGGCGCGGAAATCCGCCAACGATTGCCAACCGTTGCCACCATCAACGGATATGATGATGGTTTTAGCGGCACGGCTCCGGTCGGCAGTTTCAAGCCCAACTCATCCGGAATTTACGATCTCGCGGGCAACGTCTGTGAGTTTTGCGCGGACCGGGATGAAAAAGATCGGCAAAAGCGGCGATACCTCGTTGGTGGTTCATGGTCGGACGCCACAGAAGGCGGGTTCGTGGTGACAAACTTCGGTCACGTTCGCGAAGTGAGGCGGACGAGCGATTGCGGGTTCCGATGTGTGCTGGTTTTTCGCGCCGCCGCAAATTCCCTGTCTCAAGCCGGAGGAGATTGATGGAGAAACGGATTTCACGGATTCACACAGATTAAAAAAGCGTCTGGAAAGCCTTCTGAATTTGTGAAAATCCGTGTAATTCGTGTCAACTCTGTTATCCTTCATTCGTGTCTATGAAAGTGATTTCAAAGTCAGCTTTTCCCGGCAAGCTCAACGACGCGGAAGTCGGTGAACTTGTCGCGAAGGCTTGTCCGCCGGAAAACTATCGCGGCAAAAAGGTTTTGGTTATTACGCCCGACCAGACACGCACGGCGCCGGTCGGTTTGATATTCAAGACGCTGCACCGACAAATCGCGTCGGTGACAAAAACCTTCGACGTTTTGATCGCGCTAGGCACGCACCCGGCCATGAGCGAGGAGGCGATTTGCGGACGCTTGGAAATTTCATTGGACGAGCGCCGCAAGCAATTCTCCAACGTTCGATTCTTCAATCACGAGTGGGACAATCCCGCCGCGCTCACGGAAATCGGCACGCTCACGGCAAAGGAAGTCAGCGAACTCACCGACGGCTTGTTCTCGTTGGACGTGCCGGTGGAGATCAACAAGCTCGTTTTCAACTACGACCAGATCATCATCGTCGGCCCGGTGTTTCCCCACGAAGTCGTCGGGTTTTCCGGCGGCAACAAATATCTTTTCCCCGGAGTGGGCGGGCCGAAGATTTTGAATTTCTTCCACTGGCTCGGCGCGGTTTGCACCAACCCGATGATCATCGGCAACAAATGGACGCCCGTCCGCAAAGTCGTGGATCGTGCCGGCGCGCTGGTCAAAGTGGACAAGCTCTGCCTCGCGATGGTCGTCGCGCCGGACAAATCGCTTGCCGGACTTTTCATCGGCACGCCCGAAGCCGCGTGGGATGGCGCGAGCGATCTCTCGAAGCAGGTTCACATCACCTACAAGAAAAAGCCGTTCAAGACCGTGCTGTCCTGCGCGCCGCCGATGTATGACGAAATCTGGGTCGCCGGCAAATGCATGTATAAACTGGAACCCGTGGTGGCCGACGGCGGCGAACTCATCATCTACGCGCCGCACGTTCGCGAAGTTTCTACCACGCACGGCCACTTGATCGAGGAGATCGGCTATCATTGCCGCGATTATTTTTTGAAGCAGTGGGACAAGTTCAAACATTATCCTTGGGGCGTGCTCGCGCACTCGACGCACGTGCGCGGCATCGGTGTGATGAATAACGGCACGGAGCAATGTCGAATCAAGGTCACGCTCGCGACTGGCATTCCCGAATCCGTCTGCAAAAAAATCAACCTCGGTTACCGCGACCCGAAGAGCATCCGCCCGGAAGATTTTGTGAACCGCGAAGGCGAAGGAGTTCTGCTCGTGCCCAAAGCCGGCGAGATGCTTTATCACCTGGAGCAGCAGCCGAAGTGGGCGGGGGGGACGTAAAACACAAGGCCGGCCAACAGCGGCGTTTGCGGCGTTTGATCTTGCCGTTTTTGCGCAGGCGATTTATAAATCTTTCGTGATTTACAAGATAGAAGCGATAGGAGTGCCGTGAAAAAATTCCTTCTGCTGCTGTTCTTGGCACTGTCCGCCGTGGCGAATGCCCAATTCACTTTCATCACCAACAACGGCGCGATTACCATCACGGGCTATACCGGTTCCGGCGGCTCGGTGATCATTCCCAGCACGACGAATGGCTATCCGGTCACGAGCATTAAAACCAATGCGTTTTTTAATTGCGCAACCATAACCAGCCTCACGATCCCCGGCAGTATTGCCGACATTCCATATCAAGCTTTTACTCAATGCACCGGCTTGACGAACGTGATGATCGGCGATGGAACATTGAGCATTGAAGATCGTGCATTTTACGATTGCGAGAGTCTGACGATCGTGATCATTCCGGCCAGCGTCACGAACATATCGAGCGGCGCGTTTTATTATTGCCTCCACTTGTCCACCATAACTCTCGACCCGGCCAACCAATCGTATTGCATCGTAGATGGAGTGCTGTTCGACGCTGCTCGAACCACGCTCGTTCTGCATCCACAGGCCCTCGGGAAAAATTACATCATACCGGCGGGCGTGAAACACATCGCGGATTACGCGCTGGCCAGTTGTTATGCGATGACCAACATCGTCATTCCGGAGGGCGTTGAAACCATCGGAACTCTCGCCTTTGATAACCTTTATCAACTCAAAAGTATTACGCTGCCGAACAGCCTCACATCCATCGGCAACAAAGCGTTTGAATACATCCAACTCATGACGAACCTCTGGTTAGGAAATGGACTTAATAGTATCGGGTATGGAGCGTTCGAGCAGTGCGTTAATTTGGGGAGCGTTTCAATACCCGGGAGCGTCACGAATATGGGAGACAATGTGTTCTGGCAATGCTGGGGCCTCACCAATGCGGTGATCGCCGAGGGCGTCGCGCGTATCGGCAACGGTCTGTTCTACGGATGCCGGAGTTTGGCGAAGGTCGTGATCCCGAGCACCGTTACCGACGTTGGGAGCAATGCCTTCTGGGGTTGCACGAGTCTGACGAACGTCACGCTCGGAAATGCGGTGACGAACATCGGCATTTACGCTTTTTATGACTGCAGCCTGACGAACGTCACGCTTGGGAAGACGGTGATGAACATTGGCGACTCCGCGTTTAGTGGATGTTCCCTTTTACAAACTATTACCTTGCCCGCCAGCGTCATGACCATAGGCACGCGGGCTTTCTATTCTTGTTCTGCTTTAACGAGTGTCTTTTTTGCTGGCAATGCACCTGCCATCAGTTCCAGTCCATTTCTAGCGGACCACGCGACACTTTATTATTTACCCGACACGAGTGGATGGAGTTCCCCGTTCGCGAGCAGACCTGCCGTGTTGTGGAATCCATTGATTCAGATTGACGGCGGTACGTTTGGCGTCCAAGGGAATCGATTCGCTTTCAACATTGCGGGAACAGCGAATATTCCCATCGTGGTGGAAGCTTGCACCAACTTAGGCAGCCCTTGGGTTCCGCTCCAATCCGTGAGTCTCACAAACGGCTCGTTCGATTTCAGCGATCCGCAGTGGACGAATTATCCCGCCCGTTTCTACCGCCTCCGCTCGCCGTGAGGCGCGGGAGCGGCTGGGCAAAATCATTCTTTGATTTTCTTTGCCAAATCGGCGGGCAGCAGCTTGCGGAGTTTGGGATGCCCTTCGACCAGACGCATGATGTCCAGCAAATCCTTCTGGCGCTTGCTGGCGCGGCGTTTCGGATCCTGCCAGGCGAGGATTTTTCCGCGCAGTGTGTCCGGTAAACTTGCCACGCGCATGAGAATGCCGTGAATATCCGCCGGCACGGAGCGTTCAGGGAATTCGCGGTAAACTTCTTCCGTGCTGATTTGCACGGACACTTTCGACCGGCCTTTGAGGTTGACCGACCATTGGAATTTTTTTGCGGTAAAGGCCGCCGCGCGCAACGCTCTTACTGCTTCCTCAACCCGCCCGGCGGCTATGACCACCTCCACATCCGCCGTCGCCAACGGCTCCTTCGCCCAATGATTGACCGCCAGCCCGCCGATCATGCACCAGGGGATTTCACGTCGTTCGAGCGTTTCGACGAGCAGCGAGACATCTCCGCCGCCGCCCGCCGTCTGCCAGTCGTAAAATTGCCTCAGGGTCATGCTTGAATTTTATAGGCGAGGAGATACTTTGGGCAAGCCGCAACCGAACCTGGGTATGCGCCGGCTGCGGACGGCAATCAAATCCGCCAGGTTGTCCGAAAATTCTCTTTGAATTCCACAGGAATCCCCGTCACCATGCGCGTTCAATTTTGACATGAAACGAACGCATCATTGCAACGAACTGCGCCCGGCGCACGTCGGGCAAACCGTCACGCTGTCCGGCTGGGTCCATTCCCGGCGCGACCTCGGCGGACTTATCTTCATTGACATCCGCGACCGCGAAGGCCGCACGCAAACGGTGCTTGATCCGTCGGATTTGACGAAGGAACTTTTCGAGCAGGCCGCCGCGCTGCGCAGCGAATGCGTTGTCAGCATCACCGGCAAAGTGCGTCAACGTCCCACCGGCACGAACAATTCCAAGATTCCCACCGGCGAAGTCGAAGTCGGCGTCACCGCGCTAGCCGTGTTGAACATGGCCGAGGTGCTGCCGTTCCCCGTGGACGATCCCGAAGTCGCTAGCAAGGTGAACGAGGAACTGCGCCTGAAATATCGCTACCTCGATCTGCGCCGGCCAGAAATGTCTCGCAATCTTCGCCTGCGCTCCAAAGTCGCCACGGCCGTCCGCATGTTCATGGACGAACAGGGCTTTCTCGAAGTGGAAACGCCCATCCTGTTCAAGTCCACGCCGGAAGGCGCCCGGGAGTTCCTCGTGCCGAACCGCCGCGAGCCGGGGACAGTTTATGCGCTGCCGCAATCGCCGCAGCAATTCAAGCAGATGCTCATGGTCGCAGGCGTCGAAAAATATTATCAACTCGCCCGCTGCTTCCGCGACGAGGATCAGCGCGCCGACCGGCAACTGGAATTCACCCAGCTTGACCTGGAGATGAGCTTCATCGAACGCGAAGACATCTACGCGCTCGTCGAAGGCGTGCTCAAACGCATCTGGAAGGTCGCTCTCGGCGTGGACATTTCCACGCCGTTCAAGCGCATCACTTTCGAGGAAGCACTGAATTGCTGGGGCATTGACAAGCCCGACACGCGCTTCGGCATGGAACTCGCGGATTTCACGGAGGAATTTCGCGCGAGCACGTTCAAAGTGTTCAGCGGCGCGATTGCCAATGGCGGCGTGGTGAAAGCGCTCAACGCCAAAGGCATGGCGGGCGCGACGCAGGGCCAGATCGAAACGATGACCGAGTACGCCAAGAGTTTTGGCGCGAAAGGCCTGGCTTTCATCAAGGTCGAAAAGGGCGAATGGAAATCGCCCATCGTGAAGTTTTTTAACGACGCAGAAAAACAGTCGTTGATTGCGAAACTCAAAATCGAGGAAGGCGATTTGATCTTGTTCGCCGCCGATCAATGGCTGACGGCGTGCGAAATCCTCGGCAAGATTCGCCTCTACTGCGCGGATGTTTTGAAAGGGCAGGGGAAGCTGACGATTCCCGCCGACCAGTTTAATTTTCTGTGGGTGATTGAATTTCCGCTGCTTGGTTTTGATCGCGAGCAGAACCGCTGGTATTCGAGCCATCACCCGTTTACCGCGCCGGTTACCGAAGACATTCCGCTGCTCAAGACCGACCCGAAAAAGGTTCGCGGGCAGCACTATGACATTGTGGTGAATGGCGTGGAACTTGGCGGCGGCTCGATTCGTATTCATCAGCCCGACGTGCAGAAAACGGTGTTCGAGGAAGTGCTGCAAATTCCGCCGGACGTGGTAAAGGCGCGCTTCGGCTACATGCTCGAAGCGTTTCGTTACGGCGCGCCGCCGCACGGCGGCATCGCGCTCGGGTTCGACCGGCTCATGGCGATTCTCTGCGGCACACCGAGCATCCGCGACGTCATCGCGTTTCCGAAGACCGCCAAAGGCACGGACCTGATGACGGATTCGCCCGGCACCATCGAGCCGAAACAACTCCGCGATTTGCATCTGGAATTGAAGGTGGCGAAGAAGGAAGCTGGAAATTAAATTTAAGAACGACCCGACTCGTTTCTTTTCGGCTTCAGAGGCTGCGATGCCGTTTCAGACTCAGTTGGCCGACAAATTTTGCATGTATCGCGGATCCCATTGAGCGTGCCAATAGTAATTCCACAGCGACCTCAATTTGACAGTTTCCGCGTGGCCGTTGCCAAGACTGAAGCCGCCTCCCGCTGCATCGCCCATTTTGTCGGAGAAGAACCAGCCATTATATCCATATCTTTGAAAAGAATGACCTGGGATCGCGAAGCAAACAATTTGAACAAACGTTCTATGAACAAATGTTCTAACCCTTCCGAATCAGAATCCCGTGGCGGACATCACGGAATGACCAAAGCCCTGTAAAAACGATCAGAAAAAAGCGCGGGATTGGTTTCGAGGTATTGAAACAAGTTGGTGCCGGAAGTGTTGGTCGCAAGCGGCGTCCAATGGATCAGATCGCTTGAGACCTGGATGACCTGCCGCTGGCCCGTAGTGCCGCGAAGGACAAGTTGCGTCTGGCTGCCCGCTCCCGGGCCGATGATGGACAGCGCGAGTTGCACGGCTGGCGGCGGCGCGACGATGAGTGTAACCGGGCGTGCGACACCTGCGCCGCCTTCGTGGTAGTCGCGCACGCGAAGCGAGAAGTTAAAAGCGCCGTTGGTCGCCGGCGTGCCGGCGATGGTGCCAGTGAAGGAATCGAGCGTGAGTCCGGGCGGCAGCGCGCCGGCAACGATGTCCCAGTTGTAGAACGGAATCCCGCCCGTTGCGGCAAAGGTGACGGAGTAAGGAATCGTCTGGTATGCGCCGGGCGGCGGATCAATGACAGGCAAGGTGAGCGGCGTAAACGCTGAAGAGGGACGCAGCGCATAACCCACTTCCTGCGCGCAAAGGAGGTCAAGCTTGGTCATGAGCCAGCGTTTGCGCGGGATGCCGCCATAGTATTCGTAGCCGAATGCGCCCTGGCCGCTTTCGGGATCAATTGCGCCGGTAAGGTGATCCACTGCATCAATCGGCACCGGCCCGCCGTAGTAATTTGTGACCGGAGCGCTCGTGAAGGCTCCGACAGCTTTGGCGTCGCTGAAGCCCGGATGCGCCACATTGAAGATGAGCGCGTGGCCGATTTCGTGATGCGCGATGGAGTAGAAGTCATTGGTCTCATCGCCGAGATTACCGGTCGCGAGCCAGTCGTTGTCGTTGGTGAGGAACAGCCAGCCGAGCGTGTTATAGTTGCCGTAAATCTCGGACTCAAAGCCGCCCGACCGTTGCATGGTCAGTTGCGAGCCACCGCTGGATTGTGGGGCCCCGTTAAAATTGCCTTCGCCGCCGGAACGATGCGCGTCGTTCGTCGTACCGTAGGCGTAGAGCAAATATCCGGTGTAGTTGTTGGTGTTGGTATAGTAATAACCGTCGTTGAAATTATTTGACCAGATGAAGGTCGTTTCCGTGCCGGCTGAAACCGGATCAAGATTCATGCCGGTGAAAAAATAAGTCCAGTCGTTCGCCGCCTGAGTGGTGAGCGCGCGGCGGAGGGCGTTCGTGAAAACCCCCGTTTCATCGCGGTCGAAATTCACGGTGACGACGAAATCATTCGTGCGTTGAAGATCCTGGTCAAGGACGTGGATCGGCATGGTGTTTGTCTGTTTCAAGCTGTTCGCGCCGGTGAACACCAGTGTAAGCGTGTAATTTTCATCCTGACTGTCACGGTCGGGAAAGATCGAAAGACTGACGGGCATGGCAGTGACCGAATCGGCGAACAAAACGGTTTTGCCGGGGCCATTGCTGCTCACCTCGCTTGGAGTATCAAAGTAAAGGCGTGCGCCGTCAGCGGTGAGGATGGTTGAGCCGGGGAGCGCCCCGTTGGTCGGAGGAAGCAAATAAATTTTGATGAGCGGGTTGGCCAGGTAGCCGTCCCAGTCCACCAAAGTAACTCCATGTTGATCGAGTGAACGCCCGAAGATGTCACTTACTCTGGTTTGCGCAGTTGCGGTGAAGTGCAGGGCGAGAATGATGCCGAAGATTAAGGCCGAAAGGATGCCGGGTTGGCGCGAGGCCAAAGCAAACGCTCTCGCAAACTTCACTCTCCTGGCAGTCATAACGCTCGTAGCATGGCACAGTTCGGGGCGCGATACAAGGTGATTGGGTGCTTCAGTGCGCTGTCTTTGCGGCGTCATCGTAATCCGTTGCAACATTCCGAATCAACCCGGGATTGTTTGAGATGAGGCCGTTCACACCGACGTCGAGCAAACGTGCCGCGAGTCTTCGATCATCGACTGTGTAAATCCAAACCTTCAAACCGCGTTGATGCGCAAGCCGGACTGCCAACTTTGAAATTTGCCGGTTCCAAACGGCAAGCTTCGCCCCGGTCTTCGCCAGTTCTTCGAGCAACCGAATGGTGAGTCTTCGGAAAATGCCGGCCGGCCGCCTGCCGTTTGCCAGATGCGTCGGCGGGCCGAGCGCGCCGAGAACCTGGGCCGGTGCCAATTCATGAAACTGTCGCAGGAATTTCCAATCAAAGGAAATCACCACGACCCGGTTGATCATTTCCTGTTCGCGCAAAAGTTGAACCAGAGTTTGGGCGTCACCTGATTTGTGTTCGATAAGCGTCACACCGCCGCGGTCGCAAATGAATTTCAACGCTTCCGTGAGCAATGGAACTTTTGTCCCGGCAAATATAGTGTCGAACCAGCTTCCGGCATCCAGTGTTTGAATTTCAGCCGCGGTTTTGTCCGAGACTTTGACGTGCGAGCGTTTCCACCTTTTTCGTGAGTCCGTGGTGCGGTCGAGAGTCTCGTCATGAAACACCAGCGGCACGCCGTCGTTGCTGTGGTGATAATCCAATTCGATCAAATCCGCGCCCGCTTCGAGCGCGAGCTTGAACGACGGCAGCGTGTTCTCCGGCGCAAGGGCGCAATAACCGCGATGGCCGATGACCAGCGGAGTATTGCCGCTTAAAAGTATTAGCGCGGGCAAAACGAGTTCGGACTTTTTCATCTTCGTTATTTCGTAACAGCCAAGGCGGTGACCCTCCAAGAAATTTCGCAATTGAAATTTCCGCGAACTGCCTCAACATCCGCCATGCTGAGAGAATTTGTGTCTGCTGTTTTTGAAATATGATTGAACTCCTGTTCACGATTTCCGGCGTGGGGATGCTGGTGAGCCTCCTCGCGGGAGCGTGGGCGCCGAGAGGGTGGCTGGCGGGCGTTCTCGTGGGTTCGGCAGGAGGGTTGGGCGCGGCGGTGGTGGCGTTGGTCACGGGCGAGGTGTGGGAATGGCACAGTGCATTGACCCTCGGCGGCGAAGCCGTGCATCTGCGTCTCGATGCGGTGAGCGCGTTGTTCCTCGCGCTGCTCGCTCTTATCGGCGGGGCGGGTGCGGTCTACGCGCGCGAGTATTGGGCGGATGGCGCGCACCCGCGCTCGGCGCGGTCAGGGCGGGTTTGGTGGAGCGCGTTGGTGCTGTGCCTCGGGCTGGTGCTCCTCGCGGCCAATGGTTTGCATTTTCTAATCGCGTGGGAGTTATTCACCGTCAGCGCCTATTTTCTCGTGACGCTGGACCGTCAGCGGCGCGAAGTGCGCGCGGCAGGCTGGCTCTATCTCACAGCTTCGCATGTGGCCGCGCTCTGCCTGTTCGCTTTCTTCACTCTCCTGGCGGCTCGCACGGGAAGCTGGGAACTCGCGGCGATGCGCGACCGCGCCGAACTCGCGCCGCTGTTTTGGCTCGCACTCGCTGGCTTTGGCCTCAAGGCCGGCTTGTTCCCGCTGCACGTCTGGTTGCCCTCGGCGCACGCCAACGCGCCGAGCCATGTCTCGGCCATTCTCTCCGGCGTGACCCTAAAGATTGGCATTTACGGACTCGTGCGCTTCAGCGGCTGGCTGCGCATGCCGCCGGCGGCCGGGTGGGTGGTGGCGTTTCTCGGCGTGGCCAGCGCGGTTTTGGGCGTTGCTTTTGCGCTCGGCCAACACGACCTCAAACGCCTGCTCGCTTATCACAGTGTTGAGAACATCGGCATAATATTAATCGGGCTCGGCTTTGCGCTCGTGGCGGCAGGTCAGGGAAACGCGCCGTGGGGCCGGCTGGCACTGGCGGGCGGGCTGCTCCATGTATGGAATCACGGACTCTTCAAATCGTTGCTGTTCTTTTCCGCCGGCTCGGTGTTGCACGCCACCGGCACACGCGAAATGAGCCAGCTCGGCGGGCTGTGGCGGATGATGCCGTGGACCGCGTCGCTCTTCGCGCTCGGCGCGGTGGCGATTTCCGGGCTGCCGCCGCTGAACGGCTTCGTCAGCGAATGGCTCGTCTATCTCGGATTGTTCGACGCCACGATTGCGCGCGGCCCGTCGGCTTGGGCGGCAATTCCGGCGGCGATTCTCCTCGGGGTGACCGGGGCGCTGGCGCTCGCGTGTTTTGTAAAAGTTTGCGGGGTGGTGTTTTTGGGGGCTCCGCGTTCCCAGGCGGCGGCACACGCGCACGAAAGCGGCCCGGCGATGCGCGGCGCGATGCTGGCGCTGGGCGCGGCGTGCGTGGCGATTGGCCTCGCGCCGGTGGTCTTCTGGCCGGCGGTGCTGCGGGCAGTGGATGTCTGGAATCCGGTGTGGGTCGGGGCAGAGACACCCGTTGCTCTATCATCGCTGGGAATGTTACATGTGGCGCTGGCAGTGCTCGCGCTGGCGGCGGCCAGCTGGCTTTGGCACCGCGCGCAGCACGGCGTTCTGACGCGCGCGGTGACGTGGGATTGCGGATATATTGCGCCGACCCCACGGATGCAATACACTGCCGGCTCGTTTGCCAGCATCATTACCGAATGGTTCGCGTGGATCCTGCGACCCGAACGGCATGAGCAGCGCCCGGAAGTCTTGTTGCCAGTCAGCGCGAGTTTCACCGAGCACACACCGGAAACCGTGCTCGAACGAATCGTCGAGCCAGCCGGTGACATGGTCATGCGCGCATCAACGGCGGCGCGACGCCTCCAGCACGGGCGCGTCCAATCCTACTTGTTGTATTTGCTGATCGGTCTCGCAGCGCTGGCGATCGTGGTGCTGCTTGGCGGCGACAAATAATTTCATGTACCTGAATCTCATCCAGATTGCGGAGTCGTTTGGCGTTTCCGAGAAAGTCGTGGAAGGCTGGATCCGCAACGAAGGATTGCCTTGTACGCCCGACCGGGGCCGGCTTTTGTTTGATCGCGCGCAGGTGACAGATTGGGCGGCAGGGCGAGGGCTCGCGGCACGGGCCGGATTCCTGGCACCGGAAAAGTCTGCGCTGACGACCCACTTGCGGGTCGGGCCGTTGCTGCGGGTGGGCGGTATCTGGCGCGATGTGCCGGCGGCGGAAGTGCCGGATGCTTTCGAGCGTATTGTTACCGCCCTGCCCGGAGCCACTCCACCGGTTCGTCAACTGCTCGGGCAGCGGGTTCGGGCAAAGGGTGGCGTGACGATGGCACCGG
>OCZU010001462.1_pt1 | contig 15534 bp, 15 predicted proteins | sample 1539001 | NCBI WGS metagenome assembly OCZU01 (sample SAMEA3539306, study PRJEB22396) | soil metagenome | biome: tundra; feature: field; material: soil | place: USA | collected 2010-05 | depth 0.15 m | reverse complement strand
ACCAATTGCCTTAATTATGGGAACCCTTATGATCCCGAAGTTTATTTTCAATTTATGGAAAGTATTAAAGGCATGTCGGAGGCTTGTCTAAAATTTGATACTCCCGTAACAGGTGGTAATGTTAGTTTCTATAACCAATCCCCCACCGGCCCCGTTTACCCAACGCCGACAATCGGAATGGTAGGTCTTTTGGAAAACGCAGTCAACAGAATGACCCTTGATTTTAAGAATGAGGGCGATATCATTTATTTGTTAGGAGGCAGCCAAAATGATATCGCCTGTTCCGAATACCTCCACAAAATATGTGGTATTGAATTTTCTCCCGTTCCATATTTTAACCTTGAGGAAGAATTTCAATTACACCATGCCGCTATCGATCTTATTTCCAAAAAAATAATTCAATCAGCGCACGACGTAAGTGAAGGAGGAATTTTTATTACCCTGTTTGAAAGTGCATGTAGCAGATCGTTGGGTTTTAATGTTGTTCAGCAAAAGTCTGATATTCGCAGGGATGCCTATTGGTTTGGGGAAGCACAGGGCAGGATTATTGTTTCTGTAAAACCAGGTCTTGCAGATTTATTTGAAACTGAACTTCAAATCCCTTTTGAAAAAATAGGTTTTGTTACTTCCGGCGATATTTTGATGGAAAATGAAAACTGGGGAAATATAACTGAATGGAGCGAAAAGTATGATAATGCAATTGGGAATTATTTCAAAATGTACCTTCCGGAATAAATGGATAAGAATTCAAATATGGTAATAACAGGCGCTGCAGGATTTATAGGCAGCTGCATTGTGGGCTTCTTAAATCAGAAAGGTTTCAATAATCTTATTTTGGTGGATGATTTTTCAGAAGCTGAAAAAGAACCCAATCTATCGAGTAAGAAATTTTCCGCAAAAGTTGAAAGGGAAGTCTTCTTTGAGTGGCTCGAAAAGCATCAGCCTGCCATAGAATTTGTTTACCACATGGGGGCACGGACAGATACGACAGAATTTGACTATTCCATCCATGAGCACTTTAATGTGGAATATTCGAAAAAGGTTTGGAAATACTGTACGGAACAAAAAGTACCCTTGGTTTATGCATCTTCTGCCGCAACATATGGCATGGGAGAGTTTGGATACAGCGATTCACACGATATTATTAAGGATTTAAAACCACTTAACCCATACGGTGTTTCAAAAAATGAATTTGATAAATGGGTGCTTCAGCAGAAGGATTTTCCTCCTGCATGGGCAGGATTGAAGTTTTTTAATGTATATGGCCCCAATGAATATCATAAAAAAAGAATGGCCAGCGTCATTTTTCACGCTTATAACCAAATCAGGGAAAAAGGATTTGTAAAATTATTTAAATCGCACAAGAAGGAATTTGGTGACGGTGAACAACTCAGGGATTTTGTATATATAAAGGACATTCTCAGTATTTGTTATTGGTTTTTGGAAACCTGGGCAGAAAGAAAGGCTTTTCCTTCTGCTATATATAATTTGGGTACCGGAAAGGCCCGGAGTTTTATTGATCTGGCAAAGGCTACTTTTTCTGCGATGAACAAACATACTGATATTCAATATATTGATATGCCGGAAGACATTCGTGATACCTACCAATACTATACACAGGCTGAAATGCAAAAAATAAGGGAGGCCGGTTTTGGCGAAAAAATGTATTCTCTTGAGGATGGAGTGAATGATTATGTGAAAAACTACCTTTCAAATATGTTTTATTATTAAAAACAATATGAAAGGGTCGCCGAATGCAGCCTTCAGGTTGGTTGCCAATATCTTTTCCACATAGACACAATCTTTATTTTCCCACCTGAATTTTCTGTAAGTTTGCATGACCTCACGGATTTTTCCCTTTTCTATTGTTTTTCCGACGGTCAGTTTTTTAAAGTTGTTCAAACAGCACCTGTGTTATCGGTTGTTTTGAATGGCATTTTATTATTGAAACAAATGTCAATGATATGGCAAAGTATATTTTTGTAACCGGCGGAGTTACCTCTTCTTTAGGTAAAGGGATTATTGCCGCCTCCCTTGCAAAGCTTCTGCAGGCAAGAGGCTTGAGGGTAACCATACAAAAATTTGATCCATATATCAATGTTGATCCCGGCACACTGAACCCCTATGAACATGGTGAATGTTATGTAACTGAAGACGGAGCAGAGACTGACCTCGATCTGGGACATTATGAAAGATTTCTAAATATTTATACCTCCCAGGCTAATAATGTTACTACAGGCCGCATCTATCAAACCGTAATAAATAAAGAAAGAGAAGGGGATTACCTTGGTAAAACCGTCCAGGTAGTTCCTCATATAACGGATGAGATTAAACGAAGAATGTTGTTGCTTGGGGAAAAGAAAGAATATGATATTATAATAACAGAAATTGGCGGCACCGTAGGAGATATTGAGAGCCTGCCATTCATTGAAGCCGTGCGTCAGTTACAATGGGAGATGCCGGATGAGGATTGTATAGTGGTCCATCTTACTTTGATTCCCTATCTAAAAGCTGCAAAAGAACTTAAAACAAAACCAACCCAGCACAGTGTTAAGTTGATGAGCGAGAATGGGGTTCATCCCGATATCCTGGTTTGCAGAACAGAAAGACCCCTCGGTGATGATCTTAAAAGAAAAATTGCTTTATTCTGTAATGTAAAAGAGAATGCGGTAATAGAAGCAGCAGATGCATCAACCATTTATGAAGTTCCCATATTAATGATGCGGGAAAAACTGGATCTGATCGTGCTGCAGAAATTAAATATTACCAATTATAAGGAACCTGAACTTGGTAAGTGGAGGGAATTCCTTGAAAAAATCAGGCATCCGCGTAATAAAGTGATGATTGGGCTTATCGGGAAATACATTGAATTGCAGGATGCCTATAAATCAATCCTCGAAGCATTTATACATGCCGGAGCAGTTAATGATTGTAAAGTTCAAATAGTAAATATTCACAGCGAATATATTACCGAAGAAAATGTTTCAGAAAAGCTTACAGGCCTCGATGGCCTTCTCGTTGCGCCTGGCTTTGGCTTTAGAGGAGTTGATGGAAAAATTGTTGCAGTGAAATATGCCCGTGAAAATAAAATGCCTTTCTTTGGTATTTGTCTGGGTATGCAAATGGCGGCGATAGAATTTGCCCGAAATGTTTTGGGGATACCGGATGCAGACTCCACAGAAATGCAGCCCGATACTCCAAACCCTGTCATTGATATGATGGAAGAACAGAAGAAAATAACTATGAAGGGAGGAACGATGCGTTTAGGCTCCTACCCATGCATCCTAAAAGAAAATACGCTGGCGCATACTATATATAGTGTTGATGAAATAAATGAGCGTCATCGTCACCGCTGGGAATTTAATAACCAATATCTGAATCGCTTTGAAGAGGCAGGAATGACAGCCAGCGGTGTTAATCCCCAAACCGGTTTAGTTGAGATTATTGAACTTAAAAATCACCCTTTTTTTATAGGAGTTCAATATCATCCCGAATTGAAAAGCACAGTAGAAAATCCCCAACCTATATTTGTCAGCTTCATTAGAGCAGCCAAAGATTTCAGTGCCGGTAATTCGCATAAGGAGCCTTCCAAAATACTTTCAGAAATGAGCAGGTCCTGAAAATGCTTCTTCAATTTAAAATTCCCCAATATTATCGGGGTCGATGCCCTTTTGCTAAAGTTTAGCCAACTGGATTTCCAATTCAAAAGAAATTCTTCCTTTGGCTTAGTGAGCCAATAACTATTGCTTTGGAAAATATTACCTGCACTTTATTTTCGGGTTGCTTTAACAATTAGGATTTTCAGGAAAATTAAACAGCCGTAACTAAACAGTGTCTATATTGTATATTTGCCACCCCTGGTAATTTCTAAAATTATATACTGATGATAAAAAAATTACTGCTTGTTTTATTTATGTTTGGTTCCTTTAAGGCTTTTTCGCAATCTTCTTATATAGGAAAAAGTGATCAGGATGCAAAAAAAATATTAGATAATGTTAGTGCCAAATTCAAATCATATCGGTCAGTTATTGCGCATTTTGTGCTTAAAATAGAAAATGCATCGGCAAAAAGTTTGGGTACAAAAACCGGCGTGGTGAATATGAAGGGTTCTAAATACCGCGTCAGTATTTCGGGCCAGGAAATTTATAGTGACGGCACTAATATCTGGACTTATGATAAATCAGCAAACGAAGTCCAGATTACTCAATTTGATCCTTCAGCCAATACCATTACTCCTCAAAAAATGTTTACCAATTTCTACGACAAGGATTTCCTGTATAAACTTAATGATGACATCAAACAAGGCAGTAAAATCATTGAGGAAATTGAATTAACACCGGTCGATAAAACAAAGCCATTTTTTAAAGTGCTGGTCGATGTTGATAAGAAAACTCAATCCATCATAAGTACAGAGGTGTTTCAAAAGACCGGAGACAGGTATATTTATAATATTATCAGCATGAAAATAAATACCAATATTCCTGATAATATTTTTGTGTTTGATACAAAGAATTACCCAAAAGTGGAAGTGATAGACCTGAGATAAAAATATTTATATGATTCTTCGCTAAACAGGTGAGATATATACCTTCTCAAAATTTATTGACCCCAGCGAAAAGTTTCGTTCTTGAGTCCGGCTAAATCGATTACTCTGTCTACCACTGTAGCTGCAACCTCTTCAATCGTCTTAGGTTTGCTGTAAAATGACGGCGTAGCGGGGCAAATAATACCCCCGGCTAATGTGACTGTTTCCATGTTACGAATATGAACAAGACTATATGGCGTATCCCGCACTACACAAATCAGCTTTCGCCTTTCCTTCAATATCACATCCGCAGCCCTGGATATAAGATCTCCTGATATTCCCGAGGCAATGCGGCCCAGCGTTCCCATGCTGCAAGGGGCAATAATCATTGTATCGTAATCTCCTGAACCAGATGCAAACGGAGCCATAAAATCATTTTTTGAAAAATAGCTTATGGGATATGATAAATAATCCTTGTTACCCAATTCCGTTTCCCACACAACCTTTGCATTATCAGTGATAACTACCGCCAGGGAAGTCCACTGATCTTTGAGATTGACTAATTTATCGAGCAATATTTTTGGGTATACCGATCCACTAGCTCCGGTGATAGCAAGTACTATTTTGTGCATGAATTTAATAATTACATGATTTGATTGAAAAAGTTTAAAAATTTAATATTCAATTGCTGCCAATATTTTTTTTTAATCCAATAAAAGTTTCCTTACGTACGTTATTATAATGGATGGCAAAAAAAATGAAATTTCTATTCGTATTTTTTCTATTGAGCTTTACTAATGCTAAAGTTACACCATCTAATCATGCCAAATTATCCTGGATGAATATGGATGAGTTGACTTTGAAAATGCAATCTGAGCCGAAGCCTGTGCTGATAGATCTGTATACTGATTGGTGTTATTGGTGTAAGGTAATGGAAAAAAAGACATACAATAATTCGAAGGTTATTTCGTATATAAATGATCATTTTTATGCAGTAAAATTGAACGCTGAATCCAAGGAAAATGTGCTGTGGAAAAATAAAGATTTCAGTTACAACAATAATTATAAGTTAAATGAGTTTGCTATGTATGTAACTTCAGGTGAGCCCGGCTTTCCAACTACGGTTGTAATTCCGGATGAAAAATCGGAACCTATTGCGGTTCAGGGGTTTTTGGAACCCAAAGAGATTGAACCTATTTTGAAATATTATGGAGAAGGAGCTTATAAAACTGAAAGTTATAATGATTTTAAGTCAACGTTTAAAGCATCATGGTGAAAGCCAGATAAAAATATAAGGAAACTGTTCAACCAGTTTCAAACTCGGTTTTTCATAGGATATTGGATTATAACAGGGGTGGATTTTTATCCGGCCCCTTTTTTATTAAAATCATTGATGAACTTTTCAAGGCTGAGCAAAAGTTAATTTATCCATTAAAGAAAATCAAAGGTTAACAGATAAAATTTACCCGGGAATTCATTTCTTTCGCTATTACAATTCGCCTTTTTGGCCTACACCGGCAAGGTCAGCCATATCAGGAATATCTTCAGCCCGGTAAAGGTCGGCATCTAATTTCTTTTTTGTTTCTTCAAATGCGTGCAGGGTAATATCAGTATCATCATCTGAGTGAGCCGCAGTGGGTATTAATCTGTAGATAATTTGTCCTTTCGGGATAACAGGAAAAACTACAACTGAGCAGAAAATATTATAATTTTCTCTCATATCCATTACCATATTTGTAGCTTCGGGAAGATCACCCTTCATAAAAACAGGGGTGACCTGGCTGTTGGTAGTGCCAATATCAAATCCTTTTTCCCTCAGGCCACTTTGAAGCTTATTTACAATATGCCATAATTTTTGCCTAAGTTCAGGCATTGTTTTAAGCATTTCCATTCTTTTTATCATTCCATCCACAACAACCAAAGGAAGACTTTTTGCAAAAATTTGCGAACGAACATTATAACGGAGGTAAGTCATTATATTCCTTGGGCCACTGATAAATGCACCTATGCTTCCCATACTTTTTACAAAGGTGCTGAAATAGAGGTCAACACCTGCCTGGCATCCCTGCTGCTCATCCGCGCCTGCACCTGTGGGTCCTATTGCTCCAAAGCCGTGGGCATCATCAATCAGTAAACGGAAATCATATTTCTTTTTCAGGGAAACAATATCTTTGATATTTCCCTGGTTGCCACTCATGCCAAATACTCCTTCGGTAATTACTAAAATGCCACCACCATTTTTTTCGGCCATTTTTTCAGCCCTTTGCAATTGCTTTTCACAATCCTCAATATCATTATGCCTGAATTTATAACTAAATCCCATGTGCAAACGCACTCCATCAATGATACATGCATGAGCCTCCCCGTCATAAACAACAACATCCCTCCGGTTCACTAGCGCATCTATGCAACTCATAATTCCCTGGTATCCGAAATTAAGCAGCATCGCATCTTCACGGCATACAAACTTTGCAAGAATTTTCTCTAGATTTTCATGCATAGTCGTATTTCCTGTCATCATCCTGGATCCCATTGGATTTCCCATGCCCCACTTCGCTGCTGCTTCACTATCTTTTTTCCTTACTTCAGGATGATTTACGAGGCCTAAATAATTATTCAGGCTCCAAACTATTTTTTCTTTACCTCTGAATAACATTCTGCTGCCAAGCTCTCCTTCAAGTTTTGGAAAAGAGAAGTATCCATGAGCCCGCTCCACATGCCTTCCGAGAGGCCCAATGTCCCGGGTCATTTTCTCAAATAAATCTGCCATGTAAATATTTTTAGATGATAACTGCTCGCAAAAATACAGCAATAAGTATTAGAAAATTATGTCTGTAATTATCCTGAAATTATTAGAAAGGTTGGGAAAGAATTGCATTTATCGCTTGAATGTATGTTCCTGGAAATTATTACAATTTTGATAAATCGAATAATTAGTAGGAAACATAAAAATTAAAATCAGGTTTCCGAAAAGTATTTATGAAACCACGGGATGGTCTCTATCCCTTTATAGAAATTTTCAATTCCATATTTTTCATTTGGGGAATGAAGGTTATCGCTATCAAGCCCAAACCCCATAAAAATAATTTTGATACCAAGTTCTTTTTCAAGTATTGAGCAGATAGGTATGCTTCCGCCGCCCCGAACAGGTATAGGTATTTTTCCGAATGTTTTTTGAACTGCTTTTGAGGCTGCCTTATACCCTTTACTGCCGATGGGTGTCATATAAGGCTCTCCTCCATGATGTTCAAATGATTTTACCGTTACGCATGTGGGAGCAATTTTTGTAAAATAATCCAACAATAATCTGGTCATTTTTCCCGATGATTGATTGGGTACAAGCCTGGCTGAAATTTTTGCGGTTGCCTTTGATGGTAAAACTGTTTTAGCGCCTTCGCCGCTATATCCTCCCCAGATTCCATTAATTTCAAGCGTTGGACGGATGCCGGTTCTCTCAATAGTAGTGTAGCCTTTTTCGCCCCATAATTCGGTAACGCCAAGTTCTTTTTTATATTCCTTTTCATCATACGGAGCCTTATTCATTAATTTTCTTTCTTCCGAAGACACTTCCGCCACGTCATCATAAAATCCGGGAATAGTGATATGATTATTTTCATCATGGCAGGTTGCAATCATTTTCGCCAGAATGGTAATTGGGTTGGCAACTGCGCCGCCATATGTTCCGCTGTGCAAATCCCTCTCAGCACCGGTTACTTCAACTTCAATGTATGATAAACCGCGAACGCCTATATCGAGAGAAGGATTTTCCATGCTTAACATGGAGCTGTCGCTTATGAGTATGATATCAGCTTTAAGAAGGGCTTTGTTTTCTGCCACAAATTTTCCAAGGCTCGGTGAACCCACTTCTTCTTCACCTTCTATTAAGAACTTAATGTTGGTGCTCATGGTATTGGTTTTTACCATTGTTTCAAGAGCTTTTACATGCATAAAAAACTGACCCTTATCATCTGCGGAACCACGGGCAAAAACTTTTCCATCTTTTATTACAGGCTCAAATGGCCCGCTATGCCAGAGTTCTAAAGGCTCTGCAGGTTGTACATCGTAATGGCCATAAATTAAAACTGTTGGCTTATTTTTATCTATAATTTTTTCTCCATAAACCACAGGATGTCCATCAGTAGCCATCACCATAGCCTTGTCGGCTCCTGAATCCAGGAGACTTTTTTTCACAGCTTCGGCGCAAATGTGCATATCTTTCTGATGCTCCTTTTTTGCGCTTACCGAAGGAATCCGGAGTAATTCAATCATTTCCTGTAAAAAACGTTCCTTATTTTTTTGTTGATATTCCTTCCAGGTTTCCATTTTGAAAAAATTTGGTTTTGACTATAGCGAATATATAACTTTTGAAGATGAGATAAAGGAATGGTTTATCAAAATGCAAGGCTTTTAATTTAACATTAAAATGAAAAAAAAGCAGCATTTTTTTTGGATAAGACAACGCGAAATTTATACATTTGCACCAGATTGCTTTTCAATTCATCAGCCTTTGCATTAGTTGCGCCAATTTTAATTACGCGGCTCTTCTTTGCAAAGGCTGAGTCAATTTTAGGAAGTTGATCTCCTGAAGGATTCTTTTCCTACTTGCCAGAAAATCCAAATAATTTTCCGATCAATATTTTTAAGTTTTTCAAGACTCTGTAATAAAATTCTTTATTGAATAATTGGGATTCGTGCATTGCTTTATAGGTCAGAAAAAGACCAACCGGTGTTAAGATAATAACAGGCAGCCACATTCCGCCTACCGGAACCAGGATATTATCTTTGGTAAATTTTTCTCCAAATATATTCAGCAGGTAAAAAATCAAAAAGAAAATTAAAGCTACAACCAGCGGCAGCCCCAGACCGCCTTTCCTGATAATAGAACCAAGCGGGGCGCCAATTAAAAATAAAACAATACAGGCTATAGATAGAGAAAGCTTCTTATGCCATTCTATTTTGTGTTGCGTAATATCATCCACATGATTGTTATATTGATCTTTATATACCTGAACGATACCTCTTACACTGGAAACATAGCTCATCGCCTGGTCATGAACGGCTCCTTTTAAGCTATCAGGAATTAAGTCGCTGAAAGACTTCGCTTTCTTATTGCCAATTTTTTGCTCAGCAACCAATAATTGATCCTTGGTACTGGCCGAGTCTCTATACTTAATAAATTTGAAATATACTTTCAGATCATTCCTGGATGAATTGATCAAAGAATCAGGGATCTTTCTTATTGAATCAATATCCCTGTCGAGCTGCCTCAAGGTCTTCATTCGCATGTTATTCATAAACAGGCTATCCGAAGTTCTTTGGATATTTAATTGGGTAAGATCAAACAGCTTATTATATTCCTTAAAACCAAGCTGCACAAATTCATTGTCTGGTGAGTTAACGTTTCCCTTTTCTGAATAACGATGTCCATTTTGCAACCTGAATTCCAGGAACTTTTTATCCTTGCTGACAGTCATCTTCCCGCTTTCGGAAATGATCGTATTGTCCTGGATCGGATTTGATTGTTCATAAATCAATACATTGTGAAGTGTACTTTTATCCTTTTCTTTTTTACCAACTTTTAAGGAGAATCCCTGGAATCCATTGTAAAAAACTCCGTCTTTCAGGTCAAATGCCGGGCTTTTCCTGTAAATATCATTATATATAACCGCAAATTTCAAATTGGCAACAGGTGCAATATAATTGGCAAATAAGAAAGCCACTCCCGCTAAAATAATGGCTACGAAAAAAAGAGGTCTCATAAACCTCAATAATGAAATTCCTGAAGATTTTATGGCAACCAATTCAAAATTTTCTCCCAGCTTGCCAAAAGTCATAATCGATGAAAGTAATATGGCCACAGGCAAAGACAGCGTAACCAGTGTTGCACTTGCATAAATGAGAAATTCCATTAACGTGAGAAAATCCAGACCTTTACCTACGAGGTCATCAATATATTTCCATAATATTTGCATCATAAATACAAATAACGTAATGAAAAATGTGGCAATAAAAGGCCACAGAAAAGCTTTTAGAATTAATTTATCGAGTTTTTTAAACATTTGAAGAACCCCGCTGGGAATAAGGTAATATTTCTTTCAGGAAAACATTTTTATTCGATGCATGTCAAAACAAAAATACATCTTTCACCACTTGAAAAGGAGCTGATAGCAAACAAAGAGTGGATTTTAACTAAAGCATCAGTCATTGAAAAAGTATTTCAGCTTTTCGGGGGAATGCATGATATATTTCGGGTAATGATGGAAGAAAAATATTATTCCATGATTACCGGAATTTTTCAAAAAAAAGATGCAAAGATTTCAAAAGGTGAAAATTACCGGGGGCTTCCTTATGTGATTATGGATTATCCTGCTTTTTTTTCAAAAGAAAATACTGTGGCAATAAGAACTTTTTTTTGGTGGGGAAATTTTTTCAGTATCTCATTGCATCTTTCAGGAAAAGCCTTTCAGGCGAAAGATAATTTTTCCGGATATTATCCTTACCTGAAACAGCATTCATTTTTCATTTGCATAAATGATAAGGAATGGCAGCATGATTTTGATCCTGCTAACTTTATAGAAGCCCCGAAGATTAATGAAAGGGATTGGGATCAAATCCTTAAAAAGAATTTCTTCAAAATTGCCAAAAAAATTGATCTGGACAAATGGAACGATGTTCCTGAATTCCTTGAAAGAAATTTTAAAGAAATCCTGGAATTTATAAAAATCAGTTTCCCAGGCGATGGAAGAGTTCCTTAACCTGTGTTTCCCAAAGCTGGCTTTGGTCCTTAATTTCTTTCTTATCAGCAAAATCATTTATAACCAAAATTGTGTCGTTGGTTACCTCAGATTTGTCGATACTGAATTCAAAATATTCATCAGCAGGAGAATTGATCCAGTGAAAACGTATTGATTTATTTTCTTCGCTCTCTACAACTTCCGCCTCCTCAACCGAACCATTCCACATAAAACTGAATTTGCCATCACTATCTTCTACTTTATCGGCAAACCATTCCTGCAAACCAGTGGATGTTGAAAGGAATTCATATAATATAATGGGTGAACATCTAACCGGATATTCCAGGGTGTATCGTATTTTCTTACTCATCTTTAATTTTAAATCTGAACTGTATAGGTGCAATAATAGAAAATAAATTAACTAACTAAGTTAATTTGTCCTTTTTTTTATAATTTATTTTCTGAAAGGTTAATTCAATAATATTCCAGCTGTATCATATATTTTAAGTTTTAACATTTTTTTTGGTCACATACTTAAATCTGTTTAAATTACGTTAATACTCCTGATTTATTTACAGTAACACACTTCCACCCAGTTATACAACTAAAATAACTCATATGAGTATGCGTCAACTAAAAATTTCAAAATCAATTACAAATCGCGAAAGCGAAAGTTTGGAAAAATACCTTCAGGAAATCGGGAAAGTAGAGCTGATTTCCCCGGAGGAGGAGGTAAAACTTGCCTTAAAAATAAGGGAAGGCGATCAGGCTGCTTTGGATAAGCTTACTAAGGCAAATCTCAGGTTTGTAGTATCTGTTGCCAAACAATATCAGAATCAGGGACTTACGCTTCCTGACTTAATTAATGAAGGCAATCTTGGCCTTATTAAGGCTGCTCAGCGCTTTGACGAGACGAGAGGATTTAAATTTATTTCATATGGAGTTTGGTGGATCCGGCAATCTATCATGCAGGCTCTTGCAGAACAATCCAGAATTGTAAGGCTCCCGCTTAATAAAGTTGGTTTAACTAACCGGATCAGCAGGGCTCTTACCCAGCTTGAACAGGAATTTGAACGCACACCCTCTGCAGAAGAAGTTGCAAACTTTCTCGGCATCGAAGTCGAAGAAGTCTCGGCAACTTTAAACGTGGCTGCCCGTCATGTGAGCATGGACTCTCCGTTAAGTGATGGCGAAGAGAATACACTAATTGACGTACTGATAAACAATAATGCTGACAGTGCTGATAAACAGATACTATTCAATGATTCATTGAAAAAAGAAATAGCCAGATCACTGACAATGCTCACAGAGAGACAAAAAGAGGTGATCTGTTTATTCTATGGCATAGGTGTCGATCAACCTATGAGCCTTGAAGACATTGGAGCAAGATTTAATTTGACAAGAGAAAGAGTTCGCCAAATAAAGGATAAATCACTGTCTAAACTTCGTTCAGCCTCAAGATCCCACCTTTTGAAAGAATATATGGGCAACTAATAATTTCATTTGGAATATTTAGGTGGATCTTCTGAAAATGGGATCCACTTTTTTTGCTTCCTTTTTATCGATGCTGATATTTTGATTATAATGATTGCTTTTCTTGCAAAATAGAATGCTGGCAGGTACTTTCTATTTTCTAAAATATCTTTACCTCAATATATGAATCAATTTTTCAAAATAGGAAAGCTGGTAGCTACTTTCGGAACAGAAGGCCAATTGCTTCTTGAGCATAACCTTGGCAAAAGAACCTCTTTAAAGGGAATTGAAAACCTATTTATTGAAGAAGACAATGAATCCTTTTTGCCGTATTTTGTTGAGTCTGTTAAAATAAAGAATAATTCAGAAGTATACCTGAAGGTTGAAGGGATTAATACCAAAGAAAGTGCAAAACCCTTTATCAGGAAGGAAATATGGCTTGGAGAAAATGATTTTAAGAAATTTTCTTCCCGTTCCGCTCCAATTTCATTCCTTGGTTTTGTGGTTGTAAGTGATAATAAAGAGTTGGGGGAAGTTTGCGAAGTAATAGAACAACCTCACCAGCTTCTTTGCAAAATAATGATTAGCGGCAAAGAAGTACTCCTGCCAGTTCATGAGGGAACCCTTCAAAAAATTGATAAAAAGAACAGGAAGTTATTTTTGTCCCTGCCGGATGGTTTGCTTGAATTATATATGGAAACATAATAATCATAAATCAAGAATTATCTTAATCATTCAGGAAATTCCCACTCCCGGGGTTTGTTTCATAACCGTATTGTTTTCACAAAAATTAAGGAAGGATTGAACAGTGCTGAATATTTTTCTTCAAAAAAAGTGAAATCCAAATGGGGGATACCTGATGATTATCATTTCTTTCATGAAATATCATAGAACTAAAGACCTTTTTGACCCTGAAAATATTATGGGGTCCCCGGCCTTCATCTATTCCGGGGAAACATCAGGCTGAAGCAAAAACAATATCGTGAAGGGTCTTTTTTTCCAGAACCTTTAGGGTAGCATCCCTGGTGATGGTCATTACTTTTCGTATTCCACAGATTTCCTCATCGCAATCTTCGCATTTTTCATAAAAATTCAGGCTTACGCACGGCAGCAGGGCGATAGGTCCGTTAATAACACGGATCACCGTTGCAAGATTTATCTTTTTTGGGGAAAGTTTTAGAAAATAACCACCACCTTTTCCTTTTTTGCTTTCAAGCAGATTTGCTTTTTTTAATTCATTTAGAATATTTTCAAGAAATTTCAATGGGATTTTTTTTTCTTTCGAAATTTCACTGATCAAAATGGGCCCGCCTCCGTAATTCTCGGCGAGATATGAAAGTGCCCTGAAGGCATACCTGGTTTTTTTAGAAAGCATTATTTTTTATATGGGAAAATCTGGTGAGGTTTTAAATAATGTAAAGTTAATAACTTTCTCCTACTAAAATAGTAGGATATTAATATATTTGCAAAATCTTTTACATAAAAAATTATTATTATGAGTTTACAATTAGGCGATACCGCACCGGATTTTACTGCAGAAACAACCGAAGGCAAAATTAATTTTTACGAATTTTTAGGCAACGGCTGGGGAGTCCTTTTTTCCCACCCTGCAGATTACACGCCGGTCTGTACCACGGAATTAGGAAGAACTGCTTCCCTAAAAAAGGAATTTGAAAAACGTAATGTGAAAGTTCTTGCAGTAAGTGTTGATCCACTTGATAAGCATTTTTCCTGGAGGAAGGATATTGATGAAACCCAACATGTAACTGTTGATTTCCCCATAATCGCAGATGAGGATAAAAAGGTAGCCAATCTTTATGGAATGATGCATCCCAATGCTTCTGCCACTGCAACGGTAAGATCATTGTTTATTATAGGTCCGGATAAAAAAGTCAAGCTGATGATTGTTTATCCGGCTTCCACAGGAAGAAATTTTAATGAAGTTTTGAGAGTGATAGATTCCTTGCAGCTAACTTCGGATTACAGCGTTGCCACTCCTGCAGATTGGAAGGAAGGGGAGGATGTAATAGTAGTGCCATCGATCACGACTGAAGATGCTATAAAAAAGTTTCCTAAGGGTGTAAAGGTGGTAAAACCCTACCTGCGTTATACGCCTCAACCAAATCTGAACTAGCTTCTGTTCTTTTTTAATTGTTGTAAAAGGGCTCTTAAATCTTTTGGAAGAGGCGCTTCTAAAGTGTGAAGTTTGCCATGCGCGTCTTTAAATATTAATCGATAAGAATGTAAGGCCAGTCTGTTAACCAGCGGCCTTTCTGCTTCTTCATGCAAGCTTAGTTTGTATTTCTTCTTAAAAGAAGACAGCAGTATTGGTTTCCCGTCCCCATAGATCGGATCACATGCTATCGGATGGCTGGAAAATTTCATGTGGACCCTTATCTGGTGAGTTCTTCCGCTATGAATATTGAATTGAACGAGCGAGTAGATTCCAAAATCTTCTAACATAAAGTAATCAGTTGAAGAAGGCTTACCTTTTTTGCTAATGATCATTACCCCTTTTAGCGAAGGATGTTCGGCTATTGCCTCATTGATAGAACCTTCTTTTTCCGGTAAACTACCTCTGATGATTCCGAGATAGATTTTTTCAATATTTCTCTTTTCAAATAATTGGGAAAGGTATCTGTGAGTCTGCACATTTTTTGCAAATAGAACCAGGCCGCTTGTTTCGCGGTCAAGCCGGTGAACAATAAATATCTGTTTGTATTGCTTTAAAAGGGTTTTGTACAGCGACAATTGGTTATCATCATGCCTGTCGGGTATAAAACCCTTTTAGATCGGAAGAGC
>OCZU010001461.1_pt1 | contig 15536 bp, 15 predicted proteins | sample 1539001 | NCBI WGS metagenome assembly OCZU01 (sample SAMEA3539306, study PRJEB22396) | soil metagenome | biome: tundra; feature: field; material: soil | place: USA | collected 2010-05 | depth 0.15 m | reverse complement strand
AGATTACAAGGTGACTGGAGTTCAGACGTGTGCTCTTCCGATCTGGATGATCGTTTGATCACTCCGGCGAGGTCTGGTCCGACGCCGGCTGCCGGTACCGGCTGTCCAGCAGCCGGTACCGCTCGGCCAGCTGGCGGTCGCGCAGGGCAAGCAGCCGCTCGCGCTCGGCGAGAGCGGCGAGCAATGCGTGCCGCTCGGCCTCAAGCCGCCGGACCATCGTCTCCAGCTCAAGCACCCGGCGAATGCCGGACAGCGTCATTCCGTCATCCACTAGCTCGACTACGTACTGGACGACCGTGATCTCCGCGCGGGTATAGCGCCGCTGGCCACCCGCTGACCGGGACGGCTGGACCACACGATGCTCGTCCAGTCGCCGCAGGAATGCCTGCTGCACTTCCAGCAGCGCGGCGACCTGGCCCACGGTGAACAGCGGCAGGTTCTCATCATCAAGAGGCAGCGATGGCACGGCTCACCTCCGGGCTCAACTCAGTCCCTGCCCTCCGGGGAAATGACTCAGGGACCCATGCGAGCAAGCCGCACGGGCCCCTGGCAGCGTACCTCCGGCTCAGGCGGCAATCTCCGGCTTGGCGCCGGTCTTGATCTCGACCTTGCGCGGCAAGGCCCTGGGCACCAGCGGGACGCGCACGGTCAGGACGCCGCGATCATAGTCGGCCTCGATCTGCTCGGCATCGACTGCGTCGTGCAGCCGGACCCGCCGCGTGAACGAGCCCATCGCCCGCTCGCGCACGAACAGCTTCTCGCCCTCGGCAAACTCCTGCGACCTGTGCGCACCGACGGTCAGAACACCGCCGTCCACTGTGACATCGATGCTGTCGGGATCGACGCCCGGAAGGTCGAAGCGAAGCTCGAAGCCGCCCTCGTGGCGGACGGCGTCCATCGGCATCGCCGGCCGGCTGGCGAACGCGGGGCCGAACGAGCGGCGGATCATGTGATCTACCTCGGTACCGAACGGGTCGAATGTGGTTAGCAGCATGGCGGTTCACCTTCCAGTGCGACGACTACCTGGACTCGAAGTTCCAGGCAACCTCTATCTCTACTATAGGTGAACCTGCAAATCGAGTTGCATATTCCTGCTCGAACCATCGGCTGCCGCCAAGCCCGGCCGACGAGCGGCGCGCTGCGTCAGGCCAGGCGCTCGATGATGGTCGCGTTGGCCTGACCGCCGCCCTCGCACATGGTCTGCAGCCCGTATCTGCCGCCGCTTCGCTCAAGCTCGTGCAGCAGCTTGGTCATCAAGATGGCGCCGGTCGCACCGAGCGGGTGGCCGAGCGCGAGCGCGCCACCGTTCGGATTGGCCTTCTCAAGCGAGGCACCAGTCTCGGCCGACCAGGCGATCAGGACGGGCGCGAAGGCTTCGTTTACCTCGAAAACGTCGATGTCGTCAATGAGCAGATGCCCCTTGGTGAGCGCCTGCTCCGTCGCCGGGATCGGCCCCGTCAGCATGAACACCGGGTCCGAGCCAATGACCGCGAGTGAGTGGATCCGGGCTCGCGGCGTGAACCCGTGCCGCCGTACCGCGTCCGGCGACGCGATCATCAGAGCAGCAGCACCGTCCGAGATCTGCGACGCGGCGGCGGCCGTGACTTCCCAGCCAGGCCGCAGCGGCTTGAGCGTGGCCATGGCCTCCAGCGAGGTATCCCGGCGCGGGCCCTCGTCGTCGCTGATCCCGTTGACCTCAGTGATCTCGCGGTCGAACCTGCCTTCGTCGAGCGCGCGGATCGCCCTGGCGTGGCTCTCTAGCGCGAACTCCTCAAGCTGATGCCGTTTGATCCCCCACTTCTCGCACATTAGCTGCGCGCCCCTGAACTGAGAGATTTCCTGATCCCCGTACCGGTCCCGCCAGCCCTGCCCGAACGGGAACGCCATGCCCTTCTCCAGCGGCAGCGAGACCGTGCTGCCCATCGGCACCTGGCTCATGCTCTCCACCCCGGCGGCCACGACCAGGTCCTGAGTACCGGACAGCACCGCCTGAGCGGCGAAGTGAACCGCCTGCTGGGACGATCCGCACTGCCGGTCGATGGTCACGCCAGGGACGGACTCTGGCAGCCCGGCCGAGAGCCAGGCATTGCGCGCGATGTCGATCGACTGCGGGCCGATCTGGGAGACGCAGCCCATAATGACGTCCTCCACAGCCGCCGGATCGGCGCCGGTGCGGGCGACAAGCTCACTCAGCACGTGCGCGGCCAGGTCGACCGGATGCACGGACGCCAGACCGCCGTTTCGCCGGCCGACCGGACTGCGCACCGCGCCGACGATGTATGCCTCGGACACCGCAACCTCCCGTAATTCGGCGCTAGATGGCCGATCGATCGAGGTTACCCCGGAGTAGTCATATCGCCATAGTCCTGGCGGTCGCATCAGCCAGGACTGATGATTACACCATCTGACTGCGACCTGGCCGCTACGCTCCGTACTGGGGAACAGGGCGGGGAGTTACCGGGGGCATGACAAAAATCACCGACGATACGACAGGGCTGCTCAGCATCGGGCATCTGGCACAAGATGCCGGGGTGAGCAGCCGTACGATCCGCTACTACGAGGAACTCGGCATCCTGCCCGAGCCACGCCGGTCTCCTGGCGGGACCCGCAGGTACCCGCAGGAGTACCGCGGATACATCGCCGCCGCGCTGGCGCTCAAGGACCTCGGCTTCGGGCTGGAAGAGATGAAGCCGCTGGCCAGGCTCGCCGCCGGGCGTCAGGTTAGCCCGCATCAGCGGGACACCGCGGCCGCCCTGGTACAGGGCCGGATCGATGCGCTGGCCAGGCAGGCCGTCATGTTGCGCAGGCTGCTCGACTCCGTGTGCCGCCCCGGCGCGGCGGCACCGGTGTCGGCGGTCCTCGGCGCGGCCGAGATGATCGCCGCGGGTTCGCCACGCGACGGCACCAGCTGAGCCGACCTGGATGTGCCCGCCCTGGCGCGGCCGGCTCGCCGCGTGATTGCATCGGCTGAGCGGACGGCATGCGGCGGCCAAATCCCGTTATGCTAAAAGAGCGGCGAATTACGGGAGGCGGCAGTGACCAATGGCCTGATCCTGCTCGGGTTCATCGCCCTGATCTTCGCGCTCATCCTCGGCCGGTTCCGCCGGCGGATCGGGCTGCCAGTCACTGTGCGGGTCCTGATGATCGCTATCAGCGGCTTCGCCATCGTGGTGCTGGTGATGTGGGCAGCCAGCACCAAGTAGCACGATGCGCTCAGAGCCCGGCGGTACCAGCCTTGATCGGCATCTCGAACCAGACTGCCTTGCCTTCCGTGGTCGGCCGGGTGCCCCACCGGAACGCGAGCTGATCGACCAGATACAGGCCGCGGCCGCCTTCGTCGTTCTCCCCGGCCATCCGGATCCTGGGCAGCCGCAGGTCGGTGTCGAAGACCTCGACCCAGATCGACGCCTCGCCCTTGCGGATCCTGAGCATGAATTCCTGGCCCGACGCACCGCTGAAGTCCTCAGGGTACGGCGAGTCGTCCCAGTCATCCAGATTGCCGTGCAGGGCCACGAGGCCGACCGAGTCAAGCGCGAACTCGTGCCGCGGGCTCGGCGCACCTGAGGTGTGCAGGACGACGTTCGTCACCACCTCGGAGACGAGCAGGCAGGCCAGATCGACCTGCTCGGCGTCCATCCCCCACTCGACGAACGTCTCGAAAGCCCACCGTCTGGCCTCGGAAACCCGGATCGGCTCAGCCGCGAACCTGTGGTCCCAGGTCTGCAGCTCGATCGGCGAGGTCCGGACCACCACGATCGCCATGTCGTCGTCAATCTCGCCGGGGACCGCCTGCTCGGCAGCGGCAGCTATCTGCTCGACGCTTTCGCGGGCCACCGACCGGATGGCCTGGCGCAGCATGTCGAGCACCTCGGCGTCGTCGTAGTGGCCAGGTCCGTCGACCCGGTGCCGCCGGTCGACCAGCCCGTCGGTGTAGAAGATCAGCGTCGACCCGGGCGGCAGCTCGTGAGTTTCCTCGCGGAAGGTCGGCACCCCTGGCATGCCCTTGGGCATGCCGAGCATGACACCGGTGTACTCGAGTTCCATCTGCTGGACGTCACCGTCGGCCACGATGAGAGGGGCCATGTGGCCGGCGTTGGCGATCGTCAGCCGCCGCGACCACGGGTCGTAGACCAGGTAGGTGCAGCTGACGATCGGCGAGTCTGGCTGCGATTCGGCGGCCACGTCGGTGGCCGGCGGGATCAGCGTCCGGCACCAGTCGTCCAGCCTGCGCAAGATCTCCGCGGGTGCCTTGTCGTCCTGCGCGAACGCGCGCAGCGCCGATCGAAGCTGGCCCATAATCGCGGCAGCACGCGCGCCGCGTCCCTCCACGTCGCCGATGACGATGCCGACCCGGCCCGCCGACAGCGTGATGATGTCGTACCAGTCGCCGCCCACCTGGGTCTGAATGCCCTGCCCGTGCGTCTCCAGCGGCTTCGCAGGCACGTACCGGTAGGCCACCTCCAGCCCGTCGAGCACCGGCGGCTCGTTCGGCAGCAGGCTGTCCTGGAATTTCCGCGCGGTGTTGCGCTCTTCCTCGAAGAGCATGGCGTTGTCGATCGCGATCGCGACCCGGCTGGCAATCGCCGCCACGAAGTCACGGTCGTACGCGACAAAGTTCGGCGATTCGCGCTCGGTCAGCGAGGACAGCGCCAGGCTGAGCACCCCGAGCACCGTGCCGCGTGCGATCAGCGGCGAGGCGATCACCGATGTCACGCCTACATCCAGTCCGGCCTGCAGGCTCTCCGGCGTCGGTGCCGGATACTCGTCCTCGCGGAGGTCCTGGACCAGGACGGTCTCCTCGGAGTCCATCGCCTGGAAGCAGAAGTGCCCGCGCGGATAGATGATCGGCTCGCCGACGCTCTTCCAGGTTCCCTCGGGCGGTGCCCAGTCCCAGGCGTGCCTAGCGGCCCGGCGCACCAGCACGTAGGTCTTCTTGTCGGCCTGCTTCAGGTCGATCAGGCAGTGATCGGCGAACTGCGGCACTAGCGTCTCGGCCACCTGGCGCAGGGTCACATCAAGCTCAAGCGAGCCAGCCAGCCGCTCGCCGATCCGATCGAGAATCCCGAACCGCTCAACGGACGGCCCGCTGCCGAGCTGGACCGCCTGCCGGGCCATGATCACCGTGCCGGTGACTTCCTTAGTGGGTGCCCGCAGCGGGACGGCGTTCGCCCGGACGAACACGATCGAGCCGTCGGACCGCCGGATCGAGAGAGTGCCTTCCCAGTCCCGGCCACGGCACGCCTGCCGTTCCAGGTTCTTGACCTTGCCAATGTCGTCCTCCTCGAATCCGAGGGTACGAAAGCCCTGGCCAATCAGATGCTGCCGGCTGGGGTAGCCGAACAGGAGCGCAGCGAAGGAGTTCGCGTAGCGCATGACACCGTAATGGTCAACGACCAGGACGCCGGTCTCGACCTGCTCAAGGATCGTCTCCGCGCTGAGTACCTGATCCGGGCCGCTCGGCGGACCGACCACCTCAGCCGCCGCAGCCTTCAGCGCCACGTCAGCCGCCAGTCTCGCCTCGGCGGTCGACGCCGCCTCGGCGGCACGTGCTTCTTCCGCCACTAGCGCCGCCCGTCGGGCGGCTTCACTCTCTGCTGTCACCGGCCACCTGCCAGGCACACCCTACACCTCGGTGACGAAGAGATGAGCGGCGACGTCACGCGGCAATGCTCCCGCCTGACCGCCTACCGCGCCTGCACTTGTCACCCGTATATTGTCGCTCCCGGCAACGAGGGTAACCTCGCGTCCGGGTTGTAGCCCAATGTTCTTGAGTTTAAGCATTAGCGGGGCATCACTTTGCAGTTGTTCGCTGATTCGCCGCACTATTACCCGCGTCGGGCGCGCGGAGGCCACAACGGTCATTGGCAGGTCACGCTCCTGAGCGGCCGCCTGCACCCGGTCGACAGCAGCCTCGGGCACGCCGAGCTCGGCCAGCCCTGGAATCACATTCCCGTGCGGGCACCGAACCGGGTAGTCGAGAAGATCGGCTAGCCGCCTTTCCACGCTGTCAGAAATGACATGCTCCCAGCGGCATGCCTCCACGTGGACTTCCTCCCAGGGCAGGCCAATAACGTCGACGAGCAGGCACTCAGCGAGGCGGTGCTTGCGCATGACCCGCGTCGCCAGTTCCCGGCCGTGCTCGGTCAGGTCCAGGTGCCGGTCCCCGGCCACGAGCAGCAATCCGTCCCGCTCCATCCGGGCAACCGTCTCGCTGACTGTCGGACCGCTCTGCGAGAGCCGCTCTGCGATCCGCGCCCGCAGCGGCACTATTCCCTCTTCGGCAAGCTCGAAGACCGTGCGGAGGTACATCTCGGTCGTATCGATCAGGCCGTGAGCCGCCACCGTTGCCTCCCTCAGGCATACGATGTTACGGCGTCGGCACCGCCGGTCAGGGAGCCAGTCGCTCGACCACCCAGGTATTGCCCTGTCTGCGGAATCTCAGCCGGTCGTGCATCCGGTTCGCCCGGCCGTGCCAGAACTCAAACGTTTGCGGGACGAGCAGGTATCCGCCCCAGAATACCGGCAGCGGGATCTGCTCGCCGTCCGGCCAGCGCTGCTCCATTCGCGCATAGCGCGCTTCAAGCTCGCCCCGCGATCCGATCACTGTGGACTGCCGGCTAGCCCACGCCGCGAGCTGCGAGGCGCGCGGCCTGGTGCCGAAGTATTCTTCGCTCGCGGTGGCAGGGACCGGCGTGACCGGGCCCTCGATGATCACCTGGCGGTGCATTGCGTGCCAGGGGAAGAGCAGGCACGCCCGCGGCACCTCGCCAAGGTCAGAGCCCTTGCGGGAGGTCCGGTTGGTGTAGAACGTGAATCCGCTGGCGTCGTGGCCCTTCAGCAGGACCGTCCTGGCCCCGGGCTGGCCGGCGGCCGACACCGTGGCCAGGATCATCGCCGTCGGCTCCGGGATGCCGAAAGCCACCGCCTGCGCCATCCACAGGTTGAACTGGTCATCGGGCTCAGCGGCGAGCGTCGTCTCTTCGAGGCCGTGTGCTGGCCAGTTCGCCGCGTCGCTAGCTACTGCCATGGGTACTGATCTTCACATAGCTCCCGCGGCCTTGCAGGGGCGGGTAACTGGCAGGGCGGGCATGCGACCAGGCAATGACGCAGTCGTAAGCTAAACGGCGTTTGGCCGACCGCCTTCAGATGGCCGGTCGAGGAGAAGGAGGAGACACCGATGTCCGACTTCACGCCTGGCCTTGAGGGCATCATCGCGTTTGAGACGCAGATCGCGGAGCCCGACAAGGAGGGCGGCTCGCTCCGATACCGGGGCGTGGACATCGAGGAACTGGTCGGGCACGTGACCTACGGGCACGTCTGGGGCCTGCTGGTGGACAACGCATTCGAGCCAGGCCTGCCGCCCGCTGAGCCCTACCCCATCCCGGTCCACTCCGGGGACATCCGGGTCGATGTACAGAGCGCACTGGCGATGCTGGCGCCCGCGTGGGGTATGCACCAACTGCTTGACATCAGCGATACCCAGGCTCGCGACGACCTGGCCCGTGCTTCGGTCATGGCTCTGTCGTTCGTGGCCCAGGCTGCCCGCGGTCCTGGTCTGCCGATGGTCCCGCAGCGCCGGGTCGACGAGGCACAGACCATCACTGAGCGATTCATGATCCGCTGGCGCGGCGAGCCCGATCCGCAGCATGTCAAGGCCATCGACGCGTACTGGACGTCGGCCGCTGAGCACGGCATGAATGCCTCCACGTTCACCGCGCGGGTGATCGCCTCGACCGGCGCCGACGTCGCGGCCGCCCTGTCCGGCGCGGTCGGCGCCATGTCCGGCCCGCTGCACGGCGGCGCTCCGGCCCGGGTGCTGCACATGATCGAGGAGGTTGAGCGGACCGGAGACGCGACCGCGTATGTGAAGCGACTGCTCGACAACGGCGACCGGCTGATGGGCTTCGGACACCGGGTCTACCGGGCCGAGGACCCGCGGGCGCGAGTGCTGCGCCGGACCGCCAGGGATCTCGGCGCACCACGATATGAGGTCGCCGCGGCGCTGGAGAAGGCGGCTCTTGACGAGCTGCATGCCCGCAGGCCGGACCGGGTCCTCGCTACCAACGTCGAGTTCTGGGCCGCGATCGTGCTGGACTTCGCCCACGTCGCGCCGCACATGTTCACGTCGATGTTCACCTGCGCGCGCACGGCAGGCTGGGCCGCGCACATCATGGAGCAGAAGCAGACCGGACGCCTGGTCCGGCCGAGCGCTCGTTATGTCGGCCCCAGGGCCAGATCTGTCCTTGACGTTGCTGGCGCCGAGGACGTCGTAGACACCAACGTCTGACCGGCGCGGTGCCCGGTGCCGACGCGGTGCCCGGTGCCGACGCGGTGCCCGGTGCCCGGTGCCGGCGCGGCTTCATCGACGGTCCGCTTGACCTCGGCGGATCCGGTCATGCGGCCGACCGCAAGGGCCAGCTCTCGATTGTGTCGTAGCGCAGGCGCGGTGCGAGCTGGCTGCGGACCAGGTGAATCTGCCCGGCGGTCCAGACCGAGCCGACGAAGCCTGCGAGTGCCTCCACCAGCGAGCCCACGTCGGTCGGCTCCCCGCACCGCGCGAGCGTCAGGTGCGGGCGGTAGCGCCTGCCCTCGTCGGGCGGCGGAGCATCTGCCCGGCGCGCTCCCGCGGCTACCGACCCGGCCAGCTCGGCCAGCGCCCGCCGGTCACCTTCGATGCCCGCCCACAGCACCCGCGCCCTGGCGGCTGACGGAAATGCTCCTGCCTTACTGATCGAGACATCCAGCGCCCGGTGCCGTCCTGCCGTCCGTTCCAGCCTGGTCCCGAGAGCTGGCAGCCTGGCCTGGTCTACCTCGCCGAGAAACGCCAGCGTGATGTGCCAGGTCTCCGACTGGCCGGTCCAGCGGAGCCGCGGCCAGGGCAGTCTCAGCGGGGCGAGTGCCGCTTGCAGTTCAGCTTGCGCTTCCGGCGGCGGCAGCAGAGCCACGAAGAGTCGCACGAAACTATTGGTATCAGCCGCGCAGATCAGCCCGTCGTCCAGGTGAGACGGGCTGTTGCACTATCGACAGTCCGCAGCAGGTGATCTCTGATCACATCAGCCGCTCCCGCCACGCCAGCACCGGCCGGACGACGTTCCGCGGGCCGCCGTTCATGATCGTGGTGAAAGGGTGCTGCCCCCGCAACACCATCTGACCACGATCATGAACGCTGCCGTCAGAAGCGCGATCTGCGCCGAATCATTCGTTCAATATCATTCGTTCAGGCGAGCGCTCGGGTCAGGCCGGGCCGGCGGCGAAGGTAGCTGCGGACCGGAATCCCGCGACTACGCGCTAGGAGCGCACCGACCACGGCCACTGACAGGACAGAGATCGCTCCCCCGGCGATGAGGCTCATCCTCGGCCCGAACTCCTGGGCGACCCAGCCGGCGAGCGGCGCGCCGAGCGGCGCGCCGCCGAGGAAGACCAGCATGTAGATCCCCATGACCCGGCCGCGCATCTCGGCGGCGACGCTCAGCTGCGTGGCCGCGTTCGCCGCGGTAGAGAAACTGATCACGGTGAGACCGGTAGGAACCAGCAGGATCAGGAATGCCCAGAAGGTCGGCATCAGTCCGGAGAGCACTTCGAACGTGCCGAACGCTAGTGCCGTGCCGAGCAGCAGCCGCATCCCGCTACGGGTCCTGCGGGCGGCTACCAGGGCACCGATCAGCGCTCCCAGGGCGAACACCGCCGACGCGACGCCGAACTTGCTCGCCCCGGTATGGAATACCGAGCGCGACATCAGCGCGGTCGTCACCGTGAAGTTCATGCCGAACGTGGCGAGGAAGAAGACCAGCACCATCGTCATCAGCAGGTCGGGCCTGGTGCGGACGTAGGTCAGCCCGGCGCGGAGCTGGCCCTTCGCCCGTGCCACCCGGTCGGACGGATGCAGCGCGGACTGGCGCATCATCCGCAGGCTGACCAGCACTGCCAGGTACGAGGTCGCATTGACGAAGAACGCCGTCGACGTGCCAACCAGGCTGATCACGATCCCGGCAACGGCCGGCCCGGTGATCCTGGCCAGATTGAAGACCGCGCTGTTCAGGGCGATGGCGTTGCGGAGCTCATCGCGGCCGACCATCTCGACGACGAAAGACTGCCTGGTCGGATTGTCCACCACCGTCGCGAGGCCAAGGCCGAACGCCAGGGCGTAGACCTGCCAGATGCGAACCACGCCGGTCACCGCGAGCAGTCCCAGGATCAGCGCGAGTGCGCCCATCATTGCCTGGGTCACCATCAGCACCCTGCGCTTGGGATAGCGGTCGGCGATCATGCCGCCCCAGAGGCTGAACAGCAGCAGGGGCAGGAACTGCAGTCCGGTCGTGATCCCGATCGCTTCACCGCTGTTGTGGGTCAGCTCCAGGACCAGCCAGTCCTGAGCGACGCGTTGCATCCAGGTACCTGTATTCGAGATCACCTGGCCAGTCGCGAACAGCCGGAAATTCCGCACCCGGAGTGCGCTGAAGGTACGGTGGCGCTGCGTGCCCGCCGGACTGTCGCTGGCCGCCTGGCTGGCAGGACCCTCCGTACTGCTCGGCCCGGTCAGGACTTGCTGAGCTTCTCCAGAATCGGAACGGCCTCGCGGAGCTTCGCCCGATCGGCCGGAGTAAGATCCCGCAACCGGCGGGCCAGCCATGCCTCGCGCAGTTGGCGCACCTGCCGGACTACGTCGCGGCCATGGTCGGTGACGGTGAGCAGGACCTGCCGGCGATCGGTCGGATGCGGCATCCGACGGATCAGGCCGCGTTCTTCCAATGCCGCGATGACCCTGGTCATCGTGGGCGGCTGAACCTTCTCGTGGTCGGCTAGCTCGCCCGGCGTCATCGCGGTGTGCTTTTCCAGTGTGGCCAGAGCGGCGAGCTGGGTGTCGGAGAGCTCGGGCTGCAGTCCTTGTGCGGCTCGCTCGGCCCGCATCCGGCGTGCCAGCCGACTCACTGAGATCCGCAGCGACGTCGCCAGCCCCGCGTCCGACCTGGACTGGGGTGTCGTCATAATCGTTAGCTTCGCTCATTACTTTGGCTAACCGTATATGCGGAGCGGTTATTCCGTCAACAACGGCTAGCGGGACCGGCGAACGACCGCCCGGCCGGGCAATCAGGCCATGCCACGGACAGGCATCGCCAAGCTACCCACGGACGGGCAACAACAAGCTACGCCACGACTAGCTCATTCCGGTGCCATGTCCGCCGATCCGCGGTGCCGCGGGAAATAGCCGACCGTCCGGTCAGGATCTCCGCTGGCGACAGCGCCGGAGCAGCCCGCCGACCACTGGGCTAGCCTGGCCATCATGTCCCGCCAGCTCCGCCCAGCTCCGCCGCCGCTCGAAGGCAATGACCAGGTCGTTGCCGCCGTGGGCACGCTCTGCTGGGCAGTAGCGCTCATCGTGATCTTTGTGCTACGGCACCGTATTTCCGCATCGAGCCAGTGGTGGATCTGGACATGCGTAGTTGGTATCGGTCTGGGCCTCTTTGCGCTCGCGTACATACCGCGGCTCAAGCGCTCCCGCGCCAGGGCCGCAGAGCGCCGCGCCGAGGCACGGCACTAGGCGCGCCCGTGCTCTAGGCTCGCTGATCCGCGCCCAGCGGCAGCGGACTGCGCGGGGTCAGAGCAGCTCGTGGTCGAGTGTCTCAAGAACGCTCTCCGGCACCGCGGCGCCGGCCGACATCATCTCGTAACCGAGCTCGTCGATAGCGGGGGCCGCCGCGCTGGAACTGCTGTCCACCGGCGTGCCCGCATCGGAGTGCGCGCCGCAGCCGTGATCCACCGATACGACCCGGCCATCGTCCGGCGCGAACTCATTGGCGCAGACACCGAAGACCCGTCCGAGCGGACCGTTCAGCCGGACCAGGAAGCCACAGGTCAGGCAGCTGCCGGGAGCGGCGCTCGCCAGCGCGGCGCTAGGACCGTGCTCACCGGTGTACCAGCGGACAGCTGCCTCATCGCGCCCGATCGCTGACAGCACCCTGGTCGGCCGGAGTCCGGCATCGACGCGCTTGCCGTGCTGCCGCGAGCGGCGGGCGCGACCGTGACCGGCACTGACACCAGCCGGGCCTTCTCCGCCGGGTAGGTCACCGCCAGGTACATCACCGCCGGTCACATCACCGCCGGTCACATCACCGCCGGTCACATCACCGCGGGGCGCGTCTTCGCCAAGCAGGTCGCTACCTGGCAGGTCGCTACCGAGGAGGTCACTACCGAGGAGGTCGACGCGCAGGCTCCATGCCTCGCTCTCATCCCAGTCAAGGAGCCCGTCTTCACCGTCGATCGCCACCACCGGGATCAGCCGCTCATCGTCTGAGCTGGCTGGCATCAGATCGCCGACCTTGAGATCGCCTGGACGTACCCGCTCCGTCCAGGGCACCCACTGCGGTGCGAGCAGCGATTCCGCGCCAGGCAGCAACAAGCTCTCGCTGACAGTGACCACCTTGGATCTGGCGGCGCGGTTTACCGTCACCGCCCAGTGCCAGCCGACGTAGGCGCGGTTCAGGCAGGCGAACAAGTGCGTGACGACTCTGTCGCCATCGGTCTGGGTGCCCAGATGCGCACCGACCTGATCAGGTCCTGCTGTCTCCTGCGCCGCACCGCGGGCAAGGTCCATCGCCTCAGCGCAGACCTGGTCTGGCTCAGCTTGGCGCGCTGTTGTCGGACTCATAATCGGTAATTGTTCCGCATCCAGCTTCAGGCGCGCACACAGACGGCCAGACTGCCCGCTTCCGACCTCTCTGCCAGTGCGGCATTCTGGTGCTGCAGGCCCAATACTGGGTTCATGCGAGATTCCGGAGTCGGGGCGCGCGCCAGGCAGGCGACCCGAACCGCCGCCACCGCCTCGCAGTCGGCCGCGAGGTCCGTCGCCTCCGCCTCGCAGTCGGCGGCACGCGTGAGCGCCGCAGCCGCCAATGGCGCCACGCGCACGATGCACCGGATGACCAATGCATCCGGAGCCGGGCGCACTGGCCTTGCCCATCTGATCGAACTCTCCGCAGCTGGCAGTCTTGCTGACGCGTTTGTCGCCGTCGCCCTGGCTGGCACACTGTTCTTCAGCACATCGGTGACCCAGGCGCGTGGACGGGTCGCGCTCGCGCTGCTCATCACCATGGCACCGTTCGCCCTGCTCGCGCCCTTCATCGGGCCGCTGCTTGACCGGGTGCGGCACGGCCGCCGGTACATCCTGGTCGGCACGGCTCTGGCCAGGGGTCTGCTGTGCTGGGGCATGGCGGGCGCTGTGCAGCACAACGACACCGTCACCCTGCTGCCTGCTGCCTTCGGCGTGCTGTTGCTGCAGAAGGCTTACTCGGTGACGCGGGCCTCGGTCACTCCGCCGCTGCTGCCAGCCGAGATCACGCTCGTTACGGCCAACGCCCGGTGTGCCCTGGCCGCCCTGATCGCCACGTCCGTGGGAGTGCCGCTCGCCGCTGGTGTCGATACCCTGACCGGCGGAAGCTCCGCGGGCGCGGCCTGGGTGCTGCGGGTTGGCACAGTCCTCTATCTGGCCGCGATGGTCCCGGGCCTGCGGCTGCCAGGCGGTGTCGACGAGCCAGTCGCGGAACCTGAGTCCCGGCAGGCAGCCGGTCACTCAGCGGATCCGGCAGGAACCGGAACGCGGGCGGCCCGTGGCGCCGCCCACCCAGCCCACCAGAGCGCAGCTAGCGGCAACGGAAGCGGCAACGGCAGTCCGGTGCGGCCTCCCGGCCAGGCCCGCCGCCAGCGCCGCGGACGGCTGTTTCCGCGCCCCGTCGGACATGTGGTCGGCGAGGCCATGTGCGCGAACGCATCGTTGCGCATATTTTATGGGTTTATAATGTTTTTCCTCGTTTTTCTCCTGAGAACCGTGCATTTCGGTACCGCGTCCTACAAAGTCGATATTGCCGAGCTTCTCGGATCGGTCGCGCTCGGCGGATTCGTCGGCACCGCGGCGGGATCGGCCCTGCGGGCCAGGGCACCACAGGTGATGATCTTCGGAATGCTCGTGACCACAATGGTGGTCACCTCGGCGTGCGCGGCCTTCTTCGGCCTGTGGACGGCAGTAATCGTCATATTCGCCGCCGCGTTCAGCCAGGCGCTGGTGAAGCTGGCCCTGGATTCGATTGTCCAACGGGAAATCAGCCCTGACGTCCGGTCGTCCACCTTCGCTGCTTCGGAGACCCTGCACCAGTTGGCCTTTGTCGGCGGCGGCCTGCTGGGCATACTGATGTCCCTCACCGGCAACGGACTGCTCGGCCTGTCAGCGGCCGCGGCCTGCATGGCATTCGCGCTCGGCGCGCTGGTCTACAGCAGGCGGAGCCGGATCATGCGAGCACGCCGGGCAGCGGTCCGGCCGGCCTGACCGGACGCGGCCGTCAGTCAGGCGTCGATGTCGTCAGCTACCGCTCGCAGCACGGTGGCGATCTTCTTGGCCTCCCGGCTCTCCGGGTGCTTGCCCCTGTGGTAGGTATTCGATACGCCGTCGAGCAGCTTGATCAGGTCCTCGACGAGAACAGTCATCTCATCGGTTCCCTTGCGGTTCGCCTTGGTCATCGTGGGCGGCGGTTCCAGCGCCCGAACCTGTAGCGCCTGGGCGCCCCTGCGGCCCTCAGCCACGCCGAACTCGACGCGCTGCCCGGCGCGCAGTACTGTGCCCGCAATCAAGGCAGTCGAGTGAACGAAGACCTCGCCCCCGTCGTCACGGGTGAGGAAGCCGAACCCCTTGTCGGCGTCATACCACTTGACCTTGCCAGTCGGCACGAGCGGACCCTTTGCGCGAAGAGAAATGATGGGCTGCGACCTTGCGGCGCATATCCAGGCTATCGGTCTCTGCTAGGCACGCCGACTCCTGGATCGGACTGGCCAGCCAGGACCGAACTTACCGAGCTTCGCACCTGTCCGGCCAGTCGATTTAGCCGGCCCTCCGACCGGCCGGCCAGGCAGCCCTGCGGCCAGCCGACCAGCCATGCGGCTGACAATGTAGCCGGCTCGCCAGCGACTGGGCTGGCCACCAGCGCATCACCCGGTCCGTCGCGGCGTGTTCCATGGAGGCTGCCTGGGGACCCGCGGACCACGGTGCAGCCGCCAGACCAGATAGCCAGAGCTGAAAACTGCCGCCACCCGGCTCAGCCGGCCGACGCTCAGCCATACCTCGAGGGCGTATGAGTCCAGCGTGTGGCGCTCCCCGCCCACGATCACGACCAGCACAGTACCGGCGATGACGAGCACGATCGGTATCGCGAGGCCGACCCATTTGCCGCGAAGATCCCACGCACTGGACAGCAGCACGAGCCCGGCACCAAGCAGCCACACCGGCGGGAAGACCACGCCGCCCACTCCGAGCAGCACGATGGCGATCGCTTCAAGCGGCTTGCGCCGGGCCACGACAACCGTCCCGTCGGCGAACCGCCGGATCGCACCGATCGCGGGCCTAGCGGACGGCACGGGCGGAGCGGACGGCACGGGCCCGACGGACCGCACCGGTCCGGCGGACGGCACGGGCGGAGCGGACGGCACCGGTCCGGCGGACCGCACCGGTCCGGCGGACGGCTTGGGCCGAGCGGACGGCACCGGGCCGGCGG
>OCZU010001459.1_pt1 | contig 15544 bp, 11 predicted proteins | sample 1539001 | NCBI WGS metagenome assembly OCZU01 (sample SAMEA3539306, study PRJEB22396) | soil metagenome | biome: tundra; feature: field; material: soil | place: USA | collected 2010-05 | depth 0.15 m | reverse complement strand
GGGGATGATATTCAAAGGACCGATTGCAGAACTCGGACGTATTGGGGGAATGGCGGCGGCCGGATTGGGCGTAGCGTTGGCAATTTACATCGCCTACAAGTGGCGCGAACGCCGCCGCTTTCTTGCGTCACTGCGCATGGCCAGAATCAGCGTCGATGACTTGTACGCGCTTCTGACGGCGAAACAGGACCCGCTGATATTGGATGTACGCACGCACACGGCTCGCAGCCTGCAACCGCGTTGGATTCCAACGGCGATCCATGCGCCGGTCGAGGAACTCGAACACTGGCTCAAGGACTATTCTCGCGAGCGCGAGATCATCGTCTACTGTACCTGCCCCAATGAAGCTTCTGCGGCGCAGGTTGCCAAGCGGCTGATGAACCACGGCTTCAAGCGCGTGCGTCCGTTACATGGCGGACTCGACGCGTGGATCGATGCGGGCTACCCCGTCGAAACGCAGCCGGCCGAAGAGGTGTCATGAAAATAAGAATACGAATCGGCCGGGCGCGGACGCGTGCCCTGTTCCATATCTCGCTGAGTTGCGGACTGCTGGTGTTGGCGGCTGGCGCCGGCAGCGCCAGCGAGGCGCCGGAGCGACTCGTGCATCGGTTCCTGCAAATCGAGCTCTCTGCCGACGCCACATTCGTGGCGTCGGTCGAAGGCGACGCGCCTCCGAATGGTTTTCTGCCGCCGGTTCGGGATCTCATGATCCGGCGTCTGCGGGACGGTGTCGCGACCCGGATCGAGCTGCCCTGCGGCCGCGTACCGGAATGTTGGCCGGCGTCGCTGGCGTGGACTCCGGACGGCAGCCACCTCAGCTTCGCTTTGCGCACGCCGGGAGGTCACGCACGCTCTCTGTATACGGTAGCCGCCGACGGCAGCGGGCTCACGAAGCTGCTGGATTTCAATGGAACGATCGAGGAGCTGCGCTATGGCCCCGATGGTCAGCTCGCGATGTTGGCGACCGAGGACGCGCGCAAGGAGGTCGGCGCCATGGAAGCGGCCGCGCCAATATCGGGCGATCTCGATGCACCGCTGACCGAGCAGCGCATCGCCGTGCTCGAGAACCGTGCGCTGCGCTGGGTCTCGCCACCGGACCTGTACGTCTATGAATATGATTGGAGGCCGGCCGGCGGGGGTTTCGTCGGCACCGCGGCGCCCGGCAACGGCGACGACAACTGGTGGACCGCCAAGTTGTACGGCTTCTCAGAGCGCGATGCAGGGCCCCAAGTCCTCTACAGCCCCGCGAACATGCGGCAACAGATTGCGAAGCCGAGCGTATCGCGCGATGGCCGGCGCGTCGCGTTCATCGCTGGAATCATGAGCGACTTCGGCTCCACCGGCGGGGACGTCTACACGCTCGCGCTCGATGGCGGCCCGGCCACCAATCTGACCCCAGGCTTGCGCGCCTCCGCGACGGCACTTGGCTGGGACTGCAACGGACATCTCCAAGCGCAGCTGCTCAAGGGTGACCAGACCGAGTTCGTGGATCTGGGCGGCGGCCGGCAGCCGGCGCCCCTCGTCGTCCTCTGGAGCGGCGCGGAGTCCGTGGGGCCTCGCGCCGCCGGCGTTTCACTGGTCTGCCCCTCGGGGCTGAGCGCTGCCGAGCACGAATCTTTCACGGAACCGCCGGAGCTCGAGGCCGGTGCAATCGGACACTGGCACAATTTGACGACGGCCAATGCCGGTATGCGCAACTCCGCACGCGTGCAAAGTTTATGGTGGAAGAGCGACGGCTTCGACGTGCAGGGTTGGCTGCTGCTGCCCGAACACGCGAGTGCAAGGATGCCGATGGTCACGATGATTCATGGCGGTCCCGCAGCCGCCGCCACGCCAATCTTTAGCGGTCCGGGACTCAGCGATACCCTGCTGGAACACGGGTATGCATTGTTTCGGCCAAACCCTCGCGGCAGCTACGGCCAGGGGGAGCAATTTACGTTGGCGAACGTACGCGACTTCGGCCATGGCGACTTGCGCGATGTGCTCGCCGGTATCGATACCGCGTTGCAGAGCGCGCCGATCGATGCGTCGCGGCTCGGAATCACCGGCGGCAGTTACGGCGGCTTCATGACGATGTGGGCGGTGACCCAGACCACGCGCTTCAAGGCCGCGGTCGCGGGTGCCGGCATCAGCGACTGGCTCTCGTACTACGGCGAAAACGGCATCGATGCCTGGCTGATGCCGTACTTCGGCGCCTCGGTGTACGAGGATCCGGCGGTTTATGCCCAGTCCTCGCCGATCAATTTCATCCGCAACGTCCGCACCCCGACGTTCGCCTACGTCGGCGAGCGCGACATCGAGTGCCCCGCTCCTCAAACGCAGGAGTTCTGGCATGCGCTCAAAGCACTCGGCGTGCCGACTGCCGTCATGATCTATCCCGGTGAAGGACACGGGCTGCGCGACCCGGAACATATCGCCGATGCGCTGCAGCGTACGCTCGCGTGGTTCGATCGGTACCTCAAATGAGCGCTCAGCGACGCTTGCCGTAGCCCGCGAGTTCGCCGACGATGCCGCGCCGGAACGCGAGCACGCAGGCGACGAAGATCGTCCCAATGATGACCGGCACCCAGCCGCCGACGATGTCGGACAGATACTCCTGAAGCGTGACGACGATTGCGGCGCCGAGGACCGGCCCGAAGAACGTACCGATGCCGCCGAGCAGCGTCATCAAGATCACCTCGCCGGAGGCGGACTGCGACACGTCCGACAAGGTCGCGAATCCAAGCACCAGCGTCTTTAGCGATCCGCCGAGACCTGAAAGCGACGCCGACAGCACGAACGCCGCGAGCTTGTAGCGGTTGATCTCGTAGCCCAAGGAAATTGCGCGCTGTTCATTCTCGCGGATCGCCTTGAGCACCTGGCCGAACGGCGAGTGCACGACGCGCCGTATGAACAGGAACACCGCGACGAACGCCGCGAGCACCAGATAGTACATCGCGACGTCCGACTTCAAGGGCAGTATGCCGAACAGCGTGCCGCGCCCGACGCCCTGCAGTCCATTTTCGCCGCCCGTGAAAGGCGCCTCGAGGCAAACGAAGTAGACGAGTTGCGCGAGCGCGAGCGTCACCATTGCGAAATAGATGCCGTGGCGTCGGATCGCGAGCAGTCCGATCACGAGGCCGAGCAGGGCTGCGGCAAGGACCCCGCCGGCGATCGACACGCCTACGCCGCAGCGCTGCGCGGTCATGAGCCAGCCGGTCGCGTAGGCGGCGGAACCGAAGAAGGCCGCATGACCGAAGGACAGCATGCCGCTGAAGCCGAGCAACAGATTGTAGGAACACGCGAATATCGCGAGGCACAGAAGTTTCATCATGAACACGGGATAGACACCCGTGAGCGGAACGCAAATCGCCGACGCGACGGCGATCGCATAAAAGGCCGTGCGTGGGCGCATGCCGCTAGTCCTTCCCGAACAGGCCCGCGGGCCTCAGGATCAGCACGAGCGCCATGATCACGTAAACGACGATATTCGACGCCTCCGGGTAGATGACCTTGGTGAAGCCTTCGATGACCCCCAAGCCCAGTCCGCTGACGATCGCGCCCAGGATCGACCCCATGCCGCCGATGACCACGACCGCAAACACGACCGTGACCAAGGAACTACCCATTTGCGGGGTCACGAGAATCACCGGTGCGGCGAGCACTCCGGCGAGTGCCGCTAGCGCGATGCCCCCGCCATAGGTCAAGGTCATCAGCAACGGCACGTTGACGCCGAAAGCCTGCAGCAGCGGCCCGTTCTCCCGCGCCGCGCGCAGCGTCGCGCCGAGACGGGTTCTCTCGATCAGGAACCAGGTGCTGAAACAGACCGTGATGGAGGCGACGATGACCCAGGCGCGGTACTTCGGCAATATCATGAAGCCCAGATTCACGGCGCCGGCAAGTTGCGCGGGCACGGGGTAGGACTGGCCCGAAGATCCGAAGAATTCCTGCAGGCACCCTTCGACGATCAACGCGACGCCGAAAGTCAGCAGCAGCCCGTACAAGGCATCGATCTTATAGAGGTGTTTGAGGAGCAGCCGCTCCACGGCGATGCCGAGGAGCCCCACCGCGAGCGGTGCGAGCACGAGTCCCATCCAGTAATTGACGCCCAACCACTGCAGGCCCAGCAGCGCGGCGAACGATCCCAGCGCATAAAACGCGCCGTGCGCGAAATTGACGACACCCATCAAACCGAAGATCACCGCGAGCCCCAGGCTCAGCATCGCATAAAAGGCACCATTGACGAGGCCGAGCATCAACTGGCCCAGTATCACGGCGATGGGAACGCCGAAGATTTCAGTCATGTTGCATCCGCAGTTCAGCCCTCGACGATCTGCGCGAGCCGCCCGGCATCCGGCCGGGCGGCCGCAAGCGCCTGGTCGTCAACGCCTATTTCGGCGCGATCGAGCAGAGGCCGGTGATCGGTCCGAACGCTTCCTCGCCGTTCATGATCTTCACCACTTTGTAATAGTCCCATGGATATTTGGATTCCTGCGGCGTCTTGACCTGCATCACGTACATGTCGTGCACCATGACGCCGTCCGCACGGATATAACCGCCGGTCGTGAACATATCATTGATCTTGGCCTTCTTGAGTTCCGCCATGACCTTGTCCGAGTCGGTCGTGCCGACGGCCTTGACGGCGTTCAGGTAGGTCATCGTCGCCGAGTAGGCGCCGGCCTGGTTCATGCTGGGTTCCGCGTTCATTTTCGCGAAGTAGCGCTTTGCGAATGCCCGCGTCTTGTCGTTGAGATCCCAGTACCACCCGGTCGTCAGGTAAAGACCCTGCGCCGTCTCGAGCCCCAGGCTGTGAATGTTGTTGATGAATGCGAGCAAGGCCGCGGGTTTCATGGTCTTCGTGATGCCGAATTCGATCGCGGACTTCAGCGAGTTGCTGAAATCGCCGCCGGCATTCGCGAGCCCGAGAACGTTTGCGCCGGAACCCTGGGCCTGCAGCAGAAACGACGAAAAGTCCGACGCCCCGAGCGGTACCCGAACCGCACCGATGTTCTTGCCGCCGTTCGCTTCGACGACCTTGGACGCGGCGTTCTGCAGCTGCGTGCCGAATGCATAGTCGGCGGTCAGATAAAACCAGGTCTTGCCGCCATTTTTGACCATCGTCGCAGCCGTGCCGTTGGCGAGCGAGGTCGTGTCGTAGACATAGTGAACCGTGTAAGCGGTGCAATCCTCGTTCGTGAGCGACGATCCGGCGGCGCCGATCGCGATGAAGGGTATCTTTTTCGCGGCGGCCACCTTCGCCATCGCGATGCTGACCCCCGAATTGGAGCCGCCGATCAGCATGTTGAGGCCGTTTTGGTCGGCCCATTCCCGGAACTTCGATGCGCCGATATCGGGCTTGTTCTGATGATCCGTGAAGAGCAAGGAAATTTTTCTTCCCAACACGGTGCCGCCGAAGTCGGCGATCGCCATTTTGACGGATTCGACACCGCCCGCTCCCATGACGTCGGCATAGGTGCCGGACAGGTCGTCGATATCGCCGATCACGACGTCGTTATCGGCGGCGAGCACGGGCCGCGGTCCAGCCATGCTCGCCAATAACATCGCTACCCCGAGCGCGGTCTTGCTGATATTCATTGTTGTCTCCATTGTTGTTTGCGCATCAGATTCCGAGCCTTTCATTGAGCATCGCCGTCTTCGCCTGCAGCTCCGAGGCTGCGAACTCGTCGACAATCTGGCCGTGCTCCATCAAATAAAACCGGTCCGCGAGCGGCAGCGCGAACCGATAATTCTGTTCGACCATGACCATCGTATATCCCTTGTCGCGCAAGGTGTGAATTAGCCGCGACAGGGCTAGCACGATGACCGGCGCGAGCCCTTCGGATATCTCGTCGAGCAGCAGCAATCGTGCACCGGTGCGCAGGATCCTGGCCACGGCGAGCATCTGCTGTTCGCCGCCCGAGAGGCGCGAGCCTTGGGCTTTGCGGCGTTCGTGCAAATTCGGAAACAAGGCGTAGATTTCCGAGAGCGGCATGCCCCCCGATCCGACCGTGGGCGGCAGAACGAGATTTTCCTCGGTCGACAGGCTCGAATAGATACCCCGCTCCTCGGGACAGTAGCCCACGCCGAGACGCGCAATGCGGTGGGCCGGCAAGTCGATCGCTTCCCGGCCGTTGATCATCACCGAACCCGAACGGCTGCCGACGAGCCCCATAAGCGCCTTCAGAGTGGTCGTACGGCCCGCGCCGTTGCGCCCCAGGAGTGTCACGACCTCGCCTTGGTGCACATGGAAATCCGCACCGTGGAGGATATGCGACTCGCCATAGAAGGCGTGCAAGCCGGTCACGCGCAGGTACTCCGCCGCCATCACTGCGCACCCCCCAAAGCGGCTTCTGCCGACCCCGTGTACGCCGCCATCACGAGCGGGTTTCGCGAGACCTGCGCGTAGGTGCCGCTGTCGATGATTTGTCCGTGCTGCAGCACGGTGATCGTGTCGGCGATCGTGGAGACTACCTTCATGTTGTGTTCGACCATGAGTGTCGTGCGGTTCGCCGACACTTTCTTGATCAGAGCAGTGACCCGGTCGACGTCCTCGTGACCCATGCCCTGTGTCGGTTCGTCGAGCAACATGAGCTGCGGGTCCATTGCCAATGTCGTCGCAATTTCGAGTGCGCGTTTGCGTCCGTACGGCAGTTCGACCGCGACCATCTGGGCCAAGGAGCCGAGGTCCACCGACTCGAGCAGATCCATGGCGCGCGCATCTAGAACAGCGAGACTCGCTTCGGGCCTCCAGAAGTGGAACGAGGTGCCGAGTTGGCGTTGCAGGCCGAGGCGCACATTCTCGAGCACCGTCATGTGCGGGAATACCGCCGACATCTGGAAGGAGCGGACGATGCCGCCGCGCGCGAGTTCCGCTGGGCTCTTGGCCGTTATGTCCATCGTGTTGTAAATGATCGTGCCGCGTGTCGGTGTCAGGAACTTCGTCAGCAGATTGAAAAACGTGGTTTTTCCGGCGCCGTTGGGGCCGATCAACGCATGGATTTCGCCTCGCCGCACGCTCAGATTGCAGTTGTTCACGGCCACGAAGCCCTTGAACTCCTTGGTCAGATCGCGCGTTTCGATGATCACGTCTTGACCCATACGCCCCTTGTCGCCGTCAGCTTGGCCGTGCCGAATCTCCCCGCCGGTCATGATGCGTCAGGCCCATCGTTTTCGCAGCATGTTTTTTCGCTTGCCAGCCCCGCTTCGCGGCCGCCGCCGCCGCCGTGATTGCGGCATTGTCTGCATCTCGCGTATAAACTATTCTAAGTATCCGGCTTGCTTCTTGGCGAAACTCAACGGATTGAGGGAATAACAGCATGAAAGCAGCACATATCTCGTTCCTGCTGATCCTCCTGTCGGCGTTGACGTGCGGGTGTAACAGCCCGAAGGACATCGATGTTGACGTCCAGGCGCCCCCGGTCGTGAAAAGCGGGGATGAGTTCGTCATCACGGCGACCATCGACAATCATGCCGCCGTCGCCCAGAAACTGGTCAGCCTCGATATCGGCGATGAGTATCTCAAGGGCATTGCCATCGTTTCGATGGAGCCCAATTATAAAGACACGATGCACGTCCCCATCGACGATACGCGCAGCTTCGTATTCGACTTGCCGGTTGAGCCCGGCAAGCAGCTGCGGATTCTGCTGCATGCCAAAGCCGTCGGGACAGGGGACCACAATTCCCAAATCGATTTCTGCATCAACTCGAACGCCAGTTACCTTTCGAGGACTTTGCGCACGGCGGTCGAATAGGTGAAAGCGACATCGATCGTGCAAGTCCATAACGAGCGGCTGATCGTCACCGAGTGGCGCTTCGCTCCCGGTGCCGAGACCGGGCACCATGTGCACGCGCATGACTACGTCGTCGTGCCATTGACGAACGGCAGTTTGCGGTTGGAAGAGCCGAACGGTGCTAGGGAGGTGCGTCTCGAGGCAGGCGCATCTTATGCGCGCAACGCCGGCGTCGCGCACAATGTCATCAACGTGAACCCCCACGAATTTCGTTTCGTGGAGATCGAGCTGATTTGAACAGTGTCGTGCTCTCCTGTTGGATCGCGCTCACCGTCCGAAGTGGTACTCGATTTCGGCCGAGTACAACAAGACCGTGCACCGACCGTCGATATCGAAGCAGTCGAGTCCCGCGCCGATATACAGGCTGCGCGTCGGACGCAGCAGCACCGCAATGCCCGCATCGAATCCTCCCCCTTCGCGGTCGTGAGAGAAGCTGCCGATGGGCGTATACACCTCTTGCGTCGACTGGTAGCCGAATACTCCGGCTCGCGGCTCGAACGCCAACCAGCCGTTGATGTCGAGCGGAGCCGCCAGATTCAGGGTCAGCGCCCGTCCGGCCGGCGACAGGTTACGAACGATGGTTTGCGCGAGCTGCGGAATATTGGTGCTCGCCGTCGTGATCCCGACGGGGTACATGCCGAGATCTGCGACGCCGAGTTCCAAGGACAGCGACTTGTAAAACGGTACGCCCGCATACACGACGCCGCTCGTCCGGTGCTGATTGATCGACGTGGTCGTCCCGGTCTGGCCGTCCGCGACGAGGTCCGCATCGAGTTGCCGCGACGACTCCCAGTAGGTGCCGCTGCCGGCCCGGATCCCCACGTAAGTCTGGTCCCACCGGAATTGCGCGTCAGATGACGCTTGCTGCGCGGATACCGGCGCGGCCGCCGCCAGTATCGCGGCCGCCGCGAGGACCGCGAGCGTGCCGAGAAGCGCCGGGCTCTGCAGACGGCGTATGCGGTATGCCACGAGCAGGCCCAAACTCAGAAGGCTCCAGAGTTCCATGCTGCCGCCTCCGGCTTTGCCGGAGAGAATCTTGGCCGTCGCAACTTCTGCGCTCGCGGAGGCGTTCACGACACTCGTGGCGTGCACGCTGCCGCCGGCTCCGGTGCAGGTCAGCGTATAGGTGCTGGCTCCGCTTTGCGCCGGGGTCTCACTCAGCGTGCCGCTCGTCGCTTGCGTACCGCTCCAGGCACCGCTCGCAGTACAGGACGTCGCATTCGTCGCGTCCCACGTCAGCATAATGCTCTGCCCGACCGTGATCGTCACGGGGGCGGCTGAGATCGTGACCGTCGGCGCCGCGGCACTGACCGTCACCGCGGCCGATGCGTGCGCACTGCCGCCGGCTCCGGTGCAAGTCAGCGTGTAGGTGCTGGCTCCGCTTTGCGCGGGGGTCTCGCTCAGCGTGCCGTTCGTCGCTTGCGCACCGCTCCAGGCACCGCTCGCGGTGCAGGACGTCGCATTCGTCGAGGTCCACGTCAGCATGGTGCTCTGCCCGACCGTGATCGTCGTGGGAGCGGCCGAGATCGTGACCGTCGGCGACGCCCCGAAAGGCTGGCTGATCTTGGCCACAAAGGCGTTGTTTTCGCTGCCCTGATAAGTGGCTTGAAACGCATTCAGGGTCGGGAAGGTGGCAGCATTCGTTGCACCGGTGACATAGACGCTGCCGCTGGCATCGACGGCGATCGCTTCGATTGCATTTGCACCGGTCGTCATGCTGGTTTGCCCGATGCTGTTGCTGCCGAAATGCGTGGAGAAAAGAAGAGCGCTGCCGCCCACGCTGATCTCGGCGATGATGCTGTTGGCGAGCAGGCCCCCGTCGCTCACGGGCAGCGGATTCACGGTGGGGAAGTCCGCGGACGACGTAATTCCCCCAACATAGGTATCACCGGCGGAGTCGAGCGCGACGCCCGTGATTTCGTCGGTCGTGCTGCCGCCGAGATAGGTCGAGTACACCAGTGCGCTGCCCGCGGGATTGAACTCGGCGATAAAGCCGTTGCTACCGCCGCCCGCGGCGGCGACATTCGTCGCTTGCAACGGATTGTGGGTCGGAAAATTGGTGGACCCGGTTTCTCCCCCGACAAAGGCATCGCCGCTTCCATCCACCGCAATCGCGTTGGCGATCTCGGAGGTACTGCCGCCAAGGTAAGTCGAGTACACGAGCGCGCTACCGCTGGCATTGAGCTTGGCCGCGAAAGCGGTACCTGTGAGCGTGCCATTGGCGGGCTGAAAAGGCGTCTGAGTCGGGAAGTCGGTGGACACCGTTTGCCCGGCAATGTAGGCATTACCACCGCTATCCACGGCGATGGACGTGGCGTAGTCGGACTCGCTCCCGCCAAGGTAAGTGGCATAGGTCACCGCAGTACCCGCGGGGTTGAGCTTGACGACGAACGCGTCCCCATTGCCCCCGTATGTGGATTGCAATGCATTCACCGTAGGAAAGCCCGTAAGGGTTCGCCCCGCGACGTAGGCATCGCCGCTCGCGTCCACGGCGATCGCGTAGGCCGTGTTAGTTCCGCTGCCACCGTAGTAAGTGGAATACACGAGCGCGCCGCCCGAGGGATCGAGTTTGGTAATAAACGCGTTTAGGAGCGCACCCGAAGCGAGTGCTGCTTGGACTGGATTCAGCGTCGGGAAGTCGCTCGAGCTCGTTTCGCCCGTGACATAGGCCGCACCGCTCGCGTCGACCGCAATGCCGTAGGCCTCGGCACCGCCGCTTCCGTCCAGGTATGTGGAATATACGAGCGTGCTGCCCGAGGGCGCGAGCTTCGTGATGAAGGCGTCGCCGCCATCCCCGAAGGTCGTCTGGAAAGCGTTCGGCGTCGTAGGAAAGTCGGTACAGTTGGTTAATCCTGCAATATAGGCATTGCCGCTAGCGTCGACGGCAATCGCGTTGCCGAGCGTGTAACCAGTGCTGCCGCCCAAGTAGGTGCTATAGCTCAGCACCGGATCGATGATCAGCGGTTTGCTGTGGTCATAAGGACCGAGCGCAAAGCTCACCTGGTTTGACGCCGCCAACACGAAGCGACCTTCCCTCAGGGCGCGTCGTCCGTTTCCAGTGCTCCGTTGAAAGCCATCCGATGGATTCTGGTACACGACCGGCTTGTGGAAGCGAATCTCCCCGCTATCCATTCTGACGACCAGATCACCGTCGGACGCAATCCGCAGCGGCGCGCGCCGCTCGCCCTTCGCCGGACGTATGCCGGTCGCCGCGACATTCAACCTAATGGCGCTCGGGTCGGCGCCCGGAGCTACCACGAAGTCATATTCAAGCTGCCCGCCCCGGTTGCCGTAATAAACCAGGTCTATGCCGGGATACATATCCGGGTATTTCACCTTGGTGTAATTCGGCACATTCGTGCGCCATTTCTTCGGATCATTGCCGATGAAATAGTTGCTCTTGCCAGGCAGCTCGCTTGCGCCCGTCACGGCTACGTTGAGCTTCGCGCCAACGAGTTTCATGCGCAATACGCTGTGCATGGTCGCCTGCGGTGATTCCGCAGGCTTGTGCTGACCGGCCAAACTCGTAGCGCCGGACTTTAGCGCGGCACTTGCGGACCCGAAGCTCCGCCCTACGCCTGCTGCCTTCGACACCGTTAGGACCGCTTCATTTCCAGTCAGAAACAGCGTGTAGCCGCTTCCACGCGAGAGAAACTTGACGCGTGCGTCCGTTTGCCCTGCGTTGGCTTCAAAGGCGAGCGGCAGCTTGCCGTAATCCGCGATCACTTGATTGGCGGCCGGCGGTTTGTCTGGTATCACCGCAATCGCCGAGGGGGCACCGAAAATGGTCAGCATCAATCCTGATGCCAAGACGACAAAGTGTTCACGTTCCATTGTGGCTCTTCCCTGAGTTTTGCTGCGGAAATCCCGTTGTTTATGGGGAATTGTGCAAAACGGGGATCAAACCCCTCACCGGTCACAAAAAATATTTCGCGCCGCAAATGCGACCCCGGCCGGCGGCTCGTGGCAGTCTTTGGCCTAAAGGCAAGCACCGCGGCACGGACATGCATAGCTGCGCGCATCGCTGCGCGCCAGCGGACGGGCGCGACTTCCGAACCGCTAAACCTGCGAGTGTTGCTCGGCACGGCCTGCCGCCGCGCGGACTCTCGCGGTCACGCCCACGGGCCGAATCGTCAGAAGAACATTTCTTTCGACGGAAATATTTTGCGTGATTGGCTTGTGTTCGAGGTCGAACCGCTCGAAGAATGCCTTCAGGATCAAAATGTTCTCGGTAATCGCCATCGCGCGCCCTGGACAGCTTTGTGGTCCGATGCCAAACGTGTGATGGCTTTTCTTCTGTTCCGCGGTCAGCGGCCGCCCGAAGCGGTCGGGATCGAAACGATGCGGGTGCTCCCAAATGCTTCGGCGCATATTGCCCTGTACGGGCAAATATCGCAGCACGGACCCGCGTTTGATGTCGACGGTCTCGCCGATTTCGACGGTCTCCCCGGAGCAGTTGCCAGTCCTGTTTCCGATGATCTCTTGGTCGCTCTCGGCCTCGCGCAGCATCGTCGGGACGATCGTATGCCGGCGCAAGGTCTCGCGCAGCACGTGGTAAACATAAGGATATTGAAGCGTCAAAGCTTCGCCATCGAATTCGGCCTCCGCTTCCCGCCGCGCTTCCGTGATGACCTCATCGCGCACCGAGACATTGTTGGCGATTTCGGCGATCGCGAACGTCAGCGCAGCCGCCGTCGTTTCAATGCCGGCGACGAACATCATCGAATATTCGGCCACGATACAGCGCCTCCGCCCAGCCGGCCCGCGGTCGGCGAATCGGGATTTCAAACTCTCGAGCAGCGGTACCGGCGCGCCGGCGAGCTCTGCCGCATCGATTTTGGCGCCGATCCAGCCCAGGAGATCCCTGACGGCCTTGCGCTGCTCCCTGAGAAATAGGAAGGCCTGATGCTCCGAGCAATTGAGCAGATGCAACGCTGCCGCGACCACGGTGTTGATCAGACTCGGTATATTGCCGCGGACCATCTGAGTGGCTTTGCTCAAGGTTTTCTCGAGGTATTCCGCCTCGCCCACGGGTAGAGCCTTGCCGAACAGCAGATGTCCCGTGACGCCCGAGATCACGACCCGCATCAGGGATTCGACATCGATGTCGATGGGTGCCGACGCGGCAGCCGCGCCGGCCGAGCGTTCGACCAAATTGTCGAAGATTTTCTCCGCGGCGGATTTGATGACCGGCGCGTACTCTCGCGCGATCGGCGCCGCTGCCAGATACGGCGTGATCGCATCGCGAGTCCGCTTCCACTCCTCCCCGTCGGCGACGATCATCACGCGGTGTTTGACCGCGCTGCGCACCAGCGCGGCCAACGGCCGGTAGCGCAGTTGGGTTTGCTTCAGGAACAGCGCTCTCGCCGTACCGATGGAGTTGATGTTTACTTCACAACCGAGCGGACTGCGATGGACCGAGAATTCCGTGTAGCGACAGTTGGACTTCGTCATGCGATTCACTCAATTCGCGGCTTGCTTGCATCGCACGTACAGGAGTTTGTTGATTTGGGTGATCGGCTTACCGTGCAGGTCGGTGATTGTTACCGAGAATGCCGGTAGATATTTCTTGCCGCCTTCGGTCGCCGCACGAATTTCATCGAGCGTCTCGGCCGACAACTGCAAGCTTGCGAGCGCTACGCTGCGGCCCGGGGCGATGAACTCGATGGCGGCGGACTTGACCCAGACCGTGTACCCGGGACCCAGATTATGTTGCAGCATCAAAGGATAAAATGGATCGATCATTGCGAACAGGCTGCCGCCGAACATCGTGCCGACCGCGTTGCGGTTCCACCACCTCAGCCGCAGTACGACCTCGATATGGCGCCAATCCGGCGCGATGCTCTTGACCCGGATACCGGAGAACAAGAACGGCGGCCACCAATTGATGAGGCGTCTGATGAGATTGGTCGACACATTCCCTCCGCTCGAGCGGCGCGCGCTTAGGAAATCCACTCGCACGAGGAGAAATGTGCAAAGCGGGGGTCAAGCCCCTCATCGGGCACGATAATTTTTTCAGCCGGCGAGAATGGGCGCAGTCGGCGCGCTTGGCTGCCTCAAGTGGAACCGGGCGTCAATCTGCTGCAATGATGCCGGCGGCCCGCGCACGAGGTTTGTCGAGTGTTGCGCCGTACGCGTCCGCCACCTGCTGCATCATGCCCTGCTGCGCCAGCAGGCGGGCGAGCGTCGCGCGACGATAGCGCCAGCCTTTCCATGCGCCGTCCGGCCAATCCTCCTCGCGGGCGCGCTCAGCGGCAGCCGCGTAGAGCGCGAACGCTTGGAGCAGTTGCGCATTGCGCTTTAACGGATCCGTCTGCGCGAGCGCATTTCTCTCGTCGCGCTCAGCGAAGCGCGCCACAGCGTTCGGCTCGCCGGCATCGACACCTTTCTGGTACCACGACCATGCTTTGGCGGCGTCCGTGTTGAACACGCCGGCGGCGGCATCGGCCGACTGCACGCCATATTCGAAAAGATGACCGAGTTTGAAGGCCGCGATCGGCACCCCCTCCTGCCACGCCTGCTCGTAGAGCGACACCGCACGACCAGGATCGCCCTTTTCGGTTGACGCGTCTACCAACAAGTCACCGAGATCGATTCGTGCCGAGCGGTAACGCTTTGCCACAGCGATCTCGAACTGCCGCCTGGCGCTGTTCGAATCGCCTTTGGCGAGCAACGTGCGCCCCATCTGATAGTCCGCTCGCGCAGCATGCTCAGGTTTGGCTGTCTCCGCGGAGCAGGCGGAGCCGGCGATGTCCACGGTGATGGTTTGCAGCACGGCGCCGCGTGTGAGGCGGTCCGGATCATAGACTGCCGCGGCGGCCTGATCGCAGGCGGACGCTTCGGTCGGCCATACTAACCTAGCCCGCGAATCGGGCGGCAGACCCAACTGTGTCCGGTCGGTGTCCGGGAGCGGATCGGTGACGGCTGAGGCGACCCATAGGATTTGCGCCGCAAGATCGGCCGGCACGTGCGCATCCCAGATGCGCGCAGTCTTGTCGAAGGACGCCGTGACGATACGTGCGCCGTCGGGCGAGTAGGCAGCATGAAAGACCCGACCTCCATGACCGGACAACGCCGCGAGCTGTACGCCGGTGCGCGCATCCCAGATGCGCGCGGTCTTGTCGTAGGACGCGGTGACGATGCGGCTGCCGTCGGGTGAATAGGCAGCGGAGATCACCGCATCGCCATGCCCAGACAGCACCACGAGTTGCGCACCCGTTCGTGCGTCCCAGATGCGCGCGGTCTCATCGAGTGACGCGGTGACGATGCGGGTGCCGTCGGGCGAGTAGGCAGCGGCCCGAACTTGACCGTCATGACCGGACAGCACCGCGAGTTGCGCGCCGGTGCGCGCATCCCAGATGCGCGCGGTCTTATCACCCGACGCCGTGATGATGCGGGTACCGTCGGGCGAGTATGCGGCGGAATCGACGCGGTCGTCATGGCCAGACAGTACCGCGAGTTGCGCGCCGGTACGCGCATCCCAGATGCGCGCGGTCTTATCACGCCCCGCTGTGATGATGCGTGTACCGTCGGGCGAATAAGCGGCGCTACCGACCTCGTCCGCATGACCCGAGAGGACGGCAAGTTGCGCGCCGGTGCGTGCATCCCAGATCAGCGCGATCTTGTCATCCGACGCGGTGACGATGCGCGTGCCGTCGGGCGAAAAGGCGGCGGAATGGACATCGCCATGCAAAGACAGCACGGCGAGTTGCTTCCCTGAGCGCGCATCCCAGATGCGCGCGGTCTTGTCAACCGACGCGGTGACGATGCGTGTG